>OIZS01000005.1_pt1 | contig 313200 bp, 252 predicted proteins | sample 1588641 | NCBI WGS metagenome assembly OIZS01 (sample SAMN03283240) | human gut metagenome | biome: human-associated habitat; material: feces | host: Homo sapiens | place: Peru | collected 2012
TCTAAGGTAAGAGATTTACCAAAACGACGTGGACGGGAGATAAAAACTCGCTTTAATTTTACAAGTTGTGGAATATATACAGTTTTATCAACATAGATAAAATTCTCTAAAGTAAAGTCCACAAATGAGCCTGTTGAGCTGATATCTTTCATATGTGTTTATCTCCATTCATCTTATTAGATTATAGCTAAAAAGCTCTTGTTTTGCCCTAATTTGGGATAATTATTGACAAATTAGAGAGAATTCAAAAAAGAATTTTCCTATATTTAACACAAAGAGTTCTCAATGCCATCTTAAGTTTGCCGTTCTTTTATTCAAGACTGCTGTCAGAGCTTAGTGTTATCTGCTGCAAACGAAGATTATTAACGATCTCTTTTGTGAGTCTCAAGATAAAACATTTGTGGCGCTAAAATATAAAGGAATTGATATCAATTCACCATTGACATATCAGTAATCTACCAAAGAAGCTAATTCATTGTTTACGACACTTTGAAAAAATTTGTTTTAGTACGGAATAAATTTCTTTAAAAATTCCTAAAGTTCAGATCTATACTTACCGTTAACTAAGATAACTTAGTGGAGTATCTTATGTCTTTAGTTAACACAAACTATAGCTTTGTTGAAGGATCTGAAGTTCAATCATTTCAGAACCACAATATTGCTGTATCTGCTGTTGGCAACAGACAGGATGACAAAAAGAAACAGAATACTCTGCTGGATGACTGCGTTACCCTCTCTCAAGGAGCACAGTCTTATAATAAAGATTCTTACTCACACAATCGTAGCAAAGCTTTAAAAGCTTACTTGTCTAATTCATTTGCTCAATCTTATCAAAGTCAAAATCAATCTCTGTCAGATACTGTATCCTCAATAAGAGAAGCTCTAGGTGAAAAAGATCCTCTTGTAAATGACGATACGCAGGAGGATAACAGTGATGAGAACACTTTTGCTTTAACAGGATCAGATAAAAATTCAGATCCTGTTGATGATACTGACAATCATGACAAGAGCATTGTAAAGAAGTCATCAGCTGACAAAGCAAAAGAGAAAGATCAAAAGGAAGCTGCTCAAAATCACAATGGCAAAAAGCAAAACGGTGAGTATTTAACTGATGAAGAGCAATCCGAGGTTGAGCAACTAAAAGCACGTGATACCGAGGTAAGAACTCATGAGCAGGCACATCAATCGGCAGGAGGTTCGTACGCAGGATCCCCACAGTATGAATATAAGACAGGACCAGATGGAAATAAGTACATAACTGACGGTCACGTGAATATTGATATTGGTAAAGAATCAACACCTGAAAAAACCATCGAAAAGATGCGTACTGTGATCAGTGCTGCTCATGCACCAGCACAACCATCAGGTCAGGATCTGAAAGTTGCAGCTGAAGCTCAGCAAAAGATGTCTGAAGCTCAGCAGGAGCTCTCTGAAGAAAACACCAAAGAGAACAATCAAAAGTTAAATAAGCATGAGTCATCTGCTACATCTGACAAAAACAGTACAAATTCAAACAGTTCAAATAATGCCACTTCACTGGACACTAAAACTATCTCTGAGAGTGCCTAAATTTCTTCCATAAACACACAATTTCACCATTAAAGAGCATATTCAGTTTAACTCCAATTTAGTTGTATAATTACAGTGCATAATTTCTACTATTTTTGGAGTACTTATGGATCCAGTATCAGTTGGAGTTTTATCCATTCTCCCTCCTGTAATTGCCGTTGTATTAGCGTTAATTACTAAGGAAGTATTTTCATCACTAATCGTGGGTATCTTATCAGGAACCCTGATTTACACTTTAAAAACTGATGGTAATATCATTCTAGGACCAGTTGAAAGTGCCTTATCAGTTATGGGCAATAAGTTCGATCTGAACATTGTGCTCTTCTGTTCACTTTTAGGCGCTCTAGTTTATGTTATCTATATGGCCGGAGCTTCTAAAGCTTATGGAAATTGGGCTACTGCTAAAATCAAAGGCAGACGTTCAGCACTTCTATCTACATCAGCTTTAGGCGCTTTTATCTTTATCGACGATTACTTTAACTGCTTAACCGTAGGTACTGTGATGAGACCTATTACCGACAAGTATAAGATCTCAAGAGAAAAGTTAGCCTATATTATCGATTCTACCGCAGCTCCAATCTGCATTATCGCACCTGTTTCATCGTGGGCAGCTGCAGTTGGTTCAAACTTAAAAGCTACCAATACTTTTGATTCAGATATTGCAGCTTTCTGTGCAACCATTCCATGGAACTTCTATGCACTGCTCTGCATTCTGTTAGTCGTTTTAGTTTGTTGCTTTAATGTTGATTTTGGACCAATGTACAAAGCTGAAAAAGAAGCTTATGAGTCCACAAAAGCGGCTAAAGCAGATGTAAAAGATACTGAGGAGAGCATCGAAGTAAAGGGCAACGGTACTGTCTTAGACATGGTAATACCAATCATTTCTTTAATTATCTTTGCTGTGCTTGCAATGCTGTATTTAGGCGGTTACTGGGGTGAGGATGAAAAATATCACACACTAGGTGCTGCTTTTGGTAACACTGATTCATCACAGTCTTTAGTGTTAAGCTCATTTGGAGCATTAGTTGTTGCTTTCTTAATGATGGTTCCAAGAAAACTCCTATCATTAAAAGAGTATATGGATGGTGTACTGCGCGGTGTTCAGGCTATGATCCCTGCTAACATGATCTTAACCTTTGCCTGGACCATTTCAGGTGTTACCCGTGATCTTTTACAGGCACCAGAATTCATCTCATCTATCGTTCAGAACGATATCGGCTTCGTAGGTGTAGTGCTACCTGCTGTGATCTTTGTGATTGCAGGTTTCTTATCATTCTCAACCGGTACTGCTTGGGGTACTTTTGGTATCTTAATTCCTATTGTGGTGATCGTAGCTCAGGCTGTTGATCCAAATTCAATGGAATTAACCATCATTGCCCTATCAGCAACTTTAGCAGGTTCTGTATTTGGTGATCACTGTTCACCTATTTCAGATACAACTGTTTTATCATCAGCAGGTTCTGGCTGTGTTCACATCGAGCACGTTTACACTCAGTTGCCTTACTCTTTAACTGTAGCTGTAAGTGCCTTAATTGGTTATGCAATTGCAGGTGTAACCAGAAGCTTACCATTAAGTTTGGGTGCCGCTGTAATTGTCATGGTACTATTAATTACATTTATGCACAAACGACAGTTAAAGTTAACTAAAGCACAAACTGCAGCTTAATCTTTTTTCCATGCTCTAGTTATCAGACACTAGAGACAATTAAGGCTCTACATTTTGGTGTAGAGCCTTTTTACTGTGTGTTTCAGTTTAAATAGACTTTAAGTACTAGTCTTTCTTAGTACGCTCATCGATAATACGCTTTGACTTGTGCTCTGAACGTGTATTCAGACCACCATCCTTATGAACTACTACAGTGTATGGTTTAACACCGATACGCGCCTTTAAAGACTTGCTTACAATCTCAGCTACTTCCTCGTCTGAATCCTTGTTGTCAAACTTCTTCTCAACTTCAACTGAGTACTTGCAGGTAAAGTCTTTCTCAAAGATTCTGATTAAGTATTCACCGGTGATACCTGAAATTGAACGAATACCAGCCTCAACGTCACTTGGGAATACGTTAACTGCAGATACGATGAACATATCATCCTTTCTACCTAAAACGTGGATACGACCATGGGTACGACCGCACTTGCATTTTGTGTTATCAATCCAGCCGATATCACCTGTACGGAAGCGGATCAATGGACGAGCATGTTTTCTTAAGGTAGTAAATACGAACTCTCCCTTTTCACCTGGAGGTAAAACCTTACCGGTATTAGGATCAACAGTCTCAACAAGGATATGGTTCTCAGCGATGTGAAGACCATCTTTGTACTCACACATTGCAGCACAAGCACCAAAGATATCAGACAGACCGTAGAAGTCATAAACTTGTGCGCCCCATAAGTCTTCGATTGCCTTACGAGTTGCATCGATAGAACCACCTAGCTCACCTGCTACGATAATGGTCTTGATGTTTAAATCCTTCTTAGGATCAATACCGCTCTTTAGAGCCTTCTCACCTAACTGCCATGCGTATGAAGGTGATGTCCAGATTACGGTTGGCTGATAGGTCTTTAGAACCCATAATAAACGCTCTGATGGTAAGGTACCGCCCCAGATACATAGAGCTCCGGTTCTCTGAGCACCGATTACGTCAGGACCACCTACATACAGTGAGAAGTTTAAAGCATGAACGTAACGATCATTTGGTCTTACACCAACCTGCCAGAACCAACGAGCCTCAGTATCCTGGAACTCATCGAAATCCTTCTGAGTAAATGGGCTGATGGTAGGAACACCAGTTGAACCTGATGAGGTTGAAATAAATACAACATCATCTTCAGGTACTGCACATAACTCACCTAAGAATGAACCTACTCCCTGAGTATCACGTTGGGTCTTTTTATTGATGAATGGGAACTTCTCGATATCTTTTAATGTTTTAATATCTGATGGCTTTACGCCTGCCTCATCAAAAGATCTCTTGTAATAAGGAGAATTATCGTACGCAAACTTTACGATCTCCTGAAGATCTTTTAACTGATTTGCTTCTAAGACTTCACGAGGAGCTGTTTCTAATGCCTCATCCCAGAATTTTGATTTATTAATAGCCATGTAAACCTCTAATTAAAATGCTTGTTAATAAAATTCCATTTAGCGTCACGACCTGCGATGATGGCTTGAATATCGCTCTCATCTAAGTGCTTAAAACGGCCCTGACGTTTGATGTAGGTTGCTACATCAGTAAACTCTTTTGGTTTGCGGTTGATATGGAACTCACCATTTTCAAATTCAGCTAAGTACCATAAACCACAATCGACAACCTCTTTTGCAACTTCGATACAATCCTCTGTTTTAATTCCCCAACCGGTTGGACATGGAGCGATAACATGGATGTATTTGGTACCTCTAATGGAGGCTGCCTTTTCAACTTTTTTCATAAAGTCTGGAAGGTAACCTACACTTGCTGTAGCCGCATAAGAGATCCCGTGAGCTGCAACAATTTCAAACATGTTTTTCTTATTTGAAAGATTTCCATGCAGATTTTTTCCTGCAGGAGTAGTGGTTGTTCTAGCTCCAAATGGTGTCAGCGAACTTTTCTGAATACCTGTATTCATGTAAGCTTCGTTGTCATAGCAGATGTATAAAACATCATCATTTCTGTCTATGGCACCTGAAAGCGCCTGAATACCGATATCAGCGGTACCACCATCACCGGCAAAACCTACTACATTAAAATCAGTTTTGCCTAAAGCCTTTAAACCAGCCTGAATACCTGTCATCATGGATGCAGTACCGGCAAAGGTTGAAATAATTGCATTATTTGCAAAGCACAGCTGTGGGAAGTTAAAACCTACAGCTGACATACAGCCTGCAGGAATTACCGCAACAGATCTTTTGCCTAAAACTTTTAGAGCAATACGAACAGCTAGTGATCCGCCACAGCCTGCGCAAGCTTTGTGACCGTAGAAGAATTCATCATCTGTTAGTGTTTTTACGTTAACTGGCATGACTATTCCTCCTTCAGACCTACAAATACAATTTCGTGATTTAGCGACTGAAGTCTTGTAAAGATGTCTTCAATCTGATGTTTTTCGATATTTCTGCCACCTAATCCTGCTATATAATTTGATGAAACCACATCAAGTTTTTCTTTGTGTAGAGCTGAATTTACATTGGTATACACAGTGCCTTCATTACCAAAGGAAATATCTTTTTCTAAAACACCAATGGCTTTGACGTTTTTAAGAGCTTCTACAATTTCCTCATTAGGGAATGGTCTTAGATAGCGAATTCTTAACAAACCTACCTTTTGGCCTTTGTCTCTTAAGTCATCGACAACTTCTTTTACCAAACCTGAGATAGTACCTAAGGTTACAATCACAAAATCAGCGTCTTCTGTCTTATAAGTCTCAATTAAGCCTGAATACTTACGGTTAAAGATCTTAAAGAACTTATCCTCACACTCTTTAATAACCTTGCGGGCATTTAAAATTCCCAAATGCTCTTTGTACTTAAACTCAGTATTTGTATCAGGGCCTGCTGAGAAACCTAAGTTTTTAGGATCATCAAACGAGATCTTATTATCAGTCTCATATGGAGGTAAAAACTCATCTGCCTGCTCTGCATCAGGTACATCTACAACCTCATAGGTATGAGTTAGAGTAAAGCCATCTAAATTAGCCATAAATGGAGTTGCTACATCTTTATGCTCAGCAACGTAAAAACTCATTAAAGCTAAATCTAAAGCCTCTTGAGCATCCTCTGCATAAGCCTGGATCCAGCCATGATCTAGTAAAGATAATGAATCTCTCTGATCACCATAGATATTCCAAGGTAACGCTGTTGATCGGTTAGCATTCATCATTACGATTGGAAAGCGTCCGCCGGATGCGTAAGTCAAACACTCAGCCATATATAAAAGACCTTGTGATGATGTTGCCGTAAAGGTTCTGGCTCCAACAGCTGATGCACCGATAGCAGCAGATAGCGCTGAATGCTCTGATTCCACATGAATAAACTCAGACTTTAGCTCACCGGACTCGACTAACTCAGATAACTTTTCTACAACAGTGGTCTGAGGTGTAATTGGGTATGCTGAAATCACATGAGGCTTTGCAAGACATACACCTAACGCAAATGCTTCATTGCCTGATAAAAATTTCTTAGTCATTATTTTTCAGACTCCATAGTAATTGCGCCGTGTTTACAGATCTTCTGGCAGATGCCACATCCTTTACAAAAGTCATAATCTATTTCTACTTTGTCACCGTGTTTTGAAATTACGCCATCTGGGCAATACAGGTAGCAAAGGAAACAGCCATTGCACTTTTCTTTGTCGCATACTGGCTTTTCATTTCTCCAACCTGAGTTTTTTGTAACTAAGCCTGGCTTATAGCTTGGAGCAAATGGAATATTTGAAGTTGTAAACTTGATGTTCTCTTTTAATTCAACTTTCATGACTGCCTCCTAAGACTTAACAGCATCAAATGCTGCTTTAACTACTTCAATATTTCTTTGTTGAAGTTTTGGAGGCATGTTCTGCTCGATAGCAAACTTAAGATCATCTACTGTAACCTCATCAAAGACAGCAGCAATCGCGCCTAAAATTACAGTATTGGTAATGGGTAAGTGCAGAATTTTCTCTGCAATAGACACACCGTCGATAGTGATAATTTTTGAATTTGTGAATATTTTCTTGGTACAAAGAATGATTTTTCCATTCTCTTTTAATTCTAAAAATGCATCATCATTGAATAAGGAATCATCAAGATATACAGCAAAGTCAGCTTTCTCAATCTCAGCTCTGTTACCAACCTTTTTAGTATCAAGTTTGGTGAAAGCTCTAATTGGTGCGCCTCTGCGCTCAGGACCGAAAGATGGAAATGCTAAAGCATAATTGCCGTCTTTTTTTAAAGAGTAGGCTGCGCCTAAAAGACGGGCAGCTGTAAATGCGCCTTGACCGCCTCGACCATGCCATAGAAACTCGTACATTATTCTTACCTTTTTGTATGTGATCTATTCTTAATAATTTAGAATATTGTTATTAAATTTTGTGAATAAAGTATCCCAAATTTTCCATAATATTGTCTAATACTAATTACAAATAGTCAGCTATAGCTATTTTGTATAACATATTGTCAATTCTTAAGATAAAAACGAATAAAAAAAGATAGAACGGCTTATTTAGGCGATTTTAAAGAAGTAAGTAGAAGTTAAAATTTAAAATTGAGAATAGAGTGAAACGAGGATAAATGATAAAGGAGCAACAAAAAGTTACTCCTTTAAATGTCATAGGATTGAAATTATTCTGTCTAAACCATGGTTATGCCGTAAAATTGTTCTAGAACGGAGCAATTTAGCTTAATCAGAAAGCCCGTAACGGCGGAAGTAGTTTTTGATCTCTTCAATGTATAAAGTACCCATCTGACTTAAGATCTGATTCTTTTTCACAATATAGCCAATGCTCATATTGTCATCTTCATCGCCCTCATCAGGTTTAAATGGCACAGCTACATAATCGTCACCATTTAACTCCTGACAGATAATACCAGAACACAAGGTAAAGCCATTAAGACCACGCATTAGGTTCAGCATTGAGGCTCTATCATTTACTTTTACAGTTCGTAAGTACTCTTTAGTAGAATATATTTCTTCAGCAAAATAGAAAGAGCTGTTATCGCCCTGTTCAAAAGATAAGCTTGGGTAATCAGCTAGATCTGAGAAATGAATTTCTTTATATGTTGCTAAAGGATGCTCTTTGTACAGGTACACATAAACCTGACAGTTAATCAGATGATGGAATTCAAGCTCAGCTGAGTTTAAGAGCTTTAAGATCATGTTACGGTTAAAGTTTGATAAATATAAAATACCAATTTCACTCTTTAATGAGCTTACGTCATCGATAACTTCACGAGTCTTGGTCTCACGGATAGCAAAGTCATACTCAGCGGTATTAAATTTCTTAACCATCTCCACGAAAGACTTGGTTGCAAAAGAATAGTGCTGAGTAGAAACACCGAACTTCTTTTTTAAAGTACCGTTCTTACCAAACTTATCTAATAAAGACTCGTACTGATGATAAACCTGTCTTGCGTAGGTAATGAACTCAACACCTTCATTGGTGAGGCTGACACCACGACCTGATCTGTGGAAGATGGAGATTGAAAATTCATCTTCTAGATCATGAATAGCATTTGAAAGACTTGGCTGAGAAACATATAAGATCTGAGCTGCCTTATTAAATGATCCGGTTTCTGAAATTGTTATTGCATAATGAAGTTGGGTTAAGGTCATAATTACCTCTAAATTTGCCGGTTCTGATACGCTATTCACATTGTAATATTTTTTTCACTCTTTAAAAATACCATAAATCCTAGTAAAATGATAAGTATTAAGTGTTAAAGGAAAGATCACATGAAAATTTCGACCAAAGGAAGATATGCCATTCGCATGATGCTTGATTTGGCAGAACACCGTAACAACGGATTTATTACTTTAAAAGATATCGCTCAAAGACAGAACATTTCAAAAAAATATTTAGAGCAGATCATTCCTGTATTAAACAGATCTAACTTTTTAAAAACCTCTCGCGGTTATCAGGGTGGCTACCAGTTAGCAAAAGAACCATCTGAATATAGCTTAGGTGCAATTTTACGTTTAACCGAAGGTAATTTAGCTCCTGTAGCCTGTTTAGAGTGTGATCCTGTTAATTGTGAAAGAAGTGCAAACTGTGTAACTCTACCTGTATGGCAGGGCTTATACAAAATCATCACTGATTATTTAGATTCAATCACCCTGCAGGATCTTTTAGACAAACAGATTGAGATGTACTCAAACGACTACATGATTTAAAAGATGTTTAAAGCTTAATTTAATAGCTTAAGATATAAACTTAAGATAGTTACTCTTAACTACAGCACGTTAAGAGTACATAAGATGGTATCAAATGATACGTGTTTTGCATTGATAAAGCTTACATGTCTGGAAGTACGATTTTGTTTTACCGTAATTGTACATACAAAGTTGGTATCCACTTTGTAGATCTTTTCGATATCAAAGGACATCAGCTTTTGTCCTTTTGAAATTCTCTGACCTTCAACTACATTTAATTTAAAGAATTCTTTTCTGTACTTCTCAAACTCCAACCCTACGTTGATGATGAGATGCGCATTGCCAACTTTTAAAAGCATGGCATTGCCTACAGGAGAAATTCTCTCAACGATACAGGCACATGGAGAAAGAACTTCATTCTCAACAGGTTGGATACCTAAAGAATTACCAAAGACATCTCGTGATATGTTAGACTCCGCAATCATATCAGAAGGTACAATATTGCCATCAAAAGGTGACAGGATCTTATGGTATCCACTATCCTTAAATAAATTTAAGAATATAGATACGTACCTTAATACTAAAATAACGAGCTTTTTCTGTCTGTTCATAATTGCTTTGTCTTAATAAAACCATTCACAGTATATAGCTATAACTTTTTAAAACAAACTAAAAAGACTTAAATTCAGCATGATTAAGTGAGATTTTCAACGCGTATCAAAATATGAGTACCAGTTAAAAAGTGATTTGCCTGTATGAAGTGACTCTATCTTTTTAAGATCACTCTCATCTAAACTAAAGTCAAAGCTCTCAAGGTTCTATTTCATTCTCGTTACAATTGATGATTTAGGAATTACCACAATGACGTTTTGCTACTGATATCTTAAAGCAATTTGAGCACAGCTCTTATGATACTTTTGCGATATCCCTACTAAAATAGGTTCATTAAAGATATCTTTTGTACCTTCTGTAAATGATCCTCACGACAGCATCAAAGTTCCATGAACGTTTAACCACTCATTTATCTTTATATGCTGAAAATAAAGAGATGACTTAAGAACTTGCTAAAAAAGAGCCTGCAAAACAGCTTTGCAGGCAAAAGCACATATTGTAATCGGCTGTACCGTAAATATTAAATTGAGGTAGATAAAATTAAAGCTTAAGCATACAGATGCTTTGAGAAGTATCTGTCGCCACTGTCTGGTGCGATAAAGACAATATTGCCCTTTACATGATGCTCATAGATTAGCTTTAAAGCTGCACTAAAAGCAGCACCAGTAGATGAACCACCTAAGATACCTTCATGCCGAGCTAAGGCTCTGGCGCCATCAAAGGCTTGGCTGTCATTGATCTTGATGACCTTATCGACTAATGACATATCCATGGTATCTGCAATAAAGTCATTACCAATGCCTTCAATGTCATAATCAGCATGCTCACCACCGCCCATAGTTGAACCTACAGGATCAGCTAAGATACCTTTAATATTACGATTCTGCTCTTTTAAGAACTTTACAACACCTGAGTAGGTACCACCAGAGCCTGCGCCAGCAACCAGATAGTCAATTTTTCCATCAAGATCCTGATAAATCTCAGGTCCTGTAGTCTCATAATGAGCTTTAGGATTTGACATGTTTTTAAACTGCTGCAGTGAAATTGAGTCTTTAATTTCAGACAGTAACTCTTGAGCTTTAGCTGCTGCCCCTAACATACCGTCTTCACGTTTGGTATGGATAATGTCCGCACCTAAGGCTTTCATTAGGATCTGTTTTTCCTCAGAGAACTTTTCAGGTACTACAAAAATCACATGAAAGCCCTGATTTAAGGCTGCAAAGGCTACACCTAAACCGGTGTTACCTGCTGTAGCTTCTACAATGGTAGAACCACGCTTTAATCTACCATCTTTAATGGCATCTTCAACCATATAAAGACCTGTTCTGTCTTTTACAGATCCAGATGGATTGTAATACTCTAATTTTGCAAACAGGTTTACGCCTTCTACCTGTTCAAAAGCATAGTTAATCTTAACTAATGGAGTATGACCGATAAGGTCGCGCATGGAATTATAGTAATGCATGATTATTTATCCGAAGCCTTAATTGCAGCATCAAGATCATTTTTAAGATCTTCAAAGTTCTCAATGCCAACTGATAATCTGAGGAGATTATCTGTAATACCTACTTTTGCTCTGACCTCCGCTGGAATTGCAGCATGAGTCATGGTAGCTGGATGGCATACAAGGCTCTCTACACCACCTAAACTTTCAGCTAATGAAATCAGGTGTAATGACTTAAAGAACCTGTTTACATCATGATTTGCCTTTAACTCAAAAGAAATCATGGCCCCACCGTTACGAGCTTGCTTTTTGTTGATCTCATAACCTTTGTGATCTTCAAGGCCAGGATAGTAAACCTTTGAAACTTCACTGTGTGAATTTAAGAATTGAGCTAGCTTTAGAGCATTATCTGTATGTCTGTCTAATCTTACAGATAAGGTCTTAATGCCTCTAATGAGTAAGAATGAATCGAATGGTCCTAATACGGCACCTACAGAGTTTTGTAAGAAAGCAATCTTTTTAGCTAGATCTTCAGAGTTTACGACAACCAAACCTGCAACTAAATCAGAGTGTCCCCCTAAATACTTGGTAGCTGAGTGAATAACAATATCAACACCAAACTTGATTGGTTGCTGTAAATATGGGCTCATGAAGGTGTTATCTGCAATGGTAAGCAGATTGTATTTCTTACCTAATTTAGCTACCGCTTCAAGATCAGTAATGTCAAGTAATGGATTTGATGGAGTCTCAATATAAAGAGCTTTTACATCAGGAGTGATCTTGCTTTCAATTAAAGCTAAATCACTAGTATCAATACTCTCAAAGTTAATGTTAAAGTTCTTAAATACTTTATCTAAAACTCTGTAGGTACCACCATAAACATTTGATGAGATTAAGATCTTGTCTCCAGATTTAAAGAGACTTAAAACAGTTGATACTGCCGCCATTCCTGAGGCAAAAGCAAAACCAGCTATACCAGCTTCTAACTCAGCAATTAAAGACTCTAAAGCAGCACGGGTTGGATTACCGGTACGAGCATACTCCCACTTTGGATTTAAACCGATACCTTCCTGTCTGAAAGTTGAGGTCTGATAAATTGGTACGTTTACTGATTGAGTATAAGGATCAGTGCTGATACCACCGTGAATTACTGCTGAATCGATAAATTTGTAATCTGCCATAGTTAATACTTCCTCTATTTTTCTATTATTCCTTTGACTAAATGCACGTTTGCATAAGCTTGCATGCCATCATGTCGATTTTGAAAATACTTTTTGTTGATATCCACTGGTGTCAAATGCTCTAAAACCCTGCCTTTATAGTTTTTTAAACACTTTTCAATTTCTAAAAATTTGTAACCATGAGCCATCTTTTCACCTAAAAGCTCTGTCATTTGGTGAAGCTTAGTTACATCAGAGTTCTCATCAGAGGTAAATGTTGTGTCATCAGGATAATCAAAAACGATTACTGATTCGTTTTGGGTAATTGATGACAAGGTCTCAATAGTCTTAGAGAAGACCTCTAAACTTAAATAATAGGTAACACCTAGGATTGAAAAGAATGTCCTTTTACGTGGATCAAAACTTGAGTTTGCAAGCACCTCTTCAATACTCTGGGTATTAAAATCAATTGGCACAAAATGCACGTTCTCTGGTACTACCCACTCAAGTGATTTAATTTTGTCTTTCTTGTAATAACCAGTATCTGGATGATCTAATTCATAGATCTCAATATTCAAATTGGTATTTCTAAAAGCAAAGGTATCAAGTCCTGCGCCTAATAACACATACTGAACAGGACCTTTCTTTGCGTATTCATAAAGACTGTCTTCAGTGTATCTAATGCGTGACAGTGGTATTGGACTTAAAAACCTGTTTACGGTGTCATCAATTTGAGCGCGATTGAACACATAGTCAACGTCATACTTATTTACATCAAAATTATGCTCAATTAACTGACCTACTTTCAAATACTCATGCTGACTTAACAGGTCATATGCAAGTGAGTCATCAAATATCTTTTCATGCGAATAGATTGAGTGATAGGCTCTTACAAATGAGCAAATCTTCGCAGTAATTGATTCGTGTTTATCTATCATTTTTGTTGCTCTTGCTCTACTTTAGAAAAACCGGAGTTGATAGATAACGCTCACCAGTATCTGGGAGCAGGACCGCTATATTTTTGTCTTGAAACTCTCTTCTTTTAGCGATAGATGTAGCAGCGAATACCGCAGCTCCTGATGAAGCTCCTGCTAGTACTCCATCGAATTTGGCTAAATCCTGTGCTGTCTTAAAAGCATCAGTATCATCTACATCGATAATTTCATCGATGAGCTTTATATCCAGATTGTTAGAGATAAACTCTGAGCCAATGCCCTGAATTTTATGAGCTCCTGTATATCCTTTTGATAAGAAAGGTGAGCGTGCTGGCTCTACAGCTATTACCTTTAAATCTTTATTCTGTTCTTTTAAGTATTTACCTGTACCTGAGATAGTGCCTCCGGTACCAACACCAGCTACCAGAACATCAACCTTGCCATCTGTGTCCTCGTATATTTCAGGACCTGTAGTTAGATAGTGAATGTTCTTATTCTCCTGATTATCAAACTGTGAAGGAATAAAAGAATTCTCATTAGCTAAATGCAATTCCTGAGCTCTTTTAATGGCGCCTTTCATACCTAAAGAGCCTTGTGTAAGTTCTAATGTCACACCATAAGCTCGCAACAGATTTCGTCTTTCAAGAGACATACTGTCAGGCATTACAATCACAAGTTTTAAACCATATGAAGCTGCAACTACAGCCAAACCAATACCGGTATTACCTGAGGTAGGCTCAATAATCAGAGTATCTTTATTTACCTTATGCTGTGCAATTGCAGCCTTTAGCATCGCAAGAGCGATTCTGTCTTTTACAGATCCTCCTGGATTAAAAGACTCTAACTTGGCAATAATGGTGTTATTTAAGCCTAAAAATTTTGAATAACCATTTAATCTTAGTAATGGTGTTCTGCCAATCAAGTCAGTAATACTGTCGTAAATTTTCACTTTTATCTTTCCTTTGGTTGAGATATTTGAATGGACATAAATCTCTATACCCTCAATTCAAAGCTCTTATCTTTAAAGAGCGCCTTTAAACTATCTACAACAGTACAAAAGAAGATTAAACATAAGCACCTTTTACTACTACATTAGTGTTAGTTGCATTTCATTGTTTACATAACCTATATATTATGTAGGTATTTAAACTCAAAATTATTAACTATACAAGCAGTTTTTAAAATAATTTGATTTTTTAATTATTTTTCAAAAAGTTATTTTTGAAAAATACTGGATTAATAAATAACATTGCGCAAATTTGGCGAGTTGTTTTAATTAAATTAGATAAATCTAAGATTACTAAATAATACTTAAGTTTAGTTAAGTGATAAGAGAACTATTATTGTGCACTTTAAGAATTTTCAAAAAATTAAACTTTCGTAAAGTTATCTTTAAAAGAGTAATTGATCCTTTAATTACCTTTCATATTCTCATATAGACAGCTTTTATAAGCCATTGTTATTTTATTAAACAAGTAAAATTTAAGCTTTAAGTTTAATGAAATATACAGATCCACTTTTATAACATTCTGAATTTTCGCAATTTTTTAAACCATGCACCATTTTTAATATCTTGTATAAACACTTGATCCAATATTTACCAGCATATGTTTGCTCATATTTTTCTCCTTATAGTAGTGAAAAAGTTTTTAAACACGTTTAGTAAAAACGTTCTGTCAAACAACTATTTTCAGAAATAGATATTCAGATATAAATATAGTCAGAAAAGATCACGGAGAAATAACATGGAGACTGAACAAAAAGGAATCGGTCAGGAGCTATCAGTCGTAAGCGTATCTAAGTATTACGGCACATTCAGAGCTTTGACTGATATTAACCTTGTCTGTAAGCCAGGTGAATTTGTCTCAATTCTGGGTTCATCAGGATCTGGTAAAACTACCCTTTTAAAAGTCATTGCCGGTTTCGAGCGTTGCTCCGATGGCAAGATCTTTATTAACGGTAAAGATGTTGCTACCGTTCCTTGTTTTAAACGTAACATCGGCATGCTCTTCCAGAACTACGCATTATTTCCTCATTTAACTGTCGCTCAGAATATTGCTTATCCTTTAAAACTTCGTAAGCTCAAGAAAGATGAGATTGATAAGAAAGTAAAACACATGATTGAGCTTATCAAGTTAACAGGTCTTGAGGACAGATATCCTCGTCAACTCTCAGGTGGACAGCAGCAGCGTGTAGCTTTAGCTCGTGCCATTATCTATAACCCTCCATTACTGCTTTTAGATGAGCCTTTAGGCGCATTGGATAAAAACCTGCGCCATGACATGCAGTTTGAGATCAAAAGAATTACTCATAAGCTTGGCATGACTACTATCTCTGTTACCCATGATCAGGAGGAAGCTTTCTCAATGTCTGACAAGATTTGTATTGTTTCAGGCGGTCAGATCCAGCAGTTTGATACTCCTGAGAAAATCTATGAGAAACCTGCTAACCGCTTTGTAGCAGAGTTTATGGGTACTACTAACATCATCCCAATGAACGATGTTACATATGAGGCAAATGGAGACAAGACCACCGTTACCGGTACTTCTCCTTTAACCCAAGGCAAGTGCGTTTTATGTAGTGATTCTAATGCTGTTAAAGCTACTGATAAAAATCCATTCTTTGCATTACGTCCTGAAGATATCCACTTAAAGACTGACAGCAATGCTCATGAAAACACTTTTAAGGCAAAGTTAGTTGAGAGCATCTATTTAGGTCAGTATGTAAAAGCTAAAGCTCTGGCTGGAAACCTATCTTTGAACGTAACACTCGATGTTCGTGAATTTAGAAATTTAAATCCTGATATGTCCTGTGAATTCTCATTTTCACCAGAACACACAGCCATTATCTATAACTAGGAGTTTCATTATGAAAAGCAAATTTGTTAAAACTTTACTCGTTTCATCTTTAGTTGCTGCTATAGCCACTGGTTGCGGTGATGACAAGGACAATAATAAATCAGCAGATACTCAGGCAAAAGACGCAGGATCTTTAGTTTTTGTTGACTGGGGTGGAACTAATACTGATGCTCGTATTGAAAAGAACATCAAACCATTTGAAGAAAAGACCGGTATTAAAGTTACTGTGGTTACTCCATCAGATTATGCCAAGTTAATTGCTATGGTTGAAAACGGCACCACCGAGTGGGACGTGATGAACTGCGATGCTTACTGGGGTGTTTATGCTGGTAAGAAAGGTTATTTAGAACCAATTGATTACAAGACAGTAACTGAGAAACTGGATAAGGCTGTAGAGCTTGAGCACGTAGTAGGTGCTGAGGTATATGACTCAGTAATCTCTTATAACTCAGACAAATATACAACTGACAACGCTCCTAAATCATGGACTGACTTTTATGATTTACAGAAGTTCCCTGGTAAAAGAGCTGTCTGGCAGTACCCTGTAACAGTTTTAGAATCAGCTTTATTAGCAGATGGTGTACCAATGGATAAACTCTATCCATTAGATCTTGATAGAGCATTTGCAAAACTTGATACCATCAAAGATTCAATTGTTTGGTGGACAAAAGGAGCACAGCCAGCTCAGATGCTCTCAACCGGTGAAGCTGATATTGCACTTGCATGGTCTGGTCGTATCATGAATGCTAAAGATGAAGGTTCACCTTTAGGTCTTACCTATAATGAAGGTATGCGTATTGCAGCAGGCTGGGTAGTTCCAAAGGGGGCTCCTAACAAAGAAAACGCTATGAAGTTTATTAACTTCATCTCATCAGCAGAGCAACAGGCAGCATTCTCCTCACAGATCCCTTACGGTTCAACCAATCCTAAAGCTGTAAAGCTGTTAAGTGCTGAACAGATTGAGCGTATCGGTCAGACACCTGAGCAGGTAACTCACGAATTCTATATCGATAACGATTATTGGGCAGATCACTTAACTGAAGTGGTTGAGCGTTTCAACGCATGGTTATTAAAGAAGTAATTGAATTCTGAACATAACAAAACTCTCAATATAACCTTAATCTAAACATGACATTTAAGAGGGGGCTCTCTCCCCTCTATATAAGGATTTTTATATGACTGCCAAAACTCAATTTAAGTTCAGCTCATATGAAAGTGCCAAGTGGCTACTACTTGCCATTCCTCTTTTGTATGTAGTGCTGACCATGGGATATCCACTGGTGGATATCATTTTAAAGAGCTTTAGAGGAAAAGACGGTTTTACCTTTGATTTCTATTTAAAAGCTTTTACCGATCCTCTGTATATCTCAGTTCTAATTAGCACCGTAAAGATTGCGCTTATCGTAACCATAGTTTGCCTGGTATTAGCTTATCCAATGGCATATCTAAGTGTAAGTGCTAAAAGCCGTAAGGTAAGAACTTTAATTACAGCAGGTGTACTTATTCCTTACTGGGTAAGTATGTTAGTTAGAATTTTTGCTTGGCAGATTATTTTACAAAACAACGGTATCGTAAACCAGGCTCTGATGTTCATAGGTTTTGTAAAGGAACCGGCTAAACTTTTGTATACAGATCTTGCTGTTACCATTTCTCTAGTACACATCCTGATCCCTTTCATGTTCTTGAGCTTACAAAACTCCATGAAACAGATTGATCCTAACTTACTGTTAGCTTCAAACATCATGGGGGGCACCAAGTTCTATGGCTTTATCCATGTGTTCTTACCACTGTCAAAAGCCGGTATGCTATCAGGCTCAATCATGGTTTTCGTGTTATCCCTAGGCTTCTATATCGCTCCGGCTTTATTGGGCGGTCCAGACAACATGATGTTATCAAACTTAATTGAAATAAGTATGAATAACTTCAACTGGGGTCTTGCTTCTGCTCTGTCAGTCGAACTGTTGATGCTTGTATATCTCATCATTGCAGTTGCATTTAAATTCACCGGAAACATCTTTATTAAAGATATCTAGTCAGGAGTAAATCATGCTGTACTTTTTCGTATTCTTATTGCTGGTGATAATTATCGCTCCTGCTCTGGTAATTATTCCTCAGTCATTTACCTCATTGAACTTCTTCATCTACCCTATTAAGAGCTTCTCTTTAAAGTGGTATGACAAGTTCTTTATGAACGAGCAATGGATAACTTCATTAGAGAGAAGTTTGTTCATCGCAATTTGCGTTGCAGTTTTTGCAACTATCATTGGAACTTTAGCTGCATTAGCAGTTAACAAGCTAAAGTTCAAAGGCAAGAACCTGTTTTTAAACCTGATGCTAACCCCAATGATTGTACCTGTAGTTATCACAGGTGTTGCTTTGTATGCAAGCTTTGCTAAAGTCGGTCTTAATAACACCATTCTAGGTCTTATCATGGCCCACTCCTTACTTGCTATCCCTATGGTATTTCTAACCATGTCAGCTGCCTTTGCTAGATTTGATGCAAACCTAGAGCTAGCTGCCATGTCTATGGGGTCTACACCTGTAGGAGCCTTCTTTAAGGTTACCTTGCCTGGAGTAAAAAACTCAGTAGTAACAGGTGCATTGCTATCATTTGTAACCTCACTTGATGAGGTTGTCGTAACCATTTTCGTATCAGGTGCTAATACTAAGACTCTGCCTATGATGATGTGGGAGAACTTAAGAGCAACTATCGATCCTACCATCGCAGTTGCTGCAACCTTCTTAATCATTTTGACACTTGGCATGTATGTAATTAAAGAGTTTATAGAATCAAGATCTAAGGATTAAAAATGACAGTTACAGTTTATAAAAATGCTCAATTACAGGGCTGTGATACCACCACTGACATTGCTGTAGTTGACGGTAAATTTTCAAAGATTGGCGGTGATTTATCAGATTATGAAAAAAATGGTAACACTGTAGATTTAAAAGGTAATCTTGTGATACCACCTTTTGCTGATGCTCATATTCATTTAGATTATATCTATACAGCATCACTGCCAACCCATGAGACTACCTCTGGTACCTTATTTGAGGCTATTGATAACTGGTCTGATTCAAAAGCATCACTTACAGCTGAAATCATCAAAGATAGAGCTTTAAAAGGTGTAAAAATGCAGATAAGCCACGGTGTACAGTATGTTCGTTCACATGTGGATGTAACTGATCCAAAACTTACTGCCCTAAAAGCACTGTTAGAGCTAAAAGAGGAGCTTAAAGACTACATTGACTTACAGATAGTAGCTTTTCCACAGGAAGGTTACTTTGCCTACAAAGGCGGTGCTGAGTTAGTTGAAGAAGCGTTAAAGATGGGAGCTGACGTTGTAGGTGGAATTCCTCACTTTGAGTTTACCCGTGAAGATGGTGTGCGCTCTGTTGAAAAAGGCTTTGAACTTGCAATGAAATATGACAAGTTACTAGACTTCCACTGTGATGAGACTGATGACGATCAATCACGTTTTGTAGAGTCTATTGCTGCCTTTACTTACTTTAACTCAATGCAGGGTCGTACTGCTGCCTCTCATACCTGTGCTATGGGATCATACAACAATGCTTATGCTTTCAAGATGATGAGTAAGTTCAAGAAAGCTCAATTAAACTTCATTGTCTGCCCAACTGAGAACTGCTATTTACAGGGTCGTTATGACTCTTATCCAAAGCGTCGTGGTATCTCACGTGTAGATGAGTTAACCCAGAATGGGCTTAACGTCTCTTTTGCTCAAGACTCAATTTCAGATCCATGGTATCCACTTGGCAATGGCAACTTAATGCATCAGTTGGATTTTGGTTTGCATTTATCCCACATGATGAGTGTTGATGAGATAAAAAACTCATTAAAGTTTGTAACCGAAAACGGCGCAAAGACCATGTGCATTAAAGACTACGGTATTAAAGAAGGAAATAGTGCCAACTTTGTAGTCTTAGATGAGAAGAACGTATTTGATGCTGTAAGAAACACAGCTTCAACCATTTTAAGTGTAAGAAACGGTAAGGTTATTATGGAAAAACAACCTGAAAAAATGCTTACAACCTACAACTTTTAGGAGCGTATATGAAGATCATGCATCATATGACCAGAGCTGATTTTGAAAAGGCTCAGTATAATATAGTAGTTCTACCAGTAGGTTCAACAGAACAGCACGGTCCACACTTACCTTTAGGTGTTGACTCTTATATTGCTCGCGGCATCAGTGAGATCTTATCAGAGCGTACCGGTGCAATCGTTGCCCCTACTCTTACTTATGGTTATAAATCAAAACCTCTATCAGGTGGTGGTCCTTTATTTAAAGGTACCATTGATCTGAACGGTAAGACTTTAATCAACCTTGTATATGACATTCTCTGTGAGTTTGCCCGTGACGGTTATAACAAGATCTTTATTAACAATGCTCACTTTGAAAACCAGGCTTTTATTGAAGAAGCTATGGATTTAGCATGTCAGGCATTTCCTAAATTAAAAGTAGTTCAATCTAACTGGTGGGATGTTCTAGATAATGACACTGTAAATAAGGTCTTTTCAGATGTACCTTTCCCAGGTTGGGCTTTTGAGCATGCTGCAATTACCGAGACCTCTCTCATGCTCTTTTTAAAACCTGAATTGGTAAGAAAGAACCTAATTCCTGTGGATGTTAAAGCAAAAGCTCTACCTTACTCTGTATATCAAGCTCGAAAAGAGATGGTACCTGAGTGTGGTGCATTAGCACCGTCTAAAGGCTCATCAGCTGAAAAAGGCAAGCTCATTGTGGATAAGGCCATCAAAGGCTTTTTAAAGATCTTTAAAGATGAGTTTAACGTCTAGGAGGCAACATGGATAACTTTGTAATCACTGTTTCAAGGCAGTTTGGCAGTTTAGGTAGACCTATTGCCCAAAAGATCGCTCATAAACTCAATATTGAGTATTACGACAGAGATCTGATTGAAAAGGCGGCTTCTATCATGAACGAGGATATGAGAACCGTATCTCCATTAGATGAGAGCATCAAGCTTCCTTTTGCAAATGCCTTGTTTCCTTTAGGTTTAGGAACTGGTTCATCACACAGACGATTATTTAAAGTTCAAGAAAGTCTTATCCGTGAGTGTGTAGCAAAGAGCAACTGCCTAATTGTAGGACGTTGCGCTGACTACATATTAAAAGACTATAAACGCAGATTCTCGGTCATGATCTACGCTCCCTTAGAAGAGCGTATTAAAAACTCTGTCAACGAACTTAGAATTCCAGAGTATGAGGTAACTGACTATGTAAAGGAAATTGATAGAGCAAGAGACTCATATCATAAGTTCTTTACAGATGAGAAGTTAGATACCATTAAGTACAGAGACATGTTAATTGATTCATCTACTATGTCTCAAGACGAGATAGCAGATTGCATCATTGAAGCTGCTAAAAGAAAATTGCACTTCTAATGATGGACTAGAGTTCTTTGATTTAATAGATAAAATCTAGGTTTAAGGCAGTCGCATTCAGGTGTGACTGCCTTTTTTAAGCTCTGTTATAAGATCAGAGCCAGAAGAGGAATTGAAAGTACTGATAACAGAGTGGTTAAGAAAGTACCTTCTGACATGGTGCTACCATCAATATTATTCTTTAAGCACAGCATTGTACCAATTGAAGCTACAGGCATACCAAATAGAACTACTAATACCTGAGTGTATTTGTAATCTAATGGGCTTAATCTGAATAAACCGTATAGAACAACAGGAATTGCTAAAAGCTTAATTGCAGTAAGAATATACATTCTTACATTGCCTAACATTCTCAATACAGGGATACCAGCAAGAGTAGAACCAATAATTAGTAATGAACCAGGTACAGTCATGCTTCCAACTAAAGAGCAAGCTTCTGATATTTCTTTTGGCATCTTAGCCTGCAGACATACAATCACGATAGTGATGTAAGTTGCACACAGACATGGAGAGAATAGAGTTCTCCACTTGAACTCAAACTTACCTTTACCTGAGGTAATAATAGGCACACCAAACATAAAGATTAGGATGTTAAAAGGAATAGTTACAACCGCAGCATAGAAAATTGCTGTTGAACCAAATAAAGCATCTAATACTGGGAAACCAATATAGTTGATGTTTCCAAAGATCAGCATGAATCTGTATGAACCAAGATCATTAGGATTTTTACAGATTAACTTTGATACAGTAAAAGCAATGATAAAAAGGAAAACATAAGACAAAAGACCTGCAGTTAATACAGGAGGAATATCCTCTGGCTTAGGTAATACCTCACCCATTACTGAAGATAAAATTAAGAAAGGTGCAGTAATATTTAAAATCAGAGATGAGAACTTACGATTAAAGTCGACATCCATGTATCTTAGCTTGTTACAGCAAAAACCAATGATAACAAGCAGAAACAGAGCCCCCATCTGGGTCAGTGTATCTAAAAAGCTCATTTTTGCTCCATGTCACAAAATTAAAAATAAGTGCGCACATGATATGCCAATTTTGTGATGAATAGTAGAGATTTTTTTAAATCACAATTATTGAACATCTGTAGTAAAATTAGTTTTACAGTGGATGGGGCTTGATATTTATGCTGTTGCTTATAAGTTAATTTGTTACAAATTGCTTTTGAATCTCTACTCAATATTTTTTTAATGTATTTTTAACTAAACAGAGTTAACTTTCTAGAACGAAATCGAAGTTTTATCACCTTCAACAATCACAACTTAATATATGAATCATCTTTCAGCACTAGATACTTTTCTCAATAACCATAACAATTAAAATAGAGCAAAAATAATCTCATATCTGTTCTTGCTTAATAAATTTTTTTACGGCTACCAAATGAAGCCGATCGTTATCACAAAAATTGTTAGTTAATCATATACTATAGTTAACTTGTAACGTTAAGCTACAAGTTTGTATTAACTTGTTTGGCTTCAATTGACCAAAAAAATTATGTGATGTTGCTCGGATCGATTTGTTTGCCGTATTAGGCAATTAAGCTTATACAGATGCATTCTTTACAATTCAAAATAACATAATTGTCTTAGATAAGGATGTATCTGTATCATTAGTAGTGGTTTGCATCCAATCCGCAAAATAAATTCAAGGCTTCAAAATGAGTGATTTTCCTATACCAAGCAAGACTTATGTCAACAAATGCGGTGACATAATTAGAAAAGGCAACATTGAACCTCTGAATATCAAAATGCATTTAAAGTAATCTCTGATTGGAGAAATCTTCATTCTCAACCTTTAAATGAAGTTCGCGCTTTAATAAAAATTAGATTAAACAGACTTGGCTTCAAACGTTAACCATTGGTCAACGTTTAAAACGTATGCCATCTATCATTGAAAAACTGAATAGATTAGGTGGAATAGAACTATCAAGAATGCAGGATATAGGTGGTCTTAGAATAGTAGTACCTACAATAGATGATATTAAAAAAGTCCATGACAGATTACTTAGAAAAACTTCTACTTTGTCTTTGTCAAACGAAAAAGACTACATAAACACAGATGGACCAAAGACTGATGGTTACAGAAGTGTCCACATGATCTTCAAGTACAAAAGTAAAAATCATCCTGAACTTGCTCAATACAATATCGAAATTCAAATAAGAACTCAGCTTCAGCACTGTTGTGGAACAACAGTAGAAACATTATGTATGATTGATAAGGAATCATACAAGACAGGTAAAGGAGAGTTCAAAACAAAAAGATTCTTACTTCTTGTAAGTGCTCTTTTTGCTTTAAAAGAAAAGACAAAGATACCTGATGCACTAGCAAAAGTATCACCTCTTGAAATAGCAAAAGAAATTGAGGACCTTGATAACGAACTTAATATCACAAGAAAGTTGCAAGGCGTAGTTGTAAGTATCATAGAGAAAAAAGTAAATTCTGATGATTACTACTATGTATTAGAGCTTACTGTTAAAGATGATGGCAAAAGTAATATCAAAATCATGTCATTTAAAGTCGGTACAGATAGTTTAGCTGAGGATTTCTATAGATTTAGAGAACAGGAAACTCAAAACCTAAAAAATGTATCAGGTCTTATGATTAGATCAGATAAATTTATCAATATTAAGAGCGAATATCCAAACTACTTCTTAGATACTCAGAAATTCATTAAAGAGCTTAAAGACATTATCGAAAAGGTAAAAGAAGGCAAAATCTAAACAAAAAAAACACAGCGCTACTGTGGTTTATTATTTACTTTGAAAGATAGTTAAGCTCTCAAACCTCTAACCGAAGTACAGGTATGAAGCTTTGGTATTCTCTTTAAAAGTTCAATCACTGAACTTGAAAAATCAGCTTCACTGATAAAGCTGTCGCCTTCTAATCCTACAGGCAACACATCATCATGAAACTCGAATTTTCCAGAGGCATATCCTTCTTTATCTAAGAGCAATGGTGGGCAGAGAACTGACCACTTTACATTTCTGCATAATGACAGTCTCTTGTATGCATTGATGCAGAGTCTTTCATGTTTTAGTTCACTGTCATCTAAGATCTCGTTGTCACCAGATCCTACATAACGCTGTCTGGTGTTATCTGAATACAGGAAGGTACAACTGCCTAACTCTAAGAGCTTTACCTCACTGTCTTTTAAGATTTCAAGTAAATGCCATAATGGCAGATCGTCAGATGAGAACTTAGAAATAGAAAGAAAAGATATGGTATCAATTACATAGTGACAATCTTTAACATCGTCTTTTGTAAGTTCAAGGCAAGGCTTAATTAAAACCTTGCCGTTACCTGGAACATTAGAGAAACTGTCAACAACACAAACTGAACCTATGCCCTGTTCTTCAGCTTTTAGAACAATCTTGCTACCAATGGAGTTATTTGCACCTAATACAGCGATCTTCATAATTAACCTTCTCTAGGATGCATTGGTAAAGCATCGATTAAAGAAAACTCTCCGTACTTTAACCAATTCTCAAATCTGATATCGTTATGCCACTTTAGGTATTCAGGATTAGGCCAATAGTCTTTATTCTCAGGTAAAGACAACTTTTTACCATCCAATTCTGAATACTCAGGATCAAGGTTTAACTTCATATTCTTTGAAATCTTAACTTTTACAGAACCATCAGTGTCGTAATAGAACGTCAAATAACCTTTTGAGAACAGATGGTGGATATCAGAGCGTAAAACCACGCCATTGTTAAGATCAAGATATCTATCATCATATATAGTCTTGATATGAGCTACAGATAAGGCTGGCATTAAGGTGCAACCTGTAACTGCACACTTAAAACCATAGGCACTTAAAAGCTCGGTTCTATATTGAGATGCATGTTCTGCACTCTTGTGAATAGAAGCTACATAATAGATACCGGGCCAGGTGCAGGATGACTGATCGATTTGAGCCTTGCGCCTTTCTAAACAAACCTTTTTTAAGTACATACCAAAAGGTTCATCACTAGGAATAGTTACGCGAGATCTTTCCTCAAAGTTGATTTTGAACATTTCTGGTACATAAACCATGTTCTTTCTAATGAATATAAAGGAGCCATCTGCAATGTAGCAACTTAATGGATCATTCATATCAGCTTTGAACTCTTTTGCTCTTCTTAAGAAGTCGTTCAAGTTCATATAACCAGATAACACGCCATACTGATTCCAGCAGGAGGTTATGTCCATATTAAGATGTTTCAAAAAAAATCCCCCACCACAGATAATCTGCTCTCCATCCTTCTCGACTAAGAAAAGAACTAAAGAACCTGTTGGAGGTAATTCCTCATCATCTTTGTCATGAGCAAATTCTTCAAAAGGAGTGTACCAGCAGTTAGTAACTGAAGATCCATTTGAAATGAAGTTTGACTTAATAACCTGATACCAGTTATAAGAAACCTTACATATAAGGATTTTAGAATCTACGTAGTTATCCATATCAAACTCCTTACCCGATATCTAGAGTTTAAAAGTGTTCTTTAAAAATTTCCATACATATATTAAGAAATTGCAAGTTCTGACACACATAAGTTTCAAATATTGATGAATCAACACAATAAAAGGAGAAAAACAGCTGATTATCGCCTTTCCTTAGTAAGTCTATATGTTTATATTAAGATTACATTGTGCGAAAATTGAGCCTACAAAAATGTCAGTGGAATTTTGTGTTATACAAAAAATTGATAGTCATCTCACATTTTAGCAAAAATTGTAGATATTTTTTTATTTTATATATCAATAAGTTATATATATGAAACCGATTACATTATTTATAAATAAATTTCAAAATTATCCTAAATTTTACTAATTAATTTTTTGCATAAAATGAAGCAGATTATCAATTATCATTTTGATTTACAAACAGATTTTTCTAAAAAGTTTTTTCAACTAATATTGAGATTAAGTTAACTGAATATAAAATCTTAACGATACGGTTTTATGTATATTTTATCACTAAAGTAACAGGTGGTTCATCAGAAAAATTTTTGTATAATCACGTCGATCGGTTTTATAGGCTTTTTTAAGTCTCTAAAATTTCAATTTTCAAACACAAGGTTAGTTAATATGGAAAATGTAGTTGCAGGTTTAAGTGCCATTGATTATGTAATCTTTGGAATTTATGCCATTGTTGTAATTGCAATTGGTCTGTTCGCTTCTAAAAAGAACACCAAGAGCGCAGAAGGTTACTTCTTAGCAGGTAAGTCAATTCCATGGTGGGCCGTTGGTGCATCATTGATTGCAGCAAACATTTCTGCTGAGCAGTTCATCGGCATGTCAGGTTCTGGTTACGCTATCGGTTTCGGTATCGCAGCTTATGAGTTCATGGCAGCTATCACCTTAATTCTTGTTGGTAAGTACTTCTTACCTATCTTCATCGAAAAAGGTATTTATACAATTCCTGAGTTCGTTGAGAAGCGTTTCAACAAGACCTTAAAGACAATTCTTGCAGTATTCTGGATCTGCCTATACATCTTCGTAAATCTGTCATCAGTTCTTTACTTAGGTGGTTTAGCATTAGAGACAATTTTAGGTATTCCTATGATGTACACAATCTTAGGTTTAGCTGCATTCGCTCTAATCTACTCAGTATACGGTGGTCTATCAGCTGTTGTATGGACTGACGTTATCCAGGTTGCTGTTCTAGTAATCGGTGGCTTTGCAACATCATACTTAGCATTAAAGTTAATCGGTGGTGACGCAGGTGCATTCTCTGGTTTAGGTACTCTAATCGACGAGATCCCAGATCACTTCACCATGATCTTAGATCAGTCAAATCCACAGTTCAGCAACTTACCTGGTATTGCAGTTCTAATCGGTGGTATGTGGGTTGCTAACCTGTACTACTGGGGCTTCAACCAGTACATCATTCAGCGTACATTCGCAGCTAAGTCTGTAGATGAGGCTCAGAAGGGTTTAGCATTTGCTGCTTTCTTAAAGTGCATTACTCCTATCATTGTTGTAATTCCTGGTATCGCAGCTTACTACATCACTGTTCAGAACCCTGCACTATTAGAGCAGTTACAGGCAACCTATGGTGATATCGTAGCTAACAACATTCCTACAGCAACACAGACTGACCGTGCTTATCCATGGGTTGCACAGTTACTACCTGTAGGTGTTAAGGGCTTAGTATTCGCAGCTTTAGCAGCAGCTATCGTTTCATCTTTAGCTTCAATGTTAAACTCAACAGCTACTATCTTCACAATGGATATCTACAAGGAGTACATCAACAAGAACGCTTCTGATATCACATTAGTAACTGTAGGTCGTATCACTGCTGTCGTAGCTTTAGTAATCGCTATCTTCTTAGCTCCAATGTTAAGCTCATTAGGTCAGGCATTCCAGTACATCCAGGAATACACCGGTGTTGTTTCACCTGGTATCTTAGCTGTATTCTTATGCGGTCTATTCTACAAGAAGGCAAACTCAAAGGGTGCTGTAATTGGTGTTCTATCATCAATCGTAATCGCTCTATTATTGAAGTTCTTACCTATCAAGATGCCATTCATGGATCAGATGTTGTACACCTGCATTCTAACCATCGCTATCATCGTATTCGTATCATTATCAACTAACGAAGGCGATGACGATTCTAAGGCAATCAAGACTACTTCAGAGACCTTCAAGACCTCTGGTGGCTTTGCTATCGCTTCATACGCAATTCTGTTAATTGTTGCTGTAATCTATGCAGCATTCTGGAATCCAAGCCTAGGCTTCGCATTCTAATTAACAGTTAATTGTTAACACGAGCCCTGCTATATGCAGGGCTTTTTAATATCCTGAAAATTACGTCTTGATAAGTTAAAGACATCAGATCTGACACGAAATAAATGGGAAAAAATTTTTTCGGATTAACACTGTGTATTACAAGGACAGCTATCTTAAAATCACCAAAAGCTAGTCTTATTAATTGCTATCGTCAACGCTATCCCCTATCATAAAAGAACAGTTCAAGTTACCAAAATATAAAATCAACATACAAAGCTTATTTAGCTAAAACCGTTTTCTCGACCAAAAGGTTGCAAACGTGCAAAAAAAAATCTAGCACAAGATCACAAAATTGAATTTTAATCGCTTTTAATATTTTCTTTATTTATCAAACAGTTAAATAAATCTAAAACGTTTACGATATTTTAATTTTCTCAAAAAAAAATTTGAAATATCTGATAATCTAAATTTTTTAATTATTCTATTTAATTGATTTTTAAGTTTTTTATCATCAATAGAAATAAAATTGTTCATTGTAAAATACTTTCAATTTTTTCAATCTTTAAGACAAAACCAACCAAAATTCCTTAAGTTGCATTGTTTTAAAATACTGTTATTATTTCCGTAAACGTTTACTTCGTTTCAATATAGTCAAATAAATTAAGGGAAAAACACATGGAAACAGTAACTTCTGGTTTATCTACCATTGATTACGTTATCTTTGGTATATACGCTATCGTAGTCTTAGTTATAGCCCTTTCAGCTTCTCGTAAAAATCACAAGAGCGCTGAGGGGTATTTCTTAGCAGGTAAATCTATTCCTTGGTGGGCTGTTGGTGCCTCACTAATTGCTGCTAATATTTCAGCAGAACAGTTCATCGGTATGTCAGGTTCTGGCTATGCTATCGGTATGGGCATTGCAGCTTACGAAATTATGGCAGCTGTGACCTTAATCTTAGTTGGTAAATACTTCATTCCTATCTTTATCGAAAAAGGTATTTACACTATTCCTGAGTTCGTTGAGAAACGTTTTAATAAAACTTTAAAAACCATTCTTGCAATATTCTGGATCAGCTTATACATCTTAGTAAACTTAACCTCTGTTCTCTACCTAGGCGGTTTAGCATTAGAGACCATTTTAGGTATTCCTCTGATGTACTCAATCTTAGGATTAGCAGCTTTCGCTCTTCTATACTCAGTATACGGTGGTCTGTCAGCAGTTGTTTGGACTGACGTTATCCAGGTTGCTGTTTTAGTAATCGGTGGTTTTGCAACATCATATGTAGCCTTAAAGTGGATTGGTCAGGGTGAAGGCTTCATGGCTGGCTGGTCAACTTTAGTTCAGGATATTCCTGAGCACTTTGAAATGATCTTAGACAGATCAAATCCTAACTTCTCACAGTTACCAGGTATCTCTGTTCTAATCGGTGGTCTATGGGTTACTAACTTGTACTACTGGGGCTTCAACCAGTACATTATTCAGCGTACATTCGCTGCTAAGTCAATTCACGAAGCTCAGACTGGTCTTGTATTCGCAGGCTTCTTAAAGTTAATCATTCCTTTAATCTGCGTAATTCCAGGTATTGCAGCTTACTACATCACTGTTCACAATCCTGCTCTATTAGACTCATTAAAAGAACAGTATGGTAACATTGTTGCTAACAACATTCCTACAGCTGATCATCCTGATAAGTCATATCCTTGGGTTGCTCAGTTACTGCCTACAGGTCTAAAAGGTGTTGTATTCGCAGCTCTTGCAGCAGCTATTGTTTCATCCTTAGCATCAATGCTAAACTCAACTGCAACCATCTTCACCATGGATATCTACAAAGAGTACATCAACAAGTCAGCATCAGATGTATCTTTAGTGAGAGTTGGTCGTTTAACTGCTATTGTAGCTTTAGCAATCGCAATCTTCATTGCTCCTCTATTAAGCTCTCTAGGTCAGGCATTCCAGTTCATCCAAGAGTACACCGGTGTTGTTTCACCTGGTATCTTATCAGTATTCTTATGCGGTCTGTTCTACAAGAAGGCAAACTCAAAGGGTGCAGTAGTTGGTGTATTATGCTCAATCGTAATCGCATTCTTACTGAAGTTCTTACCTTTACAGATGGGCTTCTTAGACCAGATGTTCTACAACTGGATCCTAACCACTGCAATCATCGCATTCGTTTCATTATCAACTAACAATGGCGATGACGATCCTAAGGCTATCATAACCACAGCTAAGACCTTCAAGACAACTGGCGGTTTCGCTATAGCAAGCTATGCAATCTTAATTATCGTAGCTGTAATCTACACTGCTTTCTGGAACGTTCAGTTAGGCTGGGCTCTATAAAGCAAACCTCATATATAACAATTCATATTAACTAACCTTAAAGCTCTGCTTTGCAGAGCTTTTCTTATTTGTAAAAAATTTTTTGAGAATACAAAAAAGGTATGACCTCAAGGTAGAAAATAAGGTAACTTTTCTCAAGCTCTTATAAAGTATAAGATTACTCTTCAGGGAAAGGAGGAAGTTGATGCTCTTTACCAATACACTCTTGATACCATGAGGTAAAAAGTCTTGGTCTGCTATTTTCTTTTAGAGCTTTAAAATAATCATAGCAAAGCTGTTTTGAGCTTATAAGCTCTTCGTTTATCCCCCGCTCTTTTGCTATAAGTGATAATACATGCTTTAATTTTTTTACAGCTTTACCAACATTTCTGTCTGATAGGATGTGTTCAATTGGGTACTCAAGATCTTGCTCTACAGGAACTTTTTGGGCTTCGTTAAACCATGAGATCACAAGTTTTCCATACTGTCTTATGGCTCCAGGTTTTACACCTGCTTTAGCTAAAGATGCATTAGAGAGATTTTTTAACCTAGCAATTGGAGATAAGGCACACCCTGTGATGATCCTGTTTTGAGCTACATCATTTTCCATTGCAAATTCCATACGCTTTTGACATAGAAATTTTAAAACAGTAAGTTCTGCCAGACTAACAGTTCCTGCACCTTTGGCATTTAGGTAAGCAGTTTCAGGCTCAGGAATAATCGTACAGTTATCCTTTAGATTGTCCATTTCCTCATAGAACCATGTTAAGCGAGGATCTGCATGCTTAAACTTACTAATAAGAGACAGATAGAGCTTATCTAAATAGAGAACATCATTAGCAGCATAGACAATCTGCTCATCTGTCAATGGTCGCAATGACCAGTCTGAACGAGTTTGGTCTTTAGGTAATATGACATTAAGCTCTTCTTCTAATGTAGCTTGTAACCCTTTTGAATAACCTAATCCTAAAAAGGCCATCATTAGCTGTAAATCAATGCATTTTTCTGGAAGAGTCTTTTCAAGACCTAACTTATGAGCTTCAAAAGACAGTATCTCAAGATCTTCACGAGCCGAAAAGAACAGACAATTTGCCTTGGTATTAACAAAGGCTTTGAAAAATGATAAAAGCTTTAAAGCATGAGGGTCAACTATATAGACTGTGTCATCAATGCATATTTGTACAAGATCTAATATAGGATAATATGTCTTAGTTCTTGTAAATTCAGTATCCACACTTACATTTTTATCCTCGCATAGTGATGACAAAAATGTGTTTAGAACATTTAATGAAGTCTCATTATCAACTAAGACAATATTGTTAGTGCTCATGTGCTCTCCTCAATTGCGAGCACATTATAAAATAAGAAACACCTAAATTAAACTTTAAGACGATTCTGTTTTAAATATCGACGTAATACTTTACCAACAGGAGATTTAGGTAAAGTCTCGACGAACTCTATATGTTTTGGAAGTTTATATCCTGTTAGATATTTCTTACAGTAAGCTAAAACTTCTTCTCTGGTTAAAGTAGGATCACGTCTTATGATATAAAGCTTAATTGACTCACCTGTAGTTTTTGATGGAACACCAATTACAGCACACTCTAAAACTTTATCAAAGCGACTTACCACATTCTCAATTTCTGTAGGGAAGACATTAAAACCAGAAACTAAGATCATATCTTTAATTCTGTCAATGATCTTTAAATAACCGCCATCACACCACTGAGCAATATCACCGGTTCGAAGCCATCCATCATCAAAGACATTTTCTGTTTCTTTTGAGTTTTCAAAGTAACCTTTCATGACTTGAGGACCTTTAAACTCAAGTTCGCCAGCAACACCTTTGTTCCAAATTTCTTCCCCAGTTTCGATATTGACGATTCTGGCTAATGTTGAAGGAGTAGGAAGACCGATAGTACCGTTATACTCTGTCTGAGTATAAGGTACTACACAGCACAATGGAGAACATTCTGTTAATCCATAACCTTCTAAAATAGGAATACCGCCTGATGCCTTTAAAAACCTTTGAGCAACACCTGACTGAACTGCCGTACCACCACCTACAACTAAACGTAAGTGCTTAAGTTTTACTTTTTCAAAAAGGTTACAGTTAACAAAAGCGTTAAAGAGAGTATTAACACCTGTAATAATTGAGATATCTGAATTCTTCTTTAACTGATTGATAAGATCATCAAACTTTCTAGGATCAATGATTAAAAGATTGGTGCAACCTAAATAGAAGGCAAACATCAAATTGATAGTCATTGCAAAGACATGGTATAGAGGCAGCGCAGTAAGAATAGCTTCCTCACCTTTATGCAGTCTTGGTCCGTACATGCCATCTGCTTGAGCAACATTTGAAATGATATTGCCATGACTTAGCATTGCGCCTTTTGGCTTACCTGTTGTACCACCTGTGTACTGTAAGAATGCAATATCATCAAAATCTATCTCTACTTTATCAAAGTCTCTACCAGCTGCTTCCTTAAGGCAGTTATTAAACATGATAACTTTATCTTTATCATATTTAGGAACCATATTGGTAAAGTGACGTAAATAGAAGTTAACAAATGCTCCTTTCATTGGTGACAGGCAATCACCTACAGAACAGGAGATGATGTAATCAAGATAAGTCTGATCATGTATCTTTAATACTTCTGAGGTAATGCTTTCAAGACAGACTACAATTCGGGCACCACTGTCACGTAGCACTCCTAAAATCTCATGAGATGTATATAAAGGATTAATGTTTACAACCTGCATACCACATTTTAAGGCTGCAAACACTGAAATTGGGTATTGAATGACATTAGGCAGAATTACAGCCAATCTGTCACCTTTTTTAGCTTTAAGGACTTTCTGAAGATATGTAGCTAAAGCACAGGTCTTTTCATAGACTTCATTATAGGTTACAGAGCTGTTTAAGCTGATAAAAGCCTTTCTATTCCCATACTTTTGACAGCAATCGTCAAAGAGTGCTGGAAGATTATCGTACAGTTTTGGATTGATTGTATATGGCACATCTTGTGGGTAACTTTCAAACCAAGGGGTACGATGTAACTCCATAACCTACGTCCTTTTTATAATTTATTGAGGTAATTACTGATGAGCGGCAGCAAACTTCTTTAAGAAGTCTACTAACACTTTTGCACCTTCAATTGGCATAGCGTTGTATAAACTTGCTCTCATGCCACCTAATACTTTATGACCTTTAATACCTACAAGGCCGTTCTTCTTACCTTCAGCTACAAACTCATCATTTAAAGATTCATCTTTTAGATTGAATACGCAGTTAACACGTGATCTGTCCTTAACTGCAATTCTTACACGATAGAAGTCTGAGCTTTCTAGATAATCATAGACCATTTTTGACTTAGCGATGTTTCTTCTTTCCATTTCTTTAACACCGCCCAAACTTTTTATCCACTTTAAGTTCAGACAAGCCATATACCACGAGAAAGTGCATGGTGTATTGTACATAGACTCAAACTTATCAAGTACAGACCAATTCATGATTGATGGGCAGTATTTTCTTGCCTTGCCTAATAGATCTTCACGAACGATGGTAACTGTCATACCAGCTGGAGCTACGTTCTTCTGAACACCAAAGATGATGGCACCAAACTTTGAAACATCAATAGGTCTAGTTAAGATGTCTGATGACATATCAGCAATTAAAGGAACATCTCCTGTATCTGGTAACTCAAATGACTCAATGCCATTTACGGTTTCATTGATACACATATAAGCATATGCAGCACCTTCTGTAACCTTCATCTTTGAGTAATCAACTTCATACAGACCATCTTTGTTCTCGAAGGTGCACTCGTGCAAAATTGCCTTACCGTAGTGCTCATCACACTCCTTAAAAGCACAGCGAGACCAGTGACCAGTTACAAAGTAATCAGCATGACCATTTTCAGGTAATAAATTTAGTGGAATAGCAGCAAACTGGCCACGACCACCACCTTGCTCGAATAATACTCTGTAGTTAGAAGGAATATCTAAAAGCTCTCTTAATAAAGCTTCAGCCTCTTTAGCAACCTTCATGAACTCAGCAGAACGATGAGAAAGTTCTACTACACCCATACCAGTGCCTTCAAAATCTCTGAATTCCTTTTGAGCCTTTTCCATAACTTCAACAGGAAGCATACAAGGACCTGCATAGTAATTCCAAACTTTACTCATTTTGTTCTCCAACAAAAGTATTAAGAAAATCGGTTAAAAATTAAAACAAATGAAAATTTATTGTTTAAGATCAAGTAAAAAAGACATGGAGTGTATTCTCCATGCCTTATATATTATTGATTATCTGAATTGTTATCGCCACTGTCAACTGTCTGAGTATCAGTGCTATTTTCAGGTGCGGATTCATCAGGCTTTTCGTTTAATGATGTTTCAAGGCTTGGTGATGAGTTTTGAGCTTCTTGTGCCGCCTTTAACTCTTCACGTTCCTTCTGCCTAGCTTCGGCCATTTTCTTAGAGTTTTGTACAACATCTTCAGGAATTGACTGAATTGCCATTACAGAATCACCTTCATACATGCGCATTAAGATGTTACCAGCAGCAGAACGACTTACAAGTGGAGTATCAGACATTGATGATCTAATTAACTGCCCCTGGTTAGTAATTAACATATAGTCTGAATTGTCATCAGCAAGAACGGCACCAACAACCTCACCGTTTCTATCAAGATTCTTGATAACGATGACGCCCATACCGCCTCTATTGCGTAATGAAATGTCTGACAGACGGGTTCTCTTACCATAGCCATTAGCACAAGCAATTAAGAACTGCTTGTCTACCTCTGATGGAGGAATTACCATCAAGGATACAACTTTACCGTTCTCTCTTAGCTTGATACCACGGATACAGCCAGAACCACGACCTGATGGACGTACGCCTGCACCTGAATGTCTATCAATTGAGCTATCATCATTCTCATCTGATGATTCTTGAGAGTTATCAGAGCTGTCAGCATCATCTGAAGAATCCTCATCTGCGACAGCAGAGCGCTTATAGTATTCACAGAAGTGCTGAGCATAACCATTAGATGTAAATAAGAATACATCATCATCGCCTGATGATAATTCAACACCAATTAACTCATCACCTTCATTTAACTTAAGAGCAATTAAACCGTTTGTGCCCATTCTGTTAACGAATGATGCATAAGCACTAAGTGAAGTCTTCTTAATTAAGCCGTTCTTAGTTGCCATGAAGAAGTACTGCTCTGAGTTAAACTCTGAAATTGGCAGTAAGGCGGTTACAACCTCTCCATTTTCTTTATCAATATTAAAGAAGTTCTGTACTGGCAAGCCCTTTGATGTGCGGTTCTCTGAGGTTGGTAAGTCATAAACCACGCTAACAAAGGCACGACCCTTGTTAGTAAAGAACATCATCTTATCGTGAGTAGAGGCTACAACTACCTTGGTGATGTAATCCTCATCCTTTAACTTAGTTGCAAGTTTACCCTTACCACCACGAGCTTGACTCTCATAAGTAGAGATATCCTGATACTTGATATAGCCTTGAGCTGACAGAGTAACAATTACGTCACGACGTGCAATTAAATCACCCTTGTCAATCTTACCTAAGTCTACAGTGAATGCAGTCTTTCGCTTGTTGCCATAAGTCTCTTTAACTTCCTGTAACTCAGTCCTGATTTCCTGCTTCATTCTTTCAGGATTATTTAAGATCTCTAAGTAATCACGAATAGCAGCAACTAATTCATTGTACTTATCACGGATCTCATCTTGAGCTAGGTGAGTTAATTTAGATAATCTTAACTCAAGAATTGCTCTTGCCTGAGGATCTGATAAGTAGTACTTATCGCCAATGATCCCCTTATCAGCAGGAATACCTTGAGGTAAAGAAATATTAGAACCGTCTTCAGCTCTTTGGATAAGAGGTGAAATTACAGAAGAATCCCAAGCTTCAGCCATTAACTTAATGCGTGCATCTTCAGCATTATCAGCTGCTGTAATAATATCAATTACTCGCTGAATGTTTGCCTTGGCAATCATCAAGCCTTCGTTGGTATGAGCTGTTCTTCTTGCCTGACGTAACAGATATACTGTTCTTCTTGTTACGATCTCTCGGCGGAACTTAACAAACTCAGTTAAGATTTCCTTTAATGATAACTGCTTTGGATGATTGTGAACTAAAGCTACCATGTTAATTGGGAAGCTTGCCTGTAACATGGTGTTCTGATACAGATTGTTTAGAACAGCTTCAGGATAAGCATCACGTTTTAAGTCAATTGCAATCTTAACAGCACAGTCTTTATCTGACTCATCAACGATACTTGCAATACCTTCGATCTTCTTTTCTTTGATGAGTTTTTCAATCTGCTTTACGATATCAACCTTGTGTACAACATAAGGGATCTCGTCTACATAAATGGTCTGCTTACCTGACTTATCTGTCTCCACTCTAGTCTTTGATCTGATGATACAACGACCTTTACCGGTTTCATAAGCCTGTCTGATACCATCAGTACCTACGATAATACCGCCTGTTGGGAAATCAGGACCAGGAATGTAATGCATAAGTTCATCAAGACCAATCTCTGGGTTATCCAAAACTGCGATTACGCCATCGATAACCTCAGAAAGGTTGTGAGTAGGAATGTTAGTTGCCATACCTACAGCAATACCTGATGAGCCGTTTACCAACAGATTTGGGAATTTGGTTGGTAAAACTTCAGGGATCTGCTCATTACCGTCATAGTTTGGATAGCTGTCGACAGTCTCTTTATCAATATCAGCTAACATCTGCTCGGCAATCTTAGTCATCTTAACTTCGGTATAACGCATAGCAGCTGCGCCATCACCATCGATATCACCAAAGTTACCCTGACCGAAGATTAAAGGTTCACGCATTGAGAACCATTGAGCCATACGAACAATAGTTTCGTATACAGCAGTATCTCCATGTGGATGGAATCTACCAATAACGTCACCAACAATACGAGCTGACTTTTTAGTCTGGCCAGTACTCCATACTTTTAGATCATACATATCAAAAAGAACACGTCTGTGAACAGGCTTTAAACCATCACGCACGTCAGGAAGAGCACGGTCTACGATAACAGACATCGCATAGTCAATGAATGACTGCTTTAACTCGTCTTCAAGTTTTACTGTTGGTACAGATGAATTAACACTCTGTGCTGTAGTTAATTCATTCTCAGAAGACTGTGATGCGTTCTGCTCTGAATTTTGATTATCGGTATTATCTGACATTAGTTCTACCTTTTTATTTTCATTAGTCTAATAGGCATAAATATTATCATTTTTGTATTAAAAATTCAATGAAATAAATGGCTTAATCATAGCATTAGAACTTGAAAAAACAGCCATTTTTGTCCATAATTTAGGCAAAATTTTTTAAGTAGGAAAACATAAAATATGTGGTTTAAAAATCTTCGTTTCTACACTGTTGATTTATCAGAATTAAACGGTGTTTTAAAAGACGATGCACTTGTTGAAGAAGCGCTAGAAAAAGCTAGTTTCAAGCCTTGTGCTGCTCAAGAACTGGCCTCTGTAGGCTTTGCGCCTATTTTTTCACATGAAGGCTTGTATCACTTCTCATCAGGTGAGAATCACTTTTTTAAACTGATTGAAGAAACAAAACTTTTACCTTCATCTGTAGTTAAGACTGAGTTAAACGAACTTACTGCTAAAAAAGAAATAGAGCTTAAAAGACAGCTACGTAAGAACGAAAAAGAAGCTTTAAAAGCGGCTGTTGCAGGAAAGCTTTTAGCACAGGCATTTGCAACCCGTCGTGAGCTTTTAATCTGGGTGAATACTGATAAAAGTCTTGTAGGCGTTGCAGCCACTTCTAGCAAGAGAGCTGAAAAAGCTTTAGCCATGTTACGAGAAGCTTTCTCTACCTTCCCTGCTAAACTTTTAGCTCCACACGCTATGGTAGATGAGAAGATGACATCTTGGTTAAAAGATGCAACAACTCTTCCTAAGCGTTTTACTTTCGGATCAGAGACTACCTTAAAGAGCACAGATGAAGACGGTGGCATTATCAGAGCTTCAAAAGAAGATCTGACATCAGAAGAGATAGCTGTACATTTAGAGGCTGGTAAAGTTGCAACCGAAATTGGTTTATCTTTTGATGAATCCTTAGAGCTTACCTTAACCTCAGATTTGGCTTTAAAGAAATTAAAACCTACAGATATTTACCTTGAAAAGAATCTGCCTGAAAAATCAGATGACGAGACCGCTGATACTCAGGCTCTTTTAGTTCTTCAAGGTGAACTGTTAAGCGAACTATGTGATTACCTAATGGAGATTTTTAGCTGTGACCGTAACTAAAAAGCCTGAACTTTTAGCTCCAGCAGGAAGCTTAAAACACTTACATATGGCCTTAGCCTATGGTGCTGATGCGGTGTATGTTGGTGTTCCTAAATGGTCTTTGAGAGTACGCGGAAATGGTTTTATCCGTGAAGACTTTATTAAAGGTATCGAAGAAGCCCATGCTATGGGAAAAAAGGTGCATGCAGTACTCAATATCATTCCACATGTAAGACGTGTAGCTGCATTTGAAAAAGTAGTAGACGAAATGGCTCAGTTAAAGCCTGATGCTTTCATCATGGCAGATCCTGGTCTAATCGATATTGTCCGAAACCGCTATCCTGATATTCCAATTCACTTATCAGTTCAGGCAAATACTGTTAATGCAGGTTCAGTTAAGTTCTGGCAGAAAGTAGGTCTTACAAGATGTATTTTAGCTCGTGAACTTTCCTTAACCGAAATTGACATGATTAAGCAAGAATGTCCTGATATGGAAATTGAGGTATTTGCTCACGGAGCTTTATGTATCGCAGTATCTGGTCGTTGCTTAATTTCAGGTCTGCTATCACACCGTGATGCCAATATCGGAGCTTGCAATAATTCATGCCGTTACGGCTTTAACATTCGCAACGTGCATGCTGCAACAGCTGACGATGTAACTACCTTTGAGGCTGATGACGGTACTACTTTATCAGCTCAGATTGAAGAGTCTATGCATCATCCAGGAGAATGGATGACCATGGAAGAGGATCTAAACGGTTCATATTTGATGAACTCTAAAGATCTGTGCACACTTCCTGTTTTAAAGAAGCTAATTGAGATTGGCGTTGATTCTTTAAAGATTGAAGGTCGTTCAAGATCACCATTCTATTCTGCTGCGATTTCTCGTGCTTACAGATTAGCTATTGATGCCATCTGCGAAGGTAAAGAGATCCCTGATGAAAGTTACAACATCGTAAACTCTATTCCATCAAGAGGTTACACCACAGCTTTACTTGAGCCACACCGTCCTGATAAGACCCAGGATTATGAGACTAACTCACCAAATCCAGGCAAATTACAGATCTGCGGTGAAATCACCTCACAGGATGCTGACGGTACCTTAAATATCGATGTAAAGAACCGCTTTGAGAAGAACTCACATATTGCGTTATTTACACCAAAAGGACTAGTTGATCTTGACGGTTCAACACTTGTAAATGCTAAAGATGGCAAACCTTTAGATGTAGCACCTGGCACTGGTTGGTCAGTAAAACTAAAGCACAATACTAAAGTTGATTTGTCAACAGCTGTGATGTTAAGAATTGATGATAAATAGGATTTAGTTCTTAAAGATGAAGCCTCCTCTTTTAGCTGGAGGCTTTTTATTTAGATCTTAGAATAATCTTTTCTACTACTTCTCTTGGTCTCATACATTAGTCTGTCAGCAGCTTCAATAAAATCTTTAGCAGTCTTAAAGCGATTATCAAAACGGACATAACCAGTTGAAACAGAAAGTTCATATGGAGCTAATGAGAGGATTTTCAGTCTAGCTACGGTCTTGTCAATGTAGTGGCAGACACCGGCAGCTCTTTCTTCATTTGCATTCTTCTTAATTAAGATAAACTCGTCACCGCCATAACGGCATAAGAAACAATTAAAGGTCTCAGCAACCCCCTTTAATAATCTTGATAGCTGCATTAGGACCACATCACCTTCGTTATGACCATAGTTATCATTGATTGACTTGAACTTATTCACATCAATAAACATCATATAAGTAGTTTTTCTTTCAGCTTCAGAAAGTGAAACTAAGTTTAAAAGATAACTTTTAAGCTCATTACGATTGTTTAAAGTAGTTAAATCATCAATAGAAATACGCATATGTTGATGTAAGGTCATCAAGAAGAAGAAACATACTGCGTAGCAAGGAGAAACCAGTAAAACGTCATCTACAAGTAAATTTACTGGAGCTAATACGAATGGTAAAGTACAAGTTAGGTAAAAGAGTATGTAGTCAACCTTAGAGATTGAAAACTCAATCATCTTGTCCTGTCTTGATGCTACTACGTACATGAAGTTTACTAGAGCTAGGATGGAGTAAAAACCTACAGTGCCTACTAATGCTGAGTAATACTTACCATGTACATATGCTCCATGATAGGTTAAGAATTGGATATGGCCATTAGCAGGTGATGTAAGCACGAAATAGCATAAAATCAAAAATGGAATAGATAGAACACAAAGCTTAATACCTTTGGTTCTGGATTTTTCAGCCTTTATTAAATAACTGATGACAAAGAATACATATGGAACCAAAAGATTGAAGAAAGATAACATACAGCTGAAGATAACCACCTGAGTTACATCTTTGGTACAAACTTCATTTTTAGCAAAGAGAGCATAACAGCTAATGCTTGTATAAGTTTTTAAAAGGATATCAGATAAAGCCTGAAAAATAACTAAAGTCAATACCAAGATATAGCTAAATCTTGCTCGGTCACCACTTTTCCAAATATTTGAAATTACACAGATAAATACAACAATGCAGATAATGTCAATTTCGACTGAATAAAATAGTGTTGATACCATTACTAATTATTCCTCTGTGCATTGTTAATCTTTTTAATTCTCTTTTGCTCATACATGCGTCTATCAGCGATTTTGATGATGTCGTTCATAGAAGCATTTGGAATATCCAAACTTGTAGTTCCTAAAGAGAATTTTACCTTAAATTCAGAAAAGTTAGCCGCAGCTTTTTCATCTAACAGCATTGACAGTGTTAATACCATCTTGTCGTAGTCTTCTTTATTTGAGTGACCTGAGATTATGGCAAATTCGTCACCGCCTAAACGAGCGATAAAAGAACGAGTCTGCGCACCTACTTCACGCATTGCCTCAGCAACAGTTCTTAAAGCAAGATCTCCAACAACATGCCCGTAATTATCATTGATCTTTTTAAATTCATCAACGTCAATGTAGGTTAGGTACATATTAGAACGATTCACAGATGAGGACATCATTACTGTAGATAAGTACTTTTTAAAGCGGTTTCTATTGTTAAGTCCAGTTAGAGCATCAATAAACACTCTATCCTCATGAATGTTAATGAAGGTAATGATGCAGAAAACTGTTTCTGTAACATAGAAAATATTGCTCATGTTGTAAAACGTAAAAGTCTGAATACCACCACAGATTAGAGTTGGAATGGTAAGGAACATAGCATATTTTTTAAGTTCACTGTTTGAAGATAAGAGAATTGTAGTCAAACATAGTGCAAGGGATGCTGTTGAGTACAAAGCTACCAAGATATCCATTACAAAGGTGTAGCTACCCTTTACAGGATCTCCGAACAGATTTAATTTAAAAAGAATTGGCATGAAAAGAGAAGCACAAGCCATCAGAGTAACAATTACCAAAGGAGCTTTTTTCAAATAAATTATTAAGTCTTGATTAAGGTAATGACTGTAACCTAGTTTTTCAAATACAAAGTGTAGCCACCAGTATGGGATGAAGATCCAAAGTACTGACTCAATTACATACAGTACCTGATGCACTTCAGCGTAATTTGTATAAGGGACAATTGACTCTATGTAATGCATAGAACAGCAGACTATGATTGCATAGCAGGTATAAACGAATGGTTGGTTAAATCTGTCATGCTCTCTTAAGAAAGAGCGTACTACTATTACCATTAGAAGGATCAGCAGTATATTAATTTCAAACTTAAAGATGTACCACATAAAGGCTATTCACTATTTTAATTTTTTAAAGGCATTAGATACGGAACCTGCCTGATCTTTAAACAAATTAGAATCACCGTTTTCTTTCTTTTTATCTAGCACCTTATATTTTTTCTTCTCAGTCTTCTTTTTATCAAAGCTAGACATTAAACCTTGTTCAAGATTTTGACTTTGTTTCTTTTTAAAGCCACCGTTCTTTCTCTCTGCAAGTATCTCTTCACCATGTTCTCTTGCATTTTCAAGATTCATCGAACGCTTTAACTCTTTCAAATTAGGATCAACTGGTGCCACATAATTACGATAAAGAATAGCTTCTTGAGTTTTTCTTCTAATTACAGACTCAAGTAATCTATCTTTTGGAGACTTAGAAGCTTCTTTTTGCAGCAAAAAAGAATTGTTCTTCTCTACTAACTCTAAAAGAGAAGAATCAATATCGATTTCATTTGCATATGTGTTTTCTGATGTAAAACTTACTGCAAAGAGTATGGATAAAACAGAGACAACACACAGAAGGTTCTTTTTACATTGCATACAAAACCTCACAGTCCAAATTATTATATGCTTTAAGCCTCAATAAAATCAGTGAACCTTCTTGCAAAAAGTAGTAATTTTTTTTGAATAATACTTTATACAAATAGCATATTATTCAAATTTTTTTGATTTTATTGATTGAATTTCTTTTAATGTCCTCTTAGCTTAATGCACCATTGAATTCGTACGCTTAAGCTTTAGTCATTTTAAGAAATTTTGGAAATAATTTAAAAGACGACTTCATTGTTCTTAATATTCATTGCAGTGACATGAATTTATCTTAATTAACAAAAAAAGATGTTTAAAAAAAGTGATATCAAAGGTAAAATCTTCACAATTACTATATATTAAGGATAATCAGAAATGAGTAATCTAATCATTCCAAAGGACTACACTCCACTCTTAGACAAAATTCAAACAGAAAAAGGAATTAAGTTAATCAAAGACTTCTTTCAGCAGAATCTTGCTACAGAGCTTCGTTTACGCCGTGTTACTGCACCTTTATTTGTATTAAAAGGCTTAGGTATCAATGACGATTTAAATGGTATTGAAAGAGCGGTTACCTTCCCTATTAAAGATTTAAATGATCAGAAAGCTGAAGTTGTACACTCTTTAGCAAAATGGAAGAGACTGACCCTAGGAGAGTTAAAGATTGGGCCAGGCTACGGCATTTATACCGATATGAATGCTATTCGTGCTGACGAAGAACTGGATAATCTTCATTCACTGTATGTTGATCAATGGGACTGGGAAGAGGTTATCACTAAAGAAGATAGAAATCTTACCTTTTTAAAGAACATTGTAAGACGTATCTATTCAGCTATTTTAAGAACTGAGTATTTAGCATGTGAGAGCTATGAGAACATCAAGCCATTCTTACCTCAGGAAATTACCTTTGTTCATGCTGAAGAGCTTTTACAGATGTACCCTGATAAGACTCCAAAAGAGCGTGAAGATCTAATCTGTAAGAAATATGGTGCTGTATTCTTAATGGGCATCGGTGGTAAGCTGTCAAATGGCGAGAAGCACGATGGTAGAGCTCCTGACTATGATGACTGGTCTACTAAGAATGAAGACGGCAAATTTGGCTTAAACGGTGATATCTTAATTTGGTATCCAATCTTAAATCGTTCATTCGAATTATCTTCAATGGGTATCCGTGTGGATATCGAAGCTTTAAACCGTCAGCTACGCCTAGAGAATAAAGAAGAACGTAAAGAGCTTTACTTCCACAAGAAGTTATTAAATGGAGAATTACCATTAACAATTGGTGGCGGTATTGGTCAGAGCAGACTTTGTATGGTTCTTTTACACAAGGCTCATATTGGAGAAATTCAGGCAAGTATTTGGCCTGAAAAAATGAGAGAAGAGTGTGCAAAACACAACATGCCTCTAATCTAACCACAAGAAATTAAAGAAAAGGAAAGGCAGATCTTAAAAAAATCTGCCTTTTTTGTAAGTAGAAACTTCAACAATCTTAACCCTTAGCTCTTAGAGCCTCATTCTTTATTTACCTTTTCAATTTTACCAATTGATTTCTTTTCCACAATAACTGTTTCAGAATTGCTCTCTAAAAGGTTCTTCTTTAATTCCTCTTTTTGTTCGTACTTCATAGCATCTTTATGAGAAATCTTAGAATCAGAATCAAGTAGCATATTGCTGTTAACCCATTCCTGGAAGGCTTTTGTGCGCTCATCAGCATCATTTTGAACGTTATTGACAAGTTTTTCAGATTCTGTTTCGCTTTGTACACTGTCAGATTTATTTCTTAAAACATTGTAATAGTCAACTCTATCAATATTTGCTTGATTTTTCTGTTTGTCCAAAGCTCTTCTTTGAAGAGAATGAGCCTGATCCTGCTTTAAAGACTCTCTTAAACGAGCCCTCTTAAGATCTAATTCCTGCTTTTTCAAAGACTGTTCTGTCTGCGCATTTTCATCACTACCAGCATCTGCATTAGCAACAAACACAGTGGATACCAATGAAAGCAAAGTTGCGACAGATATCTTAAAAATTAACTTCATATATTACTAGCTGAAAAGCCAAACTTAACGTTACTTGTTGCTTATATTTTCAGTATAGTGCGAATAAGTTAAAAATTCATCAAAATGAGAATGAATTTTATTTTGAAATTCGATGATCAAATTAAGAGCAATGACTGTCTGTTTTAAAGGTATGAGATTAAAATATGTATATTTTATTATACATATTTTCTTGCATGGACAATTGGATAAAGATTAAGAGAAAATAAGAACTATTTCTCATCATCATTTAAGAGTGCGTTCTGCTTCATCCAATCAGACAGACCTTTAGCCTTTACTTTACCTGTCTTGTTTTTAATGCGAGAACCATCAGAACTGTTTGCAGATGTAGTTGAAGATATTCCTTTATTTTCCAAAATTTGTTCGCCTCTTTTTCTAGAGGTATCTTCCTGGAAATTCTGTTGTTTTTTGGGATCAACTTTATCATAGAGATTTTCTTGACTTATATATTGAGAGCTGCTGACTCTAAGTTTCATCTGCTCATAAGTCTTAGAGTTCTCTATCTGCTGACGCAGAAAATACCTTTTATCGTTATTCTCCTGTTTGCTGTATTCAGATACAGAGCTAGGATAAGAGTACTGTCTCGGATAGAGGAAAAAATCAGAAATAATGACAACCACCATCAGACATAAGCCCAGTCTGATTGCCATTTTTCTTCTTTTAAATAGGCCTGAATCCAATTTGATTTCCTCTTAAAACCTATTACCAATACTATTCAAAATCAGATACGTCACCTGATCCGTAGCGAGCAACCTCTGGTACACCATCGTTAAACACTATAACAGAAGTCGGACTTGGTGAGAGTACACCGCCATCTACGATTACATCCACTACAGAACCAATTTCATCATTGATGGTTACAGGATCGGATTCTGCCTCTTCATGCTTAGGTAGAATTAAAGAGCAACTCATCAATGGTTCATTTAATTCAGAAACAATAGCACTCACAATTGCATTATTAGGAACTCTAATACCAATTGTTTTTCTCTTTTCGTTCATTAAACGGCGAGGTACTTCCTTAGTGGCTGGAAGAATGAAAGTATAAGCTCCTGGTGTATGATTCTTTAAAAGTCTAAATACATTGTTCTCAACTTTTGCATAAGTTGATAACTCAGAAAGATCACGACACAAAAGAGTAAAATTGTGGTGCTTGTCCACCTGTCTAATTCTAGCAATTCGCTCCATTGCGTGCTTTTGCTCAAGCTTACAACATAAGGCATAAGCTGAATCAGTAGGAACTACAACTACGCCACCATCATTAAGACATTCACAGATCTGTTTTATAAAACGTGGCTGTGGATTGTCTGGGTGAACACTGATAAATTGTGCTGACATTTAAATACTCTTTTTCATATCGACAGTTATTTGAAGATCTTTATCAAATAACCAATCTTAAATGATCTCTTTAAAATTCTTTTCTACATAAACAAATTGACACCATTTTATAGCAAAAACGCCATAACATGATGTCAATTCTTGTAAAAATGAGATTTGTTACTGATGATTTTCAGTTGTTGCAGGAGACTCTGTAGCTTCTTTAGTCTCTTCTGCTACAACATTCTTTATTTCATCATCGTTTGCAGCTTTTTCTACAACAGTCTCTTCTGTTTTAGTTAAAACAGAAGCAACAGGTGCTACATTTTTAACAGCTGCAGGAGTTGACAGATTTGAGTTTTGCTCAACTACAGTATCTTCAACTGACTCTTCTTTATACTCAATATCAAGAGCATCAAAGATCTCTGAAAGAGGAATTCGCTCTAATGGAAGACGCGCTTTTCTTCCAAAGACACCGGCTGCTAGCATATTGTATAAAGTAGCTTCTTTTGAGTTTAAAGCCATTGAGGTATTGAGTTCTTCAATTTCAATATCATCAAATGACCATAGATCAGAGTTTGCTTCAAAGAACTCCTTGCTCAAAGTAATGCTCTTAGTATTAGGTAAATGAACTCTTAGATTGTTCAATACAGCAAAAGCCCTCATTTCAATATTTGAAACATAAGCGCACTGAGCATGAGAAATCCATGGAATAGTGCAAACTCTCGAAGTCTGGAAAGGTAAAACTAAACATACCATACCAGGTACATCAGGAACAGATAAAGCTGTTGCTAAATCATCAAAAAAAAGAACCTTTCTAGGTTTAATATCAAGTTTAGCTAAATCATCAACGGTAATACCAATATCACGTAAACCGCCGACTCTGCTACGTAACAATTTATCTAATAAAACTAAACGTACGGTTGGAGCTGGAGGAACTAAACCTAACTGTAATAAATCGCGTCTTAATGGATTTAAATCAAGATACTTGCGCATAAAAGCAAGCACAACATATCTGTATTTTTCAAACCACAAAGTATCAACACCACGAACAGGGATCTGACGAATCATTGCAGAAGAATCTTTATGAGCGCACAGCCACTTGCATACAAGCAAGAAACGCTCAAAATCCTGATCTTCTAAGGTGGTTAAGGCATGAATATTCTCTACAGCAGAATCTAATAACTCAGGTAAAGTTTTCTTTACTGTCTGAAGACGTTTTTGAGCTGAATGGAACTCCACCAAATGACCTGCCCATGCAGCAAGATCATCTACTTTTTCAAAAACCAAATGAACAGGAACTTCAAATTTTCCTAGATCAGGATAAGTCTTATCCAAAAAGTCTACTTTTCCTGCATTAAGCTCTTTGTGCCAATCGTTACAAAAACGAACAAACTCGTCTTTATTATTTAGCACATCCTCATCACGAGTAGGAGCACCTAAATAAATTCTTACAGCTTCAAAATTCTTTTTAGACTTGACTGAATCACTTAGCCAGCCGATTATTCTTTCGTTATAAAGTGCATTAATTTCTGCACGAATGCTGTTGCGTGTTTTCACTGCTGTAGCTCCTCAAAACAAGGTCACATTTTTATTATTTTTATATAATTGCAGACTTCAACCCTATCTGCTCATTATCATAGTATAGCATAATGCAAACGTTCAAAGATTTGATTTAGCGTCAGATCTCACAAAAGCGCTCACAAATTGAGCATTGTTTTGTTCCGATAAGGTCGCAACTCAAAAGACATATAGCAAAGCGTGTTTAAAACGAAATTGAAAAGAAGGGTTTTAAGAGCCAAGCTTACTTTTAAAGTCCTGTATTATCTTTTTTAACTCTTTTTTAGCTTGTCTTCTCTCTTTAAAAAAGTCTGAGAGTAAAGCAGAACACTCTTTTTTTAAGATCCCACCTTCAAAAATAATCTTATGATTATGTTTAGGATCTGAGATTAAGTTAAAGGCTGAGCCACAGGCTCCAGTCTTTAAATCATAAGCTCCAAAATAGAGATTTTTTAATCTTGCGTGGATAAGAGCCATTGCACACATACAGCAAGGCTCTAAAGTTACATAAATTGAATAGTCTGGAAAGCGATAATTTGAAACTCTTTGCCCTAAAGCTCTTAGGGCTACGATCTCGGCGTGAGCTGAAGAATCATTAGAGCTGATAGTCTGGTTGTACCCTGTAGCTACAATGTCACCATCTTTATTTACAATAACTGCACCTACAGGGATCTCACCTATTTTTTTTGCCTTTAATGCCTCTTGATAGGCTTTTGTCATGTAATAGCTGTGATCACGAATACTCATCAGTAATGCTCTTTATCTGATAAGGTATGGTTAACTGCTAAATACAATGGTCAACAACAATTAGAACCCAGGTTACTAAAGTTAAAATTAGCATTACAAAAACAGCAGCTGATCCTAAGTCCTTAGCTCTGCCTGACAGTTCATTAAACTCAGTACCAATTCTATCTACAACAGCTTCAATACCTGAGTTTAACAGCTCTGCTACAACTGTGAGCCAAGGCATAGAAATTAAAGCAATTAGCTCTAAAGTTGAATAACCAAAGTCTGAGAAAAATCTTAAATAAAAAGCAACTAAAGTTAAGATCACACCTAAAAAAATCTCTTGTCTAATCGCAGCTTCGTTTTCAAGACCAGCTTTAAAGCCCTTCATGCTGTATTTGCCTGCGTTATAAATTCTTACTAAACCTTTTTTCTGAACCTTTGCCATAAGTAATCCTTAAACAAATAGAATTTTTTAATATTGCTCGCTTATTTAACTACATTTTAAGATCATTCTTTAATGAATTTAGTTTAGTCATTATATGAGATCACACTTGATTTTTATACCTTAAGAAAGATTTTTAGAAACTTTTATGACACGATTTACTTTCCTGTAAATTATATTTGCTAATTCCTATCAAAGTATTTATTGATAGATTTGTTAGAATTGAATTAAAAGTAAGCTACCTTAGGGAACGTTAACTTTAGTTTCAGGCAGTCTCAATCATAATTTGGAGTATCTATGAATAACAGATTATCTCTTTTGTCTTTATGCACAGTTTTACTGTTAAACCCAGTGCTTATTTCTAAATGCTATGCAAAAAATGCTGATGAGTCTACTGATAAACTTTCAATTGAAGTTAAAAGAGCTATTGATGAAAATACTAGAGGCAAAGCTTTATCATGTTTTATCACTGATAAAGAGCTTATAAAAGATCAGGATTTGTCTGCTGCTGTAGAAGTTTTTACAAATAACAGTACAAAAATAAAAGATGCTTACCCTTTTGTTAAAGACAATCGTCTGTGTGTCTCTGGTCTTGACTTTGGAAAGACCTATACCTTAAAACTGCATAAAGGTATTAACTTTATAAAAAAGACACAAGGAAATGATAAGACCTTAACGACCAATACAGATTCTGATACTACCTTTACAACTATTGATGAGACGAGCTCTGTGAAAATTGCCAAAGGCTTAATATTGCCTAGCAATGAAAAACAAAAATTAGTTGAACTTGAGACTGTAAATACAGATGCAGTAACTTTAGGTGTATTTAAGATCTCCAATAACTCTTTGCCTCAAGCAGAGCTGTTTAGTCTGTATTCAGAAAATCCAGAGAAATACGATATCCGCAAGCTTCTGTTTAACCACGGTAAATTTTTAGGAGCTAAAACCATCAACTTCAAAAATAAAAAGAATGAAGTTGAACTTACAGCTGTAGATATCAGCGAATTTGTAAACAAAGATAAAAGCGGTGTTTATGTTCTCTCTGTAATTAAAGCTAAAGATGGTAGCAATTTAACTTTAGATGACTTTTTCACTTATGATGATAATTCCTTAGAGCTATCAAAACTGCTCTTTATCTCTAATTTAGGTGTCACCTCTTATTCAGGCTCAAACGGTATTGATGTTAATGTAAGATCACTTACTGATGCTTCTCCTGTGAAGGGCGCAACCGTTACCCTAAAATCTTTAGCTAATGATGTATTAGACTCCAAGTCCACCGATTCTGATGGTTTTGTTCATTTTGACAAAGCTATCTGCCAAGGTGAAAACGGACAGAGTGTTGCTACAGTTACCATTGTAAGTAACGACGATTTCTTCCCACTGGATTTAAGAGCAAGCCCTCTGTACTTTGAAGAAGGCTCTGGTATTAGCGACAACAACGATTACAAAGTCTTTGCCTATACTAACAGAACTCTTTTACGACCAGGTGAGACTACCGTTTATCAGGCTTTAGTTAGAAACAAAGATCTGAGTGCTGCATCTCTAAAAGCATTAAAGCTCTTTATAAGACGTCCTGACTATGTCATTGAAAAAGAAATTCCTTTATCAAGAGCTGTTGAAAACAGCTTTGAATATGAGTACAAGTTACCTGAAAATGCTCAATTAGGTACATGGACTTTTGAACTTGGTTTTGATGAAAAACATCTCTTATCATCAACTCAACTTACAGTTTCTGCCTTTACTCCATCAGCTTTATCATCTTCATTAAAAGTAAAAGATGTGATAGATAACGGTGATATCATCTCTGTTAATACGGATTACAACTATGGAGCTAAAGCCCAAGATATAGGCATTTCAGGAAGCTATAGCATTCTTCCTGACCAACATGCGGTTGATGCTTATAAAGACTATAGTTTCGGTATTGATGCCGAGGCTGTAAATAATGGCAACTACACTAAGTTTGCACAGATAGATTCTGGCAATACCAATCAAAATGGTGAATTTAACTTTACATTTAAAGCTTCAGATGAGAACTATCCTAGCAAAGTAAAATTTGATGTTTATGTATTAGATCCTGCAACAGGATCTTCTTATCTTACAAAAGAAGCAAAAGTAAAATACACCTCTCCTTTGATAGGAGTAAAACTTTCTAAAGCTGATAACAAATACACCTTAAACTCTATTCTTTGCCTCCATGACGGTAAAAGGCTAGATGGAAAGGCTAGTTATACCTTATTAAAACGAAATATCTCTTATCAGTACGCTTATGTAGATGGTAACTGGAAGTTTGTAAAGAATGAATATACAGAACCAGTTGACTTTGGTGAATTTACTTTTAATAAAGATAAAGTAAGCTCTATTCCTCTAAATCTTGAGGATGGGTTGTATACAGTTGAACTTAAAAATGATAAAGCTTCAACAAAATACAACTTTGTAAAAGGTTATGTCAGTGAAGACAACGATCTGACACCTGAAAAAATCTTGATAACTCAAGATAAAGAGAGCTATCAAAAGGGGGACAGAGTAAATTTAAGCTTTGAAAGTGAGTTTGAAGGTTACGGAACCTTGATTGTTGGTAATTCTGCTATCGAAACAAAACAAAGCTTTAAAGTAAACAAAGGACACAATGAAGTAGGCTTTGACTCAGCTGATATTAAGGATACTGGTACCTATGTTTTAGTTACATCTTACAAAGGTACAGCTTCAAAATTCAGAACAGCATCCCGTGCTGTAGGTCTTTCTTATATCAAATTTAAGAATGATAGCAGATTACTTAACATCAACGCCTCAGTTGAAGATACAGTAAACCCCCAAAGCACGCTTACTGTAAATCTTGATGTTGATAACAGTGATGACAATACCTATTTAAGAGCCTACCTAGTTGACGAAGGTATTCTCTCTATCAATTCTCAGAAATCCCCTGATCCTTTTGCATTCTTAACAGACAAAAGAGCTTTCTCAACCAAAGTAAATGATATGTACGCTTATGTGATGAAAGCTTTATCTAAAGACGGTCAAGGTTATGGCTCTGACGAGATGCTAGTCGGAGCTAATGCCCAAATTTTATCTAATACCACTAAATCCCTTTTGTCACTGAACTCATCAAGAGTACAAACAAAAGATGGTAAAGCTACTGTTAGCTTTGATATTCCAAACTTTACAGGTAAAGCAAGACTGATGGTTGTAGGTTGGAATAAAGATAGAGTCGGTAGCTACTCAAAAGACATTACGATTACCTCAGATGCTGTTACTAAATTAGCAACTCCAAGCTACTTACATGTAGGCGATGCTTTTGATGCTAGAGTCATGTTTGATGACCTTAAAAAAGATAAAAAAGATGTCGATTTTAAAGTTTCTTGTATTGGTGCTATAGAATGTGAACTTGATAAGAGTGTGGGACTAAAAAACAGTAAAGCTAATGAAAGAATACAACTTACAGCCTTAAGTGAAGGTACAGGTACCATTTTACTAAAGGCAAAAGCATCTAACTACACATACGAAGACAGTTATGAGATAAAGGTTTTACCTAATAGAGGAAAAGTACTTGAAAGTGCCATTATTCCATTAAAAGTAAAAGAACAGACAACCTTTAAATTTAAGAATACCTTTAAAGATGGTACAAAGGTAAAGTTAAGCTATGGAGTAATGCCTGCAGTTTCTCCAAAAGAACTTGGAAAAGTAGCTTTTAGCTCATATAAGAGCAATTACTTTGATACCTTATCTGATCTATCAACTCTTTTAGAGTATTCAGATAAGTATCAGGACAAATCATCAAATGAATACAAGACTTATCAGAATAAGATAAGTTCTTTAATTGACTACGTAAACTCTACAATCAATAACCAGGGGTATGTAGATTACTCATTAGTCAATTACGAAGAAGGTGGCTATGCTGCAGCATATGCTTATCTTGTATTAAATAAAGCTCAAGAAAAAGGCTATAACGTTAACTTTAACGTTCAAGACAAGCTTCTAGAGAACATCAGAAGAAATGCAAATTCTGATAATGAGTCTACAGCTGCCCTATGCATGTATGCCCTGACTTTGTCTTCTGATAACCAAAGTTCAACTCTTACCTTTAGATTTGATCACTCAAAATCAAAAGAGATCAATGCCTATATCTCCTATGCCAAAGCTTTTGCTTTGTATGGTGATCAAAAGAGACAAGAGCTTGCTGTTTTAAAAGCTTATGAACTTTTAAATGAAGCAGAGAATATAAGAATTTCAATTGATAAAGCAAATATTTCAAACAATAAGATTATAAATCTCATTCAGGCTCTTCAAGAATATGATCCTTTGTATATCACTGACACAGCTTATGACAGTCTTTGTGTCTTAAATGAGTTTTTAAAGCTAAAAGGCAATAACCTTGACACAAAGAGACTAAATCAGGTTTATGAAATTGTCTCTAAAGAAAACTCTTACAGCTACAAGACACCAGCTCAAAGAGCAATTATGATGGAGATGCTTGTAAAAGAAAACAAACTGTCCTTTTCAGAAGGTTCTCTACAAGGGAATGAAATCACTTTAGTCAATGACGGAGAGAGTGATACAGTTCTCAGTGCAAGCATCTATGATGTTCCTGAGAAATATGCAATCTCAAAAGACAGACAAGATATTACAGTGAACTACTTCACAACAGACGGAACAGAGCTTGCAAGTCCACTTACAGTCAATGTGAATGAGGACATTATTGTACTTGTAAAGGTACATGAGAATAAGCTCTCAGGCAAGATTTCTGTCGAATCTTTGCTACCTGCTAATATGCTTTATTTAAGAAGTATCGATGCTAATGAAGCATCACAAAGATATCCTTTCTTGGGTGAACTTACTGACAGCTATGCAATCAAAATTACCAAAGGAGACAGTTCTATTATAAGTGCTAGTCAGAACAGAACAAATGACTTGGCATTTGCTTACATCCTAAAGGGAGCATATAAAGGAAAGTCAGCCCCATTAGCGCTTACTGTTCACAATGCCTCCTTTAGAACTACATCTGAGGTAGTATTTAATGAGAAAAATACCATTGAGGTTAAGTAAGGATTTATCCCCTGACAAATGGATAAGCGTAATCAAAGGTCTTTAATTTATGCTATGGCACTTTTGATACTCTGTATCACAGGTGCCATCTTTGTGTTTGTATTCACAAGCATAAATGAATTGTCTTTATCTAAATTTCACGACAGATCATACGTACTTTATTCTGATAAAGGAAATGTACTAGCCTATACCTTAAGCAGTGACACCTCAGCACTTAGATTTAAAACCACCAAAGATGAGGTTTCAAAACTCTACATAAACATGCTCATAGCCAATGAGGATAAGCGCTTTTACTCTCACTTTGGAGTTGATCCGTTTTCAATTGTAAGAGCTGCTTTTTATAACTTTAGAAACCAGAATGTAGGCTCTGGAGCATCCACATTAGCCATGCAAGTAGCTAAAAGGCTTACAGGTCACAAAAGGACTTATATTAACAAGGTAAAAGAAATGGTTCAGGCCATTTATTTAACCTTAAAATATAAAAGAGATGGTATCTTAACGCTTTACCTTACCCTTTCTCCTTTTGGAGGCAACATAGAAGGTGTAAAGGCAGCTTCATTAACCTGGTTCAACCATTTACCAAATACCTTAACTCCATCTGAGGCAGCCTTACTTACAGCACTGCCAAGAGCACCAGAGCACATTCGTCCTGATAAAAATCCCAAATCAGCTCTTTATTACAAAAACGAGGTTCTAAAGCTTGCAAATAGGGCTTTTATAATCACAAAAGAGCAGCTAAATCTTTCTTTAAAAGAAGAGCTTCCACATAAGAGATTTACCATTAGACAAAATGCACTAACCTTTGGTAACTATGTATTCAATTTAAAAAAGAGCAATACTAAAACAGATTTTAAAGGATTTGATATCTTGCATACCGATGATAAAGAGATCTTTTCAAGTCTTGATGACGCTGTGCAGGATGAACTGAACCTTATCGCTGCAAAATTTGAGCAAAACTCAGATCCAAACTATGTATTAAGTGCGATTGTCTTAGATGTAAAAAGTCACACTATTAAGGGAGTGCTAGGTTCTTCTTCAAACAAGAAGACTACTGTATGTTTACCTTTCAGATTAAGATCGCCTGGTTCTTCGCTAAAACCTTTTGCCTATGCTTTTGCTATGGAAAAAGGAATGCTGCATCCAAATACGATTTTACATGACAATCAAAATCTGTATGGAACCTGGTCTCCTAACAACTTTAGCAGAAAATTTTGTGGCAACATCAGTGCTAAAAAGGCTCTTACTTATTCACTTAACCTTCCCGCTTTAGAAGTGCTTAATTTAGTTGGAGCAAACAGTTTTTCTAAAAAATTCAATTTAAATGAACAGCTATTAAAAATCAGAAACAATAAAAGTGATCTTTCAATTGTTTTAGGCAGTGGCATCATCAATCTTTATAACTTGGCAAGGCTATATGCAATGTTAAATGAAGATGGTCTGATGCATGAATTTACATATAAGAACAAGTCTTATATAAACTTACAAAAATACAGACTATTAACTAAAGACAGTGCCCGTGCTGTATTTGAAATCTTAAAAGAGACTCCAAGACCATACTTATATCCAGAGCAAAAGCTAATTTCTTATAAAACCGGTACAGCTTACGAGTTTACAGATGCTTTAGCTATAGGCTCATTAAACAATCTTACAGTAGCAGTCTCTATTAGTTCTCCGTACAATATAAAAGGAAACACTCACTACACAGGATATGACAGTGCGTCACCATACCTTTTTGAGATCTTATCAAAAAGCAAAACAGAGAAATTATATAAGGAAGACCTAAACTCGCCTTTATTAAATACTGCTCCTCCAACAGCTTTAAAAGAGCTTAATCTTACAAATCAAAGTCATGCTTTAAATCATGAGAAAAAGTTAGAAATTACCTTTCCAACAAACGGACAAACAGTGTCACCTGATAGCCATGGGAAAGTATACATAAAAACCAAAGGTCAAACAGGTGAGCTAATTATTACTGTTAACAACGAGCAATTTGAGCAGCATTATTTTGAACCTAAAAGCGAAGGCTTTTACAGTATTACTGTTATAGATGAAGCTGGTCAAACAGATACAGCCAAAATAAAAGTAGAGTTTAGATAAGCTGACGTCTAAATTTTAGATAATAAGATGTAAAGTAAGAAATGGGATAGTACGGCAACAAAGATGATTCTAGTGCTCTAATACTCGGAATAGACTTGCAACTCCAAAATACAAATATTCCGTACCACAGCTCTTATTAGCTGATAATTGTCACGTCTAGAGAATATTAATCAACTCAGACTAGGCACATACTTTAAGCAGATCTACCTAAGTTAATTTCACAAAAATCGATACATATGATAGAAAAAGCAATTATATGGTATATCAAAACTTTAGTTGATGATTACAAATAAGTTTTGTATATATAGAAAAGCAAACGATGTGATACAATTTCTGCGTTACAAAATTAGCAACGGTGGTTCTATTTTTACTAATTTGGTCACTCCCCAGTTTGGTAAATTAGAACCATCAAATAAACAGAGGCATTCACTTACCTCTGTTTCTCATTGTAGATGATATTTCATCATTTTCAAGACATTATCTAAACAGCTTTAAAGTAGGTTGCTGAGGCATTATGGAATACAGCATCAAAACCGCTCTTTTCCATTGCAGCTACAACTTCATCTACAGTTCTGTCGTCATTGATAGTCCACTGCTCAAGGTATTTACCCTTATGAGCATAACCACCAGGCTCTGTTGAGGAACCAGCTGATACAGCTGTAATACCAATAGGCAGAATTAAGTCTCTAAATGAAGCACTCTCTCTTGTTGAGATAGTAAGATCAAGTTCGTTATCAAAGATTCTCCATGCACTTATGATTTGAACTAATTTAGCATCATCAACTGGAGAATGAGGCTGATAGCCTCCTTGAGCAGGCCTTAGACGAGGGAAAGAAATTGAAAGAGCGGTCTTCCAATAATGATCTCTCATGTATAGCACATGCATAGCTAAAGCACAGAGATCAACTTTCCAGTCATATAGACCTAAAAGTGCACCCATGCCAACCTTATCAATACCAGCCTGACCTAATCTGTCTGGAGTTTCCATTCTAAAGCGCATATCAGCTTTCTTGCCTCCTAGGTGAACCTGCTTATAGCAACCTGGATGGTAAGTTTCCTGATAAACAGAAACAGCATCTAAACCTAAAGTCTTTAACTCAGCATATTCCTCTGTCTCTAAAGGCTGAACTTCCATTTGCAGGTAATCAGCATATTTTTTAGTAAGCGGTAACACTTCTCTAAAATATGGCATGCCTGCTCTATGAGAGTTCTCACCTGATACTAACAGGATATTGGTATATCCCATTTTATTCATTGCCTGCAATTCTTCTTCAATTTCTTGCATTGTAAGAACTACACGCTTAAACTTATTCATTACAGAGAAACCACAGTAAACACACTTGTTGTTACACAGGTTAGTAAGGTATAAAGGCAAATACATATTTACACAGCGACCAAATCTCTTTCTAGTTAACTGTGTAGCCTCTTGTACCATCACATCAAGATAATGTTTTCTGGCATTTTCACTGATTAGTGCAGCGAAATCATCAACGGTGCGAGGAGTAGTTTTATAAATTGCTCTTTCAACATCTGCATCAGTTCTTGAATCAACCAATGAGACAAACTTGTCTACATCGATTTTTGACAGCTCATCATAAAAACTCATCTTATTTCATAGCCTCTTTTAAGAATGCTTCCATTGGAGATGTTGCAACTGCTGATTGAGCCTTAACAGCTAGACCTGCTTCAAAAGCTGTTCTACCTGCCTCTTGAGCTAACTTAAAGGCATGAGACATAGCCACAGGATCACGAGAAGCTGCAATTGCGGTGTTTACCATTACAGCGTCAGCACCTAATTCAAAGGCTAAGGCTGCATCAGATGGAGCACCAATTCCAGCATCAACAATTACAGGTACATGTGACTGAGCAATAATGATCTCCAGCATAGCCTTAGTCTCTAGACCTTTAGCAGAACCAATAGGAGCTCCTAAAGGCATTACAGCGCTAACTCCGATATCCTCTAAGCGGCGAGCTAATACAGGATCAGCCTGAATATAAGGAAAAACCTTAAAGCCATCTTTAACTAACTCTTCACAAGCTTTAAAAGTTTCTACAGGATCTGGTAGCAGGTATCTTACATCAGGATGAATTTCAACCTTAACCCAATCTGTACCTAAAGCTTCACGAGCTAATTGCGCAGCAAAGATTGCTTCACGGCTGTTTTTAGCTCCTGAGGTATTAGGCATTAGAGTAATACCTAAGTCTTTTAATGGCTTTACGATTTCATCAGTATGATTTTTGGTATCTACTCTTTTTACAGCCATAGTCGCAATCTGAGCACCTGATGCTTTAGCTGAAGCTGTTAACACTTCCCCTGATGCATACTTACCTGTACCAATGATAAGTCTGTTCTCAAACTCTTGACCTGCTAATACTAATTTTTCTGTCATTTCTAACCACCTGAAACCATATTAAACACATCTACTGACATACCATCTTTTAATACAAAGGTGTCAAAATCAGCTTTTTTAACAATTTTTTCATCAACAGCTACTGCCACGCCCTCGCGTGAAAGTTGCTTTGACTGAAGGAACTCATTAAGGGTTATGCCCTCTTTTAACTCTAAATTTTCTTGTTGATTGTAGTGAATTATCATAGCAAGTTACTCCGTTATTCCTTATCACCACCATTTCCACATAAAGCTAACCATTGCTTGGTTGTTTCATCTGGATCATCTGCTTTAGTAATTCCTGTAATTAAAGCTACAGAGCCTACATTAGAGGCAATTACGTCTTTTACATTAAATAGTTTGATGCCACCAATTGCCACAGTAGGAACACTGTCTTTTATCAGATCCTGTTCTACTGAGAGCTTAAAACAGCCCTGAGGCTTAGATGGCATAACCTTTGAATTTGTCGGGAAGATATGGCCTAATGCTATATAAGATGGATGCAACTGATAGGCTTTTAGCATTTCATAGCTACCATGAGTTGATACACCTAAGCGAAGACCTGCTTTTCTAATTTTCTCAATATCAGCATCACGCAGATCTTCCATACCCAAATGAACACCATAAGCATGAGCCATAATTGCCAATTCATAGTGATCATCAATAAAGAGACGTACTTTATTGGCATCACAAAATTCAACTGCTTCACTTATCTTTTCAAAAAGATTTGGATCACTTTTATCTTTGATACGCAGCTGAATAGTTCTTACTCCATCTTTTACAAGTCTTTTTATCCAGTCAACTGAATCTACAACTGGATATAAACCTAATTTTAATGGACAGGAAGGAAATGGCTTTGATGATTCAGGAAAGCCATCTTCAAAAACTTCAGGCATTAACGACATATCATTTACTAAGCCATTATGTCCAATAGGAGGTCTTTCTTTTAGAGCATCGACATCATCAAGACTTAAAGCAGGATGCTTAATTCCTGAATATACATAAGCCTTAGCAAGGACCGCTGCATCATGGGAAGCAAATTTATTTGCAACTAAGGCTGCAAGTGCTGAGGATAATGCACAGCCACCTCCATGAGCACCTTTACCTTCAATGTATGGATGCTTCATGGTAAAAGCAACAAAATCAGATACGAAAGTGTCTTCAGCATCTTTAGACAAGATGTTGTGACCTCCTTTAATGATGACAGCACGAGCACCTTTATCAATAAAGAATTGAGCTAGCTTTTTTGTACCTTCATTTTTTAACTTCTCCTCATCCCATGAAGCTAAAGTTAATGCTTCTGGAAGATTAGGAGTAAAGATAGAGACTAATGGCAAGATCTCATCTAATCTTTGCTTTAAATCAACACTGTTAAGATCACCTGCTGTGCCACACAACACAGGATCCCAAACTACAGGCACGTCTTTAAACGTTGTCTTTAAAGCATCTAAAAGTATGGTAAGTAAATTGTCATCACTGATTAAACCTACCTTAATGGCATCAATATGATCCCAATCAGATGAAGCTAATGACAAAGACTCTTTGAAAATTTCTTCATCTGTTGCCTTAACTTTGGTAATGTTCTTTAAAGACTGACAGGTTAAAGCACTGACACAAGGTAGAGCAAAGGCCATATTATCGTAAACAGTAATACAGTCTGCAGTAATTCCCGCACCTCCGCCTGAATCAAGTCCAGCTACCACCAAGACCTTTGGTCTTTCATTATTTAGCATTGTATTTTGCCTGTAACTTACGGTTTAAACGAATAGGACAGAATCTTGGTCCGCACATTGAGCAGAAAGCTGGCTCATGAGAGTTAGCACACTCTTCAGGCATCTGTGCTCTCCAGACATCATAAGCATTCTGAGGATCTAAAGATAATGCAAACTGGTCATACCATCTAAAGTCAGCACGAGCTTTGGCCATAGCATCATCACGAAGCTTGGCACCAGGTAAATGCTTAGCTAAGTCGGCTGCATGAGCTGCCAGTTTGTAGGTAATAAGCCCTGTCTTAACATCCTGCTCTGTAGGTAGTGCCAAGTGCTCAGCAGGAGTTACATAGCAAAGCATTGCAGTACCAAATGAAGCTATCATAGAACCACCGATTGCAGATGTAATATGATCATAACCTGGAGCAATATCAGTTACTAAAGGTCCTAAAGTATAGAATGGAGCCTTGTTACAGAATTTTTCCTGTAACTCCTGATTCTCATAAACCTTATTCATAGGCACATGACCTGGACCTTCAATAAAGCATTGAACACCAGCATCAAAACAGCGTTTAGCAAGCTTACCTATGTTCTCTAATTCACCATATTGAGCTTTATCACAAGCATCTGAGATACAGCCAGGACGCAGACCATCACCTAAAGATAAAGCAACATCATAGTCATGGCAGATTTCAATTAATTCATCAAAGTGCTCATAAGCTATGTTTTCACTGTCAGTTCTCATCATGGCGCTTGCCATAATAGAGCCTCCGCGTGAAACAATGCCTAAAATTCTTTTAGCTGCATGAGGTAGCAGATCTTTTAATAATCCAGCATGAATTGTGAAATAATCAACACCCTGACGCGCCTGATCGATTACGGTGTCGCGGAATAGCTCCCAGGTTAATAAATTAACATCACCATGAGCTCTGTCTAGTGCTTCATAAACAGGAACAGTTCCAATAGGAACAGGAGATGCTCTTAAAATTGCGCTTCTTAAACCACCTAAATCATCAATACCAGTTGATAAATCCATCACGGTGTCAGCGCCAAATTTTAAGGATAAACGTAACTTTTTAATTTCCTCATCAAAACCTGATGATAATGAGGAAGCACCGATATTGGCATTTACTTTTACAGAGAAATGTTTGCCGATAATCATTGGCTCGCATTCTGTGTGATTGATATTAGCAGGAATTACAGCTGTACCTTTAGCAAGCTCTTCTCTTACATCATCAGGGCTAAAAGGCATATCGCCATCGCTTTTATAAGATTCACGAATAGCAACGTACTCCATATGGGGAGTGATTTCGCCTGCTTTTGCTCTTTCTAAAATGGTCTTTTTAACTTTTCTAGCATCGCCGTCGATTACATACGGAGCATAGGTCTCTGAAACCTTAGGTAGGTTTTTGGCATTAACATCAGGACCTTCTACGGTTGATACCAAGACACTATCGCCATTTGAAAGATTTATCTTATTAAAAGGAACTTTAATCAGAGGAGAGCTACCCTGAATAGAGATGCGTTCAATATCAGGAGTAAAAATCTTATTGGTAGTTAGGTGGGCCATTTTGCACGTCTCTTATAAGTAATTGGAATACTTGCGTGCCGAAATGAACCTTGTTCCCTACGCCAGCATTAACTGGATCAGGTAGTAACGGATTCTGTTAAAAACAGTCTCAGCCTTAAAGGCACTCCGACAAGCACAGTTATTATCTAACTAAAATGTTTACATTACAACAGTAAATTGCATAATTCCGTATTGAAGCTTTAATCCTATCTCTAAAAAAAATTATGCAATGTAAAGGTTAACACTTACTGTTTTGATTTTCTAAGATCTTGTTGATCCTCTCAAGATCTTCTTTAGTATCTACACCAGTCTCAGGAGGATTTAAAGCAACTCCTACGGCAATAGACATACCATTTTCCATAAGTCTTAACTGCTCTAGAGATTCACTCTTTTCAAGAGTGGTTTGAGCCATCTTAGAATACTTTAGAACAGTACCTGCTTTATAGGCGTAAATTCCGATGTGATGGTAGTGATCAAAGCAAAGAGAAGTAATACCTTTTTGCTTAAAGTTCTCACGCTCGTATGGAATAGGAGCACGACTAAAGAACAAGGCTTTACCGTTTTTATCAAAAACTACTTTGACGCAGTTTGGATCAAAGACATCCTTAACATTTTCAATCTTAAAGCATAAGGTTGACATATCAGCTTTTGAGCTTTCTAAAAGAGTTGCTACCTGTTTAATGTGCTCTGGGTTAATTAAAGGTTCATCACCCTGCACATTTACGATGATAGTCTCAGGATCAATCTGCATTTTTTCAATCATCTGAGCTAATCTGTCTGTACCACAGTTACAATCTGTTGAAGTCATGCAGACACGTACTTTATCCATACCCTCTAATACTGATTCAACACGCTCATCATCAATGCAGGCTACAACCATCTTTGCATCAGACTTTAATGCCTGCATGCAAACACGTTTAATCATGGGAATGCCACCTACTAGTACTAATGGCTTACCAGGAAATCTAGTTGAGGCATAACGAGCTGGAATTGCTACGATGTATTCTGACTTATTCTTACAACAGGACATAAAATTATCTACCTTCGTTACTTGAGATTAGTTCACTGTGATTAGCAAACTAATCTTACTTACCTAGTGATTTAATCTTTTCATTAAGCGATTCAAAAAAAGACTCTGGAAGTACTGCTTCAATATTTAAAACATATAAATTCTCAAGATTCAGATGAGCATATTTAACTGCATCTTTAGAGGTCATGACCACAGGATGCAGCAATGAGTGTGCTTTTAAAACCTTTTTATCAACCTTTTTATGATCACCTACATCGATAGTATCAACAACACAGAAATCACATTGCTTTAGAGTATCGTAAAAACGCTTTGGATTGCCAATACCAGCGAGTGCGCAGACGTCACAGCCTTTTTGTAAATAGTCTGTTTCACTGTCAATTTTAGCGAAAGCCTTAAGACTTACTACTGGTTTTGGTACTAAAGTCATAGAGGTATAGTTAAGATTATGACTAATACCGTTTACTATCACAAAATCAGCTTTATCTAAATGCCACTTACCTTCACGTAAGGGACCTGCTGGCAGTAACAGACCATTACCTAAGAGTCTTTTACCATCTAATACAATAATCTCAATATCTCTGTCTAAAGAGTAGTGTTGCAAGCCATCATCGGTCACGATGACATCACAACCTAAGTGCTCTAAATATTGAGCACCTCTTTCTCTTAGAGGATCGACAGCTACAACAGCGCTATCGCCAACTGACATCTTAATTAAAAGAGGCTCATCACCACATTGTTTTACATCAGTAGTTGTATTGACTGTAAGAGGGTAGCACTCAGCTTTACCGCGATAGCCTCTTGAGATTAAACCAGGCTTATAACCTAACTCTTTTAACTTTAGTAAAAGAGCAATACATAGAGGAGTTTTACCGGTACCACCTACAGAGATACCGCCTACAACAATAACAGGAGTTTTTAATTTAGTTTTTTTAAAGAAACCATTATTATAACATTTGCGTCTTACAGAAGTGATAGCTCCAAACAGAGCTGTAAAAGGTAAGAGAGGTGCTACAGCTAGGATATTTTTGAAGCTTAATTTTTGATACCAGACTTTATCTTCAAAAGACATATTAACCATCTATCAGGAATTTAAAGAATTTTTTAACAGGATCCAGCTGCAATGGAGCAGGATCTCTTACGATCCAGCGTTTTGCATTCTCATCTAAAACTAATCTATAGGTAGTTCTCAGACTTGAAATCTCTTCTGTAATCGCTGAACTTTCTAAAATTTCATCATCAATACAGTCTAGCTTTTGAGACATCTTGATAGAAAAAGTAATATCAATACACTTTTCTCCATCCTTTTCAAATACAGGTGTAGAGTTGATTATATCTTTTAATTCAACGGTACCTGCCTGAGCCTTACTCAAGCCATAAAAAGGAGTGGTCTGAATAGTTCTTAAGAGATCTTGATTATATTTAACAGTATAACCAAAAGCTCTTACTGAACCTATAAAAGGAGCTGAGATGGTAAAAGAATCCTCAGTTAACTTTAATGCTTTATGCCTTTCTAATAACTTTGCATAATCTATGACTCTTTTTAAATAGTCTTTTTTGCCGGCATAATTGGTTTCGGAATTTTTTGAGTTGTATGGATCCACAATCACAAAAGGAGCTGATACTGTTCCTTCTGTAACCGAAGAACCAGGAAGAGCCATCCAAATTATTTGTTTGGATAACTCTGAGTTGATAGCTTCAGTTAAATTCTCCGATGAAGCAACAGATTTGTCTTCACAACCGCATAGAATGGTTGAGAACACTAATGTCAAAGTTAGAGTTCTAATAAAACCTAACATATCGACTCCTAAATTTAGTCTTTGTATAGTCCAAGGTTTGTATGTAAAGGATCCGACATCATTCTATCTGAGATCAAGACTCCCTTTTGTATATGACCTACACCTATAAACATACCATCTGTTTTGATTTGTATAGTATCAGTATAGTCTAAAGAGCATCCTTCAAACTTACAATTTTCGAGTTTTCCCTGCCTTTGTCCCTGACATAGCAACACTGCCTTGTCATAAGGAATTTCAATAAAAGGAAGATAACTCATAGCCTTATCAATTGGAATCAGAAGACTGTCTAACTCTGTAAAATCAGTAAAATCTTCACGTTTGTCTGCTAACTCTTGAATGTAATCAAGAGTATGCATGGTGCCCTTTGGCAGACCGTCAACTTCGATTCTGCGTAACATGGTTACATGAGCTCCGCAACCTAGAGCCTGACCAATATCTTCTACTAAAGTTCTGATATAAGTGCCCTTTGAGCAATAAACTTCAATAGTAAAAGTATCTACTGTCTTTTCTAAAAGTTTAATGTAGAAAATTTCAACCTGTCTTTTAGGTACTTCAACTTCTTTTCCTGAGCGGGCATATTTATATAAAGGTCTGCCATCAACTTTAATAGCTGAATACATAGGTGGAACTTGAGTAATGGTACCAATAAAAGTCTTTATAACCTCATCTACCTTTGAACATTCATCTGTGACTTTATTAGTCTGGATAACTTCACCCTCAGCATCACCTGTGGCAGTAACGATACCTAATTTACCGGTTGCAAGGTATTTTTTAGAACCTTCTAAAAAATATGAAGAAAACTTAGCAGCCTGCCCTAAACAGATTGGTAAAAGTCCTGAAGCTAATGGATCTAAAGATCCAGTGTGGCCGCCCTTATTAGCTCTATAAATTCCTCTTACCTTAGTTAGAGCTAAAGCTGAACTGATACCTGATGGCTTATCTAAAAGAAAAATACCATCAATATCTCTTTTAGGTGCACGTCTTGATTTATCTGGAATTGGCTTTTTGTTATCTTTCATATTTTATAGATGTAAAAGGTTGTTATAATTCATTCGTTACATCATACTACATGAGCTAGTTTATTTCTTTTAATAATCGACAATTATCACGAATTTTGTCACAATTTCAGATAATTAGAGCTGAAAATCTCTTCTTTTTATGAGTAATCATCACCAGATTTAGTTGTTGCAAAAAAATTAGCGCACTTACTGCTTGATAATCAAGTCCATTTTCTTTAAAATGATCACGCTCTATGGGGGTTTTCGGTCCTCACGTACTCGATGAGGGTTCAACAGGTCAGGTCCGGAAGGAAGCAGCCAGGGTTCTTATTCGAGGTACCGTGATGTGGTTGAGACCCCCACCCATAATGAGTCTTTTCAGATATGAATTCAAATTCACTTGTCTATACCAATCTTCAAGATCTGATTGTTTCAGAACAGATAAATCGTGACAAATCACTTAAAGTGATGTCCTTTATTCTAAAACTAGAATCTCCTCAAACATACGCCACACCTTCTATCTATATGATGACAAGACCTAGAGGTTTTGGCTTGTCTTTACTTACTAATGCCACAGACAGAATTATCAGAAGAGAGAAAGATATCATAGGCAAGATTGAAGATGAAGGTCTTCTAAAAGAATTACCTTGCAGACATACTGTCTGTTTAGATTTTAAGAATTTCAAAGCTAAAACACCTAAAGACTTCAAGCGGGGTCTAATTGATGTGCTACAAGAGCTTTTCTGGTTTCATCATATTGAAAGTCATTTCGATACCTATATGACACCAAAGGTATATTTTACAAGACTCTTAGAATCGCTCTACAAAAGACATCAGGAAAGTATGGCTATCATTATTGATAATTATGATAAACCTTTAATGGTAGCTGCGATGATGGCTGATAAAGAAAAAGCAACAGAAGCTAACTGTACGTATCTTGATATGTTAAACGTGATAAGACACACCGATAAAGCTGTTAGATGGTGTCTTTTATCAGGTCATACAAAATTTGCTTTAGCCTCAGAATACTCTGAAGGTCTTCCTCTAGTTGAAGATCTTTCATCTGATCCTTCCTTTGATTCCATGTTCGGATTCACCAAAGAAGAAGTCAAAATCGTCTTTAAAAATCAGATTGATAAATTTGCAAAAGCAAAAGATGTGACAGCAGAGACCTACCTTAACATTTTAGAGAAATGTTATGGCGGATTTTGTTTTTCAGATAACCTTGTAAAGGTGATGTGTCCTGCTAGCATTTCTCATTTAATGCAAAACCAGGGGTTGCTGTATCCATATTCAGCCTCAGGAAATTACACATTTTTAAAATATGCTTTAAAACATAAAAATAATGACCTCTCATGGCTGTACGGCAAGGATGGTCAAGATCCTTTATTCATCTGCAGTGTTGATAAATCCTTAGAAGGTAAGCAATTAGGCTCACTGTTGATTCAATTAGGCTTTGCTACAAGTTCAAAAGTACTTGTTAACAATGATGAAGGATATACCACTTGGCGCTACAGGTTTGATTTTCCAAATTTAGATATGAGAAAAACCTTTGACATTATCACTGGTAAATGTGATCAGGAAGAGGCAAATATTCCTCTGTCTTTTGAACAAGCAGAATCTCTAGGAGAAAATGAATGAGCGTAGCTTTTTTTGACATGGATGGAACCATAATAGGTGGTGATACTAATGACATCAGTATTGCAGAATTTGTCAAAAGAGGTATTGCTAATGAGAATATTCTCTCAAGCCTTGAAGATTTTGAGCATCAGTTCTATGAAGGTACACTCAGAGTTTGTGACTTTTTAAGATTCGCTGTAAAGCCTTTAGTTGGTATGGATAAGGACAAGCTTTATAAGGTATTACATGATATTGTAAAAAACTCAATTATGCCAGTAGTATATCCTGGAGCCAAAAGAGCTATCAAATTTCACAATGACAGAAATGATACTGTAGTAATTGTTACCTCTACTATGGATTATCTAGCAGAACATATCGCAGAACAACTTAACATCAAGTATGTAATTGCATCTCCAATGGAGAAAAAAGATGGAGTGCTCACTGGTGAGATCAGTGGTATTCCTGCTTTTCAAAAAGACAAAGTTACCAGGATCAACATGTTCTTAAAAGAGCATAGCCTCTCACTTGAGGATTCATATGGCTACGGTGATACTGTTAACGACGTGCCAATGATTATGATGTGCTCACATCGCTTTGCTGTAAATCCAAATAAAGTCTTACTTGAATCTGAAGCTATTAAAGAAATGACTGTTTTAGACTGGAAGAAATAACTTTTAATTAGCTACTTTTCCTTTTTTACAGAAACAGCATTCAGCTTTCCTTCTAAGGCAGAGATCTCATACTTAGCCTGTTCTTTTTGAAGTTTCTCAGAGACTGTCTTATAGAACTTGTCATCATCAACAGAATAGAAGCGAGGGTGTTTTCTATCAATAAAAACTCTTGCGATCTGATCTTTGTAGTAGTGATGCTCAATTTTATTTTTTACAACACCTGTAAAGAATCTTGGTTTCTTGCTACCACACTCTTTATATAAAATTGCTGATTTTTTTGGCTTAACAATTTTTTCACAATTCTGAGAGCTCAAATCAAAGAGCACAATTGCATAAGCTTCAACCACAATCGGAGCATTATCTTCTCTTAACTTTGATCTTAAGATTCTAAAGCGGACAACTCTTATGATATATAAAGCTAAATATAGAGCTACAAGAAGTGTCAGAAAATAGAAATGCCCTTTATCAGGGAAGATACAGATATTGTCTGTAAAGTACATTACAGACAATAAAATAAATAACAGACAGAAGATGTAAAAAGAAAGACCGAAACCTTTTTTACACATGGTATCGACCACGTTAATGTTAAAACGTACTCCTGCCTTTTGCAGGTAGGACTGCATATACACATTAGGTGGAAGGTTTTTCAAGTCTTTCTCCTATAACAATATCCTAAATCTTAACGAGATTTAACTTCTTCCCAGAACTTCTTCTCAAGATCATTATACAGTGTTTCAACCTCTTCGTTACCCTTTTGTGTTAAGAGACTTACAGCAAAGATAACTGCTGATGAGATGATGAATCCTGGTACTAATGAGTATAAGTCAAAGAACTTGCCAATTTCCCATACAATCACGGTAACTGCACCTGCAATCATACCCCAAATTGCACCCTTTAAGGTCATCTTCTTCCAGAAGACAGAGAGCACAACGGTAGGACCAAATGAAGCACCGAAACCTGCCCATGCATAAGATACTAACTTTAAGATACCTGAATTTGGATCTAAAGCAATGATATAAGCAATTGCTGCCACTAATAACAGCATAAATCTACCAATCCATACCAACTCAGTCTGAGAAGCATGAGGTCTTACAACTCTGCGATAGAAGTCAGCTGTTAAAGTAGTTGATGCTACTAATAACTGGCATGATAAGGTACTCATAATTGCAGCTAAGATAGCTGAAAGCAAGATACCTGCTATCCATGGAGTAAATAAGGTCTGAGTTACAATGATGAAGATCTGCTCAGGATTATCAACTGTAAGCTCAGGATGTTTTGCTGCAAAGGCAACACCGTAGTAACCTACTGCTACAGCTCCCAACAGACAGAAAATCATCCAGCTGATACTGATTCGTCTTGCACCACCCATACCTCGTACGGAAGCTGCTGCCATGAAGCGAACTAGAATATGAGGCTGCCCCACATAACCTAAGCCCCAGCCTGCTAAAGAGATAAGACCAATAACGGTTGTGCCCTTTAACAGGTTAGCCATATCAGGGCCTTTTAGAGAAACTAAAGCATTAGCTTCTGAAATTGAACCCACATCCAAAATAATAATGATAGGAGTGATAACTAAAGCAAAAATCATTAAAGATGCCTGTACAGCATCAGTCCAGCTTACTGCTAAGAAACCACCGATACATACATAAAGAATGGTAGAAACAGCTCCAATAAGTAAGGCATTTTCATAATCCATACCAAAGGTCTGCTGGAATAATCTAGCACCTGACACCATACCAGATGAACAGTAAACAACTGAGAAGATTAAGATAATAAAAGCCGAAATCACAGCAGTTAAACGTAACTTATCTTTAAATCTTGCAGCAAAGTAATCAGGAAGAGTTAAAGCATCAGATGCGTTCTGAGTAAAAGAACGTAAACGAGCTGCCACAAATTTCCAATTACACCACTGACCAATGGTAAGACCAATAGCAATCCAAGCTTGGCTGATACCTGATACAAATAAAGCACCAGGTAGGCCCATTAACAGCCAACCTGACATATCTGAAGCACCAGCAGAAAGACCGGTGATCACACGACCTAATTTACGTCCGCCTAATACATAATCATTTAGAGAAGAAGTTGAGCGAGCGGCTACAATGCCAATGACAATCATGGCAAAAATGTAGACAATAAAAGTAGTTGTAGTTGTAAACATAATTAAACCAACATTTGTTAAAAGATGTGACTATTTTAACAAAATTTGCTTTTCAGACTGTAAGTTAATGAAAACGAGAAATTTATGCCCTATTAAGATCCACTTAATAAGGCATAAAAGAAAATATAGATAAGAATAAAAGCTTAAATCTTAGCCTGAGATAGATATCTCTTTACTGCATTCTGCCATGTAGGTAATGGCTTGAAGCCATTTTTAACTAACTTAGACTTATCTAAACGAGAATTAAATGGACGCTTTGCCTTTGAAAGTCCATATTCAGCAGTAGTTACAGGGATAACTTTAGTCTTTAAACCATACTGCTTGTAGAACTCAACACAGAAGTCATACCATGAAATGTAACCACCTTCATTAGTTGCATGATAGTAGCCATACTTTTGTGTTTCGCACATATCAACTAATAATCTTGCCAAATCCAAGGTGTAAGTAGGAGTACCAATCTGATCATTTACAACTTTTACAGAATCGTGAGTTTTACCTACGTTAATCATGGTCTTAATGAAGTTCTTACCATTAACACCAAATACCCAAGCAATTCTTACAATAAAGTATTTTTCTAAAGTCTTTGATACAGCAAGCTCACCGTCGAGTTTTGACTGACCATAAACATTTAGAGGAGCATAATCTTTGCAGTCAGGCTCCCAAGGCTTATCGCCTAAACCATTAAAGACATAGTCTGTAGACAGATACAGCATCTTACAATCTAATTCTTTACAAACATTAGCGATGTTTGCAGTACCATCAACATTGACCTTTCTTACTAAATCTTCTTTTTCCTCTGCTAAATCAACAGCAGTCCAAGCTGCACAATGAATTACAGCATCAGGCTTTACTTTAGAGATAACTTCTCGCACTGCATTTGCATCAGTGATGTCGAGTTTTACATAAGGCATTGTTGTAACAGCAGTGCCATCAGCTACACCTGAATATACATCCTGAATGTCTGATCCTACGCCTTCATGACCTCTTGAATGAAGCTCATTCATGACATCATGACCGAGCTGACCATTAACACCTGTTACAAAAAACTTCATATAAACTCCTTTTACTATGAGTTCTTCTTTAAAACTGTAAATTAACCTTTAATTTTCAATTATAGGTTTTATAAGACTCAAAATCACTAAAACGAAGAGAGCTAAAACCTATACAGAAAACCTAATAATTGTGTTCTTTACTAAACATCTTTGGAGACAAAAACAAAGCCTGCAAAACAGTAGTCTTATCATTTTCAAGCACCTGTCCCCATAAGAAATACTCATAACCAAAGCTGAGATCTTGAGGGACCTTCACACCTTCAAATGACACAAAGATAGCTTTTTTAGAATCATCGGCGAATTCGAAGATATCATCTTCAAACTTTCTGACAAACTGACCTCTTAATAAAGCATAGTCTCCTGTCTTTGCTGATTTTTTAAGACCGGCAATGGTGTTAGGAGGAGAAGGTTTTAGCATATGCTCTTGCTCAAGAGCATGCTCATTATCATGAGCATTACTTACTAAAGCAAAACTGCTCATAAAAATAGCTGTTGAAAACAAATTTAAGTATCTTTGAAATTTCATCAAATACTCTTCTAATACTAGCTAATTCTGCCTGAATTTAGTCTGAGTCGCACACACAACTATCTTGAGCTGAATCTTTTGATTCTGTATCACATTCTTTGTTCTTTGAGTTATTGTAATCAATCTCAATATCTACAGGCTCAGGCATACCACAGAATTTAGTAAATCTGTTTAAGATTGCACAGAATAATTCTGTTTCCTTTCTTGTATCATAAGCTGCACCATGAGCACAGTTCTGGTCAAAATCAACATGAGCAGCATAACAGGCCTTTTGCAAGACACTCTGACCTAACATTAACATTGATAATGATGCTGTATCGATTACAGAGAAAGGATGGAATGGAGATTTTGAAGCTGCCTTTAATCGGTCAATTGCAGCAAAGATAAATGAATGGTCAAAATGAGCATTATGACCTACTAAAATTGCCCTCTTGCACCCCTGTTCTTTAAGTTTCTTCTTAATAGCTTTGAACATAGGTAATAAAGCATCTGACTCTGTCACAAGATTTCTGCTTTCATCAAAAGGATCTATATGTAAAAAATCAATATTCTTTTGGCAAATTTCAGAACCTTCAAACGGTCTGATATTAGCGCTATAAAGTTCGTCAGGTACAAATTGACCATTTTCATCAATCTTTATAGTCATCATAGCGACTTCAATCAAAGCACTCTTTTTAGGATCAAGGCCTGCAGTTTCAACATCCACTACAACAGGTAAAAAGCCTCTAAATCTGTCTTTGATGGTTAATTTATTAGATATATCTTCCATAACATTATTTTACGTAAATTAATTTTGACGATATTTTAAGACATAACAGAAAAAATTCCAAAAAATAACTTTAAAACGCCGTAATCACTAAGACTTGTGATTTGAAACATGATTGCTGGTACAAGTCTCTCTTGCAGATAAAGCTACTGTAGAAGTATCTTATTTTGCAAAAATGGCTTAGATAAAATTAGAAGAGAAACACAAAATTAAAAAATTAAGTAAACCTATTGCACAAAAACAAAAAAAGTCTTTTTAAATCTTTAATCTAGTGGTGATTTACAGCTATAATTTACTCTATAAAAGATACAATTAAAAGCTCTGTTTATTCAGTGTTTTTGCCTTTATATGGATATGATAATAGTCCATATTTGTGACGTTGTTTTTTTCTTTTGTAAAGAACGGAAAACAAAGGCATGACTTTTGCTTTAACAGAATATTATAAATAATGATGACTTATTGACTGTTACCCACGGTGAATAATTAACATCTGGCATTTGCTTGCACTAAAAACACATAGGTCAACTATGAAACTTAAGCATAAATTAATCGTTTCTTTAGCTGGTGGCTTTACAGTATTAGCCTCAGCACTATGTTTATATAATCAGACTGCTATATACGACAATGCGATAAAGACTCAGTTTGAAAATCATGATGAGGTATTAAGGATCTTTAGTTCATCTTTAGAGAACTATGCAACTTCTAGCATTGAAAAAGAAAAGTTAAACTTCATCAACAGCATTTCGAATGTTCAATATGAAGCTTTGGAGAAGTTTCACCAGACCTACGACAAACAAGATCTTTTAGATTTTGCTACCTTTACTTATTTTGCTCAATCAAATGCTACCAATCAGTTATTTGAAACATCAGTAGAATTACCTGATTCTGATAACTGTATGGCTATATTGAATATTCCAAAATCTTTTGAAGACAGCATTAAAGGTTCGTTAAAAGATAACGGTGTAAAACTTGATAATTACTGGTGTAAGTTATCTGAAGGTAAGAAGTTTATCGGCTACAAGATCGAAAACGTGAATGACAAGAATTACCTGTACACAGAAAAACTGCAGGCAAACCAGATCTTTACACCTATGTCTTTTAAAGATGCTATCACTAAGATTGCTTTAAACGATATTGTAAAAGACGGTAACACCAAGGTCACTGTAGTGGATGACAGCTTTAAAGTTGTTGTATCAAGTGATAACAAATTTAAAGCTGACGAAATTCCGGCATCATTCTATAAACAATCCAAAGAAAAAGAGTTGCAAACTGAGCTTTCAAATATTGATAACAGAGAAAAGCTTTGCACCATCAAATACATCAAAGATTATGATGTTTATGTAGTGGTTGAGACTATCAAAGGCACCATCATAAAGCCTGTAGTTTACTTTAACTTCATTATCTTAATCTTAAGTGCACTGTTAGCATCTTTACTGATTTTTGCTTTCTTGAAGTCTTTAGAAAAGATTTCAAGTTCAATAACCACTCTTACCAACAATGTTGACGTAATGGCAGCAAATGTTTTATCCGGTAAAGCTAAGATGGATGAAATCACCGAGAAGATCGATCCTTCAAAGCAGAACTATGTAAAACTAAAAAAACTAACAGAATCTATAAATTCTCTAGGTCGTTCTATCTGTGAGAATGTAGCTTCAAAAGAACAGGAAATAGAGACTAAAGCTAAAAAAGATACTTTAGAGGCAACCGAGAATGCTATCTATACCATAGTAAGTGATGTCCACAAAGATTTAATGCCAGATGGCTCAGATATGCCAGCATCTAGATTTTTGGATATTGCATCATTCATAATGCCTTCTAAGAAGAAGCCATCAGATTTCTATGATGTTTTCAGAGTTGATAAAGATAATATTGGTATTGTTTTTGGAGCATGCTCTAAGAGCGGTATTGCAGCAACTAATGCAATTACCCTGTGCACAAGCTTTATTAGAAAGTCATTTACTGAGGACAATAAATTACCAGGTGAAACCATCACTGATTTGAACCATATCTTAATGCAAAAGAAGAGAGAGAACTTTACCATCTCGATTTTTGCCATGATTTTAAGCGAGTACACCGGTAACTTTATCTTCTCTCAGGCAGGACTGAAGTCACCTATTGTGGTTCATGAGCACAAAGGACAGTCAGTTGAACCTGTTGAGACTCAGCTTGAGCTTTGCTCTGATAAACTAATCGTTTATGTAAACTCAAAAGGCAAGTTCACCTATCTTGATAGTATGGTATTTGCTGGTGCCGGTATCAAAGACGTTGTAAACAAAGATAACGAGCACTATGGTCTTGATAGAGTAATTGAAATTTCAGAAAAAAATGGCGAAAAAAGTGCCTATGATCAGTTAATTGCTCTTTATAAAGACAGCAAAGAGTTTAGTGAGGATGCTGATAACGATTTAGATGTCTGCGGTATCGCCATCAAGAAGAACGCTATCAACAAAGAGTTTGATGAATAATTAACACTCACTCTAAAAAAAAGCTCAGAGTAAAATCTGAGCTTTTTTGTTTTCGCTGATAGACACCATAAAGATTGAGTAAGAGATTGAAGAGAGCTTAATGAGAGTTCTTCTTTGTATCTGTTACTCATATTTTATCGGCTGTTGTAGAGTCTTGAACCTAATTTGAGCTGATACAAAAAGAGCTCAGGATCATTAAAATGCTGAGCTCTTATCTTTAACTAATCTATGATTACTTCTGATTTTTCTCTTTTAAGAGGTCACGAATTTCTCTTAAAAGCACAATATTTTCAGGCTCAGGAGCAGCTTCTGTTTCCGCTTTCTCATCCTTTAATACCTTGTGCTTTAAGTTGATGATGATCTTAATACAGATAAAGATAGCAAAGGCTACTATGATAAAATCTAAGACATTCTGTAAAAAGATACCATAAGTTAAAACAATTCCAGGTGCATCATCAGTCTTATCTTTTAATGTAAAAGCAAGATCTTTTAAATCAATGCTGCCCACAAAAAGACCAATTAAAGGCATGATGATATCAGCAACTAAAGATGACACGATTTTGCCAAATGCAGTACCAATAACCACACCGATGGCCATGTCCATTACATTACCTTTTACAGCAAAGTTCTGGAATTCTTTAAAAAAGGAAGTACCCTTCTTTACAAGATTGTTCATAAATCTAACCCCATTGTCTCAATAATCCTCGTTTGATTAAAAATTCAGAATATCTATAAAGACATTATCGTTTATATCGTGTCTTTGCATTGAATTCTTTAAATTCAACTGAGAAATTAACAGAGCCTTCCTTATAGGTAGTCTCAAGAGTTGTTTTTAACTTCTCTGCCTGTTCTTTATCTGCTACAAAGCGAACCCATGACTTTGTATTAGGTTCAAATCTGAATTCTAGTCTCTTTAGATCCTGATTGATGCTAAAGGTGTTGCCCTGAATGATAACTTTAATACTTGGTGTTAAAGCACTCTTTACAAGAGCTCCAAAAGCATCACTTCTTACATACATGACCCACAACAAAGCTAAACAATCAACATAAGCTCTGTGAGCTTCATAGAAATAACCTAAGAAGGTATTTAAGTATTCTAGCTTTGCACCGGGGAAACCTAAAGTTTTCCATGGAACCTCTTTTAAAGAACATGCCCATGAAAGATTGGTTAAGGTTGAGAATCGCTTTTCAAAGAAAGGTCTATCAAAGGCAGCATTGTGAGCTACGATTAAAGGGCGACCTGATAGGAAGTTAGCAACCATTTCATCATCAAAACATCTGCCTGAAACCATCTCATCAGTAATATGCGTTAAAGCTACAATTTCTGGTGGAATTGGCTCTTGAGGATCTTCAAACTCGTCATAGTAACGATCAACAGAGATAAGTAACTTTCTTTCTAATGAGAAGGTTGCCTTTACCATTCCTAATTCAATGATCTTGTTTTTTAAAGGATCCATACCGGTAGTTTCAGTGTCTAAAAAGACTACTGAATATAACTTCTCACCTTGAACAGGTTCATTGAGTTTTATAGGAAAATGAGTATCTACACCTTCAATAGTTAAAGGGATCTTCTCTAAAAGACGATAATTTTCAGGATGTGCTCGGATATTGTCTATCATGCTGAGCGGAAATAGCTCTTCGTTTGCCATATAAAAAAAACTCAATAAATTAAACTTTTCTAATTTTACGATATTTTGCAAACAAAGTTAAAAACAAAGTAATGTAACATTATGCACAGAATAATTTCTAAAACTAATATTTTATATATAACAATATCATGATGATTTTATACATGCATAATTTTAAAAGAATTACCTAGTACTCATATAGGAATTTAATTTTTAATAAAAAAACTTAGTAAACTACTATGTTTTCTAGTTTATTGAATTTTAAAGATTTTTTATTCAATAATGTTTACTTTTGGTGCAAATATTAATAACACTCATTTTTAGGTATTTTGTTTTTGATTTATATATGTTTTCATATAGACATTGAAAAGAGATAAACAATCTTTAACGATATCAAAAGAATTCAGTAAATAAAATTGGAGTAGCACATATGGCAGTATATAAGTCAGTAGTTGAGCTAATTGGAAAAACCCCATTAGTTGAGTTATCAAATCTTGAGAAAAAGTTAAACTTAAAAGCAAAAATCTTAGCTAAATTTGAAGCTATGAATCCATCTGGCTCTGTAAAAGATAGAGCAGCTTATTTCATGATAAAAGATGCTTTAGATTCAGGCAAAATCAACAAAGATACTAAGATCATTGAACCTACCTCTGGAAATACCGGTATCGGTTTAGCTTTAGTTGGTGCTGCTTTTGGTCTGTCTGTTACTCTAGTTTTACCTGAGACTATGTCAGTTGAAAGACGTAATATCTTAAAAGCTTATGGTGCTAACCTGGTTCTAACAGAAGGCGCTAAAGGTATGAAAGGTGCTATCGAAAAAGCTCAGGAGTTAGCAAAAGCATCAGCAAATACCTTTATTCCTCAGCAGTTTGAAAATCAGGCAAACGCAAAAGCTCACTACGAGACTACAGGTCCTGAAATTTTCAAAGATACCGAAGGTAAGGTAGACATTTTTGTATCAGCAGTAGGTTCTGGTGGTACAGTATCAGGTACAGGTAAATTCTTAAAAGAAAAGAATAAAGATATTAAAGTTGTAGCTGTAGAAGCAGCAGCTTCACCTGTTCTTTCAGGTGGTAAGCCTGGTCCTCACAAGATCCAAGGTATCTCAGCTGGTTTCATTCCAGGTGTTTACGACAAGGCTGTTGTAGATGAGATCATTGGTGTCAAAGATGAGGATGCCTTTAACAATGGCCGTCTATTAGCTCAGAATGAAGGTCTATTCATTGGTATTTCATCAGGTGCTGCCCTAACCGGTGCTTTACAATTAGCACAACGCCCTGAGAATGAAGGGAAAACCATCGTAGTTATACTTCCTGATAACGGTGACAGATACTTATCAACAGCTTTATATCATCAGGACTAATTCTAATAATAAAGATGCTGGTGGCTTTTCAAATAACACATACGGCATCACAACGTTAACAATAGGATGATTTATGTCAGAAAATTCACAGAGAATTGATGAGGCAACAAATACTGCTTATGCCTCAATTAGCAAGAAGAGCAGAATTATAACAGCTGTTCTTTACATTGGTGCACTGATCTTAGGTGCTATATTAGGTTATGTTGGCAATGATACCCTAAATGAGATCTTTAACTTCATTGCTACTGTTTTCACAAGATTATTCAGTTTTGTTGCAGTTCCTGTAATTGCTGTAAGCTTAATCTCAACTTTAGCAAAGTTATCTAAAGGTTCTAAAGGTGGTACTATCTTCGGTCACACCATTTTCTACACCTTATTAACTACTATCTTAGCTGCTTTAGTTGGTGCAATTTTATTTACTTATATTGCTCCTGCTAACGTAACCAATCCAAGTGAGTCTGCAGCAGCTGCTGTATCTCAGTATGAGTCTTTATCATACTTACAGCACATTCAGAACATCATTCCAAACAACTTACTACAGCCATTTGTTGCAGGTAATGTTCTATCAATTCTTTTAGTTGCAGCAGCTTTTGGTCTTGGTATTGCTTCATTACCAGAAACTGAGACAAAACATACTCTTCTAAACTTCATCATTGGTTTCCAGGATCTGTTATTTGTTCTGATTCACTGGCTAATCAGGATCTTACCTATCGGTATCTTAGCTTTCACTGCTCAGTTAGTAGCTCAGTTAGAGGCAGGTGTAATCATCGGTGGTATCGCATCTTACTTTGGTGCTGTAATTAGCTCTAACTTAATCCAGATGTTCATCATCTTACCTGCAATCTTACTCTTAAGAGGTTTAAACCCATTAAAGATTGCTCGTGGAATGTTACCTGCATTAGCTGTAGCTTTATTCTCAAAGTCATCAGCAGGTACTCTACCAGTTACTATCGCTTCAGCTGAAGATAACTTAAAGGTAGACAAGAGAGTTTCACGTTTCGTACTACCAATCTGCACCACCATCAACATGAACGGTTGCGCAGCATTCATTCTTATCACCTCCATCTATCTGTTACAGAATGCAGGTATTGATATTGGCTTTGGTACTATCGTAGCCTGGATCTTTATTGCAACCTTTGCTGCTGTAGGTAATGCTGGTGTTCCTATGGGCTGCTACTTCTTAACACTTTCATTAGTATCATCAATGAACGTTCCAGTAGCTCTAATGGGTATCATTCTTCCTGTATATGCTGTAATTGATATGATTGAAACAGCATTAAATGTTTGGTCAGATTCTTGTGTTGCAAACATCGTAAACAAGGAAGTTAAAGATAAGTTACCTGAGATTCAGGAATAATACGTCGTAAATAGATAAAATCCTAAACCTGCCCTTCTTTTAGATAGGCAGGTTTATTTTTTTATAAAGATAAGTTTCCACCAGATAATAAAGACCTTTGTTTACTGACTTTAAAAGAAAGGCTTCGAGCATATCTGTATACTTCACCACTTTTTACAAGCTCTTGTAACACACTTCTTTGTATTCCTAAAGAGTTAAGCTGTGCGAAGGTAATCACGACAATTGAGCAAGATTTTTTACTTTTTCTAAATTCTTCATGTAATAACTTTTCTGACAATCACACCTTAGATTATGTTGAGTTAATGTGTGATTATCAATCTTAACATACATGTATTATGCTGCTTACTTAGCTCTATAGAGCTAATATACGCATTTATTCACTTCTCAATTACAAAGAAGCATTAAGCATCTCTACAAAATTAGAAAGGCACTGACAATATTGAGATACAAACCTCATACTCTTACGTTTTCTCTTGTCTTTTGTTTCTTCAGCCACAAAAATCGTAGATGTTGATATTAAGGTTCACTCTATGATTATCTCAAAATTACTAAAAAATTTCACGCTTAGCTGTTTAGCTGTCTTTGCCATCCATCAATCATGTATAGCAGGTAACGGTACCTTTTCAAACGAAAAAGAGCATGGTGACTGGATAACAGGATCATTTGTTATGGATGGTCAAAAAACAGCAAGAATGGGGACTAAATATGTACAGGATAACGTTGGTATCTTTCTTGATTTTTTAACTCCTGAGCTTTATCTCATTGAAATTGTCAGAACAAAAGAGCGAACTAATAGAGGAATGGAACCTAAGTACTACCTGATGGATATTGCAATTGAAGTAGATGATAATAAAAGCTATAAATTCGAAGCTAAATGTGTTGAAGACGAAACTGTAAGTGAATGCTTTGTACCTCAAAGCAAGAATGATGAGTTAGTAAAATTGTTCAAAAGTGGTAATAAAGTCAATTTTAAGATAGGAAATTTAGATCTTTATTTCAGTCTGTCTGGCTTTTCTAAAGCATTTAGCAGAGCATCAAGACTTGTAAAGTAAGGCTTCAATAAAAAAAATCCTGCCACATTTGGCAGGAAATGAGGGATTATCTATCTAATCAACATCAACTTTTGAAATTAGAAGGTATAACGAGCTCCCAAGCTTGCAAAGTTCTTATCTGATGAATAAGAAGCATTGATACCTGCCTTGTTAATACCAGCTAAATCGTCTTCGTTGGTTAAATCAAAGCGTGCTTCTGTCCATACGTTGAAGTTTGGAGTTACCTGGTAGTTGATGTAAGCTGGAATTGACTTCTGTGTGTAGTCGATGTCCTTAGCATACTTGCCATCTTGGCTGAAGTTTATTACGTTATAACCTGTTCTAAAGCTTACGCCACACTCTAAGGTATATGCTACTACCCACTCAAAGCCTTTGGTCTTTAAGTCTTCAACATTAACCTCACGGAACTTGAAGGTACGGTTGTTGTAAACTAAACCAGTGTAGAATCCCTGAGCAAGATCACCCCATAAAGCACCAACTGAATAGGTATTAACTTTATCAAGATCTGTCATATAAACAGCATAACCATTTTCATTTAAGTGGTTATCATTCTGACCATTGATAAACTCGTAACCTGCACGAATTGATAATGGACCAAAGCCTACGTTATCGAAGGTATAACCTGCTGCAATTGAAGCACCATCGTTAACTGCTACGGCCTTGTGAGCCTTAAAGCCCTGCTCTAACTTATAAGAATTGTTTGCAGTTAAGTAACCTAACTTTAAGTCAAAACCGTTTGCTGCAAAAGCGTACTCGATACGGCCTGAGTTACGCTCATCGTTTGCTGTGATTGCATTGCAGCCGTAATCATCAAATACGTCGGTTACTGACTGAACGAAGTTAATTGCGCCCTTAAAACGACCAGCCTTGAAACCACCAAAGTTCTCAATGTCAGCCTGAACGAACTGATCACGACCTTTAATGCCGTTACCTACTTTTGAGCTAGAATCAGCCATATCCCACTGTGAGTAACCGGTTAACTTAACGATACCTACTTTAGTAGAACCACCGATACCAAAACGAGCTGAATTCTGTAATGTAGAATCGCTCTCACCTGCTAACTTGTTAGCACCATTGTAAATTACAGCCTGTACACGGCCATCTGCCTTTAAAGAAACACCATCTTTATCGTAAACTGTTGCTGCATTTGCTGAAACTGTTGTAGCTAAAACTGCTAAAGCTAATAATGACTTTTTCATTTTTACTCTCTTAAATTTATTTCTCTGTGCCCATTGCACGTTGTTTATGTTAAGGAGAGTCTGTTAAATCAAAATGAGCTTATTAAGCTATTTTGTTAAAGAGAAGTTAAGAAATGTAAAGCGTAAAAATGAAAAAGGAGATCATCAGATCTCCTTTAAAATCAGGAGCTGATACAAAAAAGTGCATCAGCCCCAAAATAATATTTACTAACCTAAAAGCAGAGTATTCATTGCCTTCACGAAAGTGCTTGGATCTTTTAGAGCACCTTGATCTGCAAGTAATGCCTGCTCATAAATTAAGTCAGCCCACTGTGAGAATCTTGATTCATCAGCCTCAGCATAAGCCTTTTGAACAAGCTTGTGCTCTGGGTTAATCTCAAGAGTGTACTTCTCGTCAGGCAGTTTCTGACCGCTTGCCTCAAGCAGACGACGCATCTGCATGGTCATCATGCGGTTGGTATCTGAAATAACGCATGAAGGAGAATCGATAAGACGAGTTGATACAACTACATCCTTAACCTTATCACCTAAAGCTTTCTTGAAGCGCTCTACTAGATCTTTATTCTCTTGAGCTACAGTCTCTTGCTTCTTCTTTTCCTCTTCGTCAGCTAATTTGCCTAACTTTAAGTCCTGAGAATTTGCAGAAACGAACTCTTTACCTGAGAACTCGGTGATGTTGCCCATTAACCACTCATCAACACGATCCCACATTAGAAGTACTTCAATACCCTTATTCTTTAAGTTCTCAAGATAAGGTGAATTTACAGCAGCCTCATAGCTCTCAGCTGTAATGTAGTAGATCTTGTCCTGACCTTCCTTCATACGAGAGATGTAGTCTTCAAAGCTTACATCCTGCACTGATGACTCGTTGTGAGTTGAAGCAAAGCGCAATAACTTTAAGATAGCATCCTTATTGTCATAATCCTCAACAGGACCTTCCTTTAAAACATTACCAAACTGCTTGTAGAACTCAGCGTATTTCTCTTTATCCTTTGATAACTTGTCTAACATGGTTAGAACACGCTTGGTTAAAGCTTTCTTTAACTTACGAGTTACAGCTGTTTCCTGTAATAATTCACGTGATACGTTCAATGGAAGTGCATTAGTATCAACCAAACCACGGATAAAACGTAAATAGTTAGGTAAGAAGGCTTCTGCCTTATCCATGATGAATACACGCTGAACGTACAGCTTTAGACCATGCTCATTCTGACGGTTGTACAGATCCCATGGAGCCTGCTTTGGAACATACAGTAATGATGTATATTCAAGATCACCTTCAACCTTGTTGTGAGCATAGGTTAAAGGATCCTGATAGTCGTGACTTAAATGTTTATAGAACTCGTTGTACTCTTCAGCTTTAATGTCTTTTGGAGCTCTTGTCCATAAAGCCTGAGCATTGTTAACCTGAGTATACTCAAACTTCTTCTCAGGCTCTTTTTTCTCATCCTTATCCTCACCCTCTTTAGGAGCTTCATACTTCTCTTCGTATAGTTCTACAGGAGTTGAAATATGATCTGAGTACTTAGTAATGCACTCGCGAAGTTTCCATGTATCTAGGAACTCACTTTCTGAATCCTTTAAGTGCAGGATGATCTGAGTACCACGGAATGGAACATTTACGTTCTCTGAGGTAAAGGTACCATTACCATCTGATTCCCAACGTACACCTTCCTCAGGTTTTGCATTAACAGAACGTGATACTACGGTAACCTTATCAGCTACGATAAATGCTGAATAGAAACCTACACCGAACTGACCGATTAACTGAGAGTCCTTCTTTGCATCACCAGTTAGGTTCTTCATGAAAGCTTCAGTACCAGACTCAGCAATAGTACCTAAGTGACTGTTTGCCTCATCTAAGGTCATGCCAATACCGTTATCAGTAATGGTTAAGGTCTTAGCGTCTTTATCAGGACGGATCTGGATCTTAAAGGTTGGATCATCTTTGATTAAATCCTGATTGGTCAAAGACAGGAAATGTAGCTTATCAATAGCATCTGAAGCATTTGAAATAAGCTCACGTAAGAATACTTCCTTGTTTGAATAAAGTGAATTTGCAAGTAAATCTAATAGCTTGGTAACTTGAGTCTGAAAGCCATGTACAGTAGCTGTCATTTTTAATTATTCTCCATTTTTCACAGGTAAGGTATGACACCTTTTCAACTAGGGAATTACATGGGGATAGACCAAAAGAAATTCAAGATACAGAGTAATAATTCTCTACAGACTCCTATTCTGACAATTAATTTTCCCGATACACAGCAACAGTGATTTTTATACAAATAATTTTTATGTGATATTTATCACATACAAAAAAAATAATAACTAAAATTAAATTAAGGTCATAAATGAAAATTTATTAAATCTTAAAACTGTTACAGAGAGGAATAAAAACGAGCCGAGTAAAGAAAAATACACAAATTCACAATTTATGAAAGATAAACAACGGTTGCTTATGCAACTAATACTGTTGCACATAAATAAATTGGTTGGTTTTTGAAAATGTTTGAATGTACTTGCTGTGGTGAATGCTGTCGAAGTCTTGATAAATCCGAGCTTTACAAGGATTTGGATAGAGGTGATGGCACATGCAGATATCTTAATGAAAATATGTGTTCCATATATGAAAAACGGCCAACACTGTGCAGAGTAGATGAGTGCTATGAGTTTTATTTCAAGGATGAGTATTCTTAAGAAGATTACTATAAATTGAATTATAAAGTTGCAATATGTTAAAGAATAAAAGGAGTTAAACTTTATGCCTTTACCATTAATTATCGGAGCAATATCTGGAGCTGCAGCTACTCTCGGAGCAGGTGCAGGAATTTATGGTGCTTCAAAAATAATGGAAGCAAATGAAATCAAGGAGTCAGCCAAAAAAAGAAAAGAAAAGAAAAGAAAAGAAAAGGCTGTTAAACTGTATAAAGATAAAGAATCTGAATTAACAGCCCTTTTGGACCCTTTAGGAAAGAATGAACTTGAGATTGTGAAAAGTTTTGCTGAATTTTCAGATATTATAGAAAAAATTTCAGATAAGCCCGATTTTAATGTACATTTTAAGGAAAATGGAATATCTGACATTAAAATTCAAAAAATAGGCGATCTAAATCTGAAAGATTTATCAATTTGGGCAGACACTGCTTTAGCTAGTCTGTCCGGTGTAGCAGCGGGTGTTGCTGGAGGATTTGCCGCCTCAGGAGCAATAACAGCTCTAGTTGCAGCATTTGGCAAGGCATCTACAGGGACAGCAATTTCGACATTAAGTGGAGCCACATTAACAAACGCAATTTTAGCATGTTTGGGTGGAGGTAGTTTAGTTATTGGCGGTGGCGGTATGGCTCTAGGTTCATTGGCGTTAGGTTTAACAACTGGAGGCATAGGTTTACTAATTGGTGGAAGCGTCTTAGCTCTGATCGGATCGAATAAGACTGATGAGGCTGAAAAAGAAATTGAATCGGCTGAAGAAACTGAAAGGCAAGTTGATAAATTTATCCACTATTATGACGAGTTGATTACATATGCTTCGCATTTTAAAGATGCACTCTGTGGCATAAAAGAACTATATGAAGAACAACTTAAAAGATTAGATTATGTAGTGAATGTTTTAGGAAAAGTCCACTGGTCTGATTTTGCTGATGGTGAGAAGCAACTGACAAAAACTACAGTTTTTCTCGTAGAACTTCTGTATAAAATGTGTAATACAGGATTGGTCCAAAAAGAAAAAAAATAGCGATGGTTTCAATTCAGTAAACAAGTTTGAAGTTGATTCTATCGTTAGTGAAGCCTCTATAATTTTGGATAATGCTAAAGGTAATAAATAGTCAAGCTACAGTATAGCCTGATAAAACTGATGTGCTAACTATTTTGATGTTAGCACATCAGATGCTGACCTAGCTTGAACAAAGAATGTAATTTAGAAGATCTTCAAATTTGAATGAAATTTAACGTTGAATTTTTTGAAAGATCAGAATAACAAGAAATTGAAAACTTTTGCACAATACTCTCCAAACATCCTATCCGAATATACGCTCCATAAGCAGAGTGAAAACTCTATGATGATTGTTCGCAGTAAAGGATCAGTTAAAATTCACAGCTACATATTTCTTCTGTAGTTAAATGACATTGCAAGAGTGTTACCGTCAACAGAGCCTAAGTCTCCGCCTAAAGGAACACCTGTTGCTATTCTTGAAACGGTAATTCCATACTTTTTAGCCATACTTGCAATATATGATGCTGTAACATCACCTTCTACAGTCTGACTTAGTGCAAGAATTAACTCCTTGACATCTTCGGTTTCTAATCTTGAACGAAGCACATCAAGACCTAATTCTTTAGGACCAATACCATCTAATGGGCTTAAATGACCATGAAGTACGAAATAATTTCCTGAATAGGATGAACTTGATTCAATTGCAGAAACATCTGTAGGAGTTTCTACTACACAGATACTGCCTGAACTTCTGCGTTTGTCAGATTTGCAAAGCTCACAAGGCTCATTTTCTTCGTCTGTATAGTTTCTGCAATGAGGACATAAAGAAATGTTTTTAAGGCTCTGCTCGATGATTTGAGCCATATTCAAACCTTCCTGACGTTTTCTGTCTAAAAGGTAATAAGCAATTCGAGTAGCACTTACAGGCCCTACACCTGGCATGACCTGTAATGACTCGATTAGGTTATCAAGCAGAGTACTAGATGACATGATTAGAATGGTAACTTTAAACCTGGAGGTAACTGCATGCCACCGGTTACAGCAGCCATCTTCTCTTTTGACTGTTCTTCAATGCGACGATGAGCATCGTTGTAGGCTGCAGCTAAAAGATCTTCACAGATCTCCTTGTCATCCTTGAAAATTGAGTCATCAATTTCAACACGGCGAACTTCATGTGAACCTGTCATGGTTACCTTTACCATACCGGCACCAGACTCACCAACAACCTCAAGGTTAGCAATCTCTTCCTGTGCCTTCTGCAGACGCTCCTGCATCATTTGCGCCTGCTTCATCATATTACCCATGTTAAACATGTTCAGATCTCCTAAAAATTTTTCAAAATTCTAAATTAAATTGATAGCTTTTGCAATTAAACTTGACTTATAAGTTTTAAAGCACGTTTGCCCAATCCATAGATCTCGGCAACTTTTCTATCAATCTTCTTAATAATCTCTTTTGATGCTACTTCATCAGCTTCTTTTAGCTCTTCTACTAAAAACTCTATGTACATCTGATCTTCTTTTGAAGCTACAGGTACAGGAACTTCTTCTAATAAAGAACGTAAGATTTTAATGGTATGGAACTTCTTTTCAAAGTAGAAACGTACAGCACTTGAGTTTAAGACCACAGCTAAATAAGTTGCAGATAAGTCTTTAAACTCTGGCACCAATAAATTACAGCTGTTTAAAGTTAACATACCGTGAGTATCTACAGCTACGATTGGGTACTTTGCAATAAATCTGTAAACTAATTTTTCTTTAGCTCTGTACAGTTCCATTGGAGCTACCTGCTGGAAAGCTCCTTCTTCATACTTAATAAAACTGTCAGGTGGATTGATTTTAAAAGGCTCAATATCAAGCCCTCTTAATACAGGTTCAGCACCTTCAATTTTCTCATTAAAGATAGAATTGTTGTTGGAACCAGTAACAATACCTAAAGCAAATTTAGCATGGCCCTTTAACTTTACACAATGCTCAAGATCATCCATCTTGTCTAAAACTAAGGATTCCTGATCTGTAACTTTAAAATTAAAATCAGCACCTTTTCTTTGACGTCGAACAATATAATTAGAGTCACCAACATTCACAATCACATCGCCAGAGGCATTACTGAATGATGTTTTTTCTAAGGTTAAGATAACACTTGGACATTGAACAGCATGGAAAACTTCACCTAAATAGCGTACAGAACGCACACGGGCATGCTCGGTGATAAAGGCTCTAATGGTTTCGTGAGAAGCTACATTTAATAATGCTTCTGGCAGCACGAACTGAACAATACCGCCATCTTTTAATAAATTTAATGATCTCTCAACGAAAAGATCAGCATAGCATGGTCGTTTTTTTTCTGCGCAAATTAAAGTTCTTGCATAACGGGAAACCACTTTCTCATCATCACAAGAACCCCAAGGTGGATTTCCTAGTACCACATCTACCTGAGGCAGACTTCTACAGGTAATGGTATCGCACTTTAGTAAGTGATCTTGTAAGGTATCTTTATCTGAGCAGTTACCCGATAAAACAAAGTTAATTCTTGCTAAAGTAACTGAAAAACCATCTAAATCACAACCGTACAGATCCTCAACTCTAGCGCCACGTCTTAATAAGCGTAACAGGAAGTTACCAGAACCACAGCAAGGATCCAAGAACACACGACCTCTAGATACCTGAAGTGTTTCTACAGCAGTATCGGTTAAAGACTGAGGAGTGTAATAACGTCCTGACTGTCTTCTTTTAGACAGTTCCATCAAAGACAGATAGATAAGACCTAAAGTATCTTCAAAAGGCACAAAATGTAAGGTAAAGGAAGGGAGCTTCTTTGAAGCTGACAGCAGAGTGTTTCTTGAGGTTTTATCCATAAGCTCAAGTAACAGCCAATCATAAATATCAGCATCTAAAGTGCCTTCTAAGTATGCTCTAAAGTATTGCTTAGTACAGTTTGATTTGATTCTTTTGGCATCAACTAGAAGTTGCAGGAAGGATTCACATAATAAAGCTGTAATAGCTGTGGTAGAACCTGTAAAGCCATTTACCAATAAAGCGACAGCTGCATGATTTGGGGATTCTCTTGAGACGTAATTTACATAAAGTTCTCTACCCTTTAAAGCTGTTTTATTACGTCTTGATTTTAAAACATTGCTATTATCTTTTTTCAAAGATAATAGGAGATTCTCAACTTCATGCTTATAGATAAGCTTACCTGTTTCAGTATCTTTAGCTGATAACTTGCCTAATCTGAGCCAGTTTTTACCTGTAGCTTCAGATATTCCTAACATTTTGCATGCTGTAGCTAATGTAATTACTTCTGTTTTTTTAGTTTTTAACTGTTTTATAGGCTGTCTCATGGCATACCTTATTTATGTGTTCAAAGCCCTGATAAAACAATCTTATCATAGATATTTATGATTTAAAAAAGTAAAATTCAATTTTTTAAATAATTGATATTTTTCAAAATGTTACATAAAAAAATTTTTATTAATAAAAATATTAATTTGAAAATTTAATAAATATTAATCATACAAATTTGAGGGCTTTTTTATAAAAAAAGCTTACTAGTGTTATTTTAAATTAAGCTTAAAAATCAAAACTTATGATAGAATTTTTCTTATGAACGCATTAGAAATACAATATCTGAACAAAAGTAATTTAAGTCATATTGCAAGATCGCTGTATATGCTCTATTTAAGACCTAGATCTGAGCAGAACCAGTGTCTTACAGACTTATCATCAATTGCTTCATACCTCTCTTCAGACAGCACTTACTTTCCTACTACGCCAAATTTTGAGGTAGCCTGTTTAGTTTTAAATGAACTAGAACACGCTGGTCTTATCAAAAAAGAAAAAGAAGATGCTCCATGGCAAGGTAATACTTTTATCCTGCCCCTTTTTATTAAGGAAGTTGAAGAACTTCCTTCAAAACCTTTTTATATGACCAATTCTTGGAGACCTACAGCTTCGTTTCATGAAGCTTGTGTTCTGTGCGGTCTGGCTGAAAGTTCTTTTACAGAAGCTGAATTAAAAGCCTTCACCTCTTACTGGTCATCAAAACACGAGAGTAGAAATCAAGTTGCTTGGGAAAGAGCTTTTGCTCAACGCCTCTTAAAACAAAAAGTTGCCTCCGTAAAAAAAGTGGCTCTGGTAAAGAACTCCACAATTGATAATTCAAGTGCTGTTTCTAATAATAAAGTTTCTGCAAGAAACACAGCTAATGCAGTTATGCAGAACAATTCACAAAGCCCTATCCAAAATAGTAAAGCTGAGCGTGAACAGGTTCAGAATGATCTGGCATCTTTATTCAAATAAGTAAAAAGTCACAATAAAGGCATTTATATCTTGATTTCAATGTGATAGCAATCACATTCAATGCTATAATCAAAAATCTACTATTTGAACTAATATTCTGATTTTGGAGACAAAAATATGCAAATCTCATTTAACAATAAAACTTTGAACCTGGATACTCCAAAAATCATGGGTATTTTAAATGTCACCCCAGATTCATTTTCAGATGGAGGCAGATGGAACACTCTTGATAGAGCTTTAGCACATGCAGAGCAAATGGTAAAAGAAGGGGCTACCATTATTGACATTGGTGGTGAGTCCACAAGACCTGGGGCTACTCCTGTACCTTTAGATGAAGAATTATTAAGAGTAATTCCTGTTGTTGAAAAGATCTCAAAAGAACTTGATGTCATGATTTCAATTGACACTTCACAGCCAAAAGTTATGGAAGAGGCTGTAAAAGCAGGTGCTCATATCTGGAATGATATCAGAGCTTTAAGACTGGATGGTGCCTTAGAGATGGCTGCTAAATTACAGTGTCCTGTGATCTTAATGCACATGCAGGGCGATCCTAAGACTATGCAAGCAGATCCTCATTATGAGGACGTTGTAAAAGAGGTCGAGAAGTTCCTTTTAGACAGAGTTGATGATGCAATCAAAGCCGGTATTAAAAAAGAGAACATCATTCTTGATTTAGGCTTTGGCTTTGGAAAATCAGCTAAACACAACTATCAGCTTTTAGATCATATGCAACACTTTGTGGATTTAGGCTATCCGGTACTGTCTGCTTTATCTCGTAAATCTATGATTAAAGCTGCTTGTAATATTGAAAAAGCAGATGAAAGAATCGTAGGTTCCGTAGCAGGTGCTCTTTTAAGTATCGAACGTGGAGCTCAGATGGTCAGAGTTCATGACGTCAAAGAAACCAAAGAAGCCTTTGACGTTTACAAAGCTCTATTAAATTCAAGAGAATAAAATCTATGTTATTGATTTTACTATCATGTTCTGTAAGTGCTGTAGTATCAGCACTTTTATGCATACTCATCGGTCCAAAGCTGATTAGACGTTATTCAAAGCCTCTGTCACTTATTGCTGTGGGCTTTTTGATAACTCTTGCTGTAACCCATATTATTCCCGAGGCTATGGAAGAGAGCGATCCTCATAAAATCGGCATGGTAATTTTATTTTCCATGCTATTTTTAACTTTCGTTGAGATGTTCTTTTTCTCAGGTAATAAAGGAAAAGTTGACTGTTGCGGTCACAGTCATTCGCTAGCTAATGGTTCTTTTGGAATTCTATTTGGCTCATCACTGCATAACTTTTGTGATGGTATGGTAATCGCAAGTGCTTATCTGACTAATCCGGCTTTAGGCTTTGCTGTGACAGTTGCTGTACTCTCTCATGAGATAGCTCATGAGTTAGGCGACTATGCCATTATGCTAGATTTGGGAATGAGCAATAAAAGAGCTTTTATTGTCAATGGTGTAGCCTTATTTGGCTGTGTAAGCGGTGGTATTATTGGCTACTTTATCTTATCAACAGTAAAAGAGCTTGTTCCTTATGCTTTAGCTCTGTCAGGCGCTAGCTTTGTCTATGTTTCACTCTCAGATCTCTTACCAAGACTTCGTAACTGTGAAAATAAGAAAAAGGTATCTTTAAGATTCTTCTTCATTCTAGTAGGTGTGATCCTGTCGCTGTTAATAGCAGGACATGATTAAAAGAAAGATTCAGAAGAATGGAGCCTAATGGCTCCATTTTTGTTTTACTTTACCTTAGGACCGTTTGAGATCTTTGAAAAGTCAAACAGCTCTTTATCTAACAGATGAGATGGGACTACATTCTTAATTGCCTTAAAGACAATATCTGCTCTCTTTGGGAACTGTTTATCCCATGAGCGGATCATCTTATTCATATTGGCCCTCTGCTGATCCTCACCCCAGCCGCACAATCCTTTTGGAAGAACAGGGTACTCTTTTATTTTAGAAATAGAAACTATATCTTTTTCTCTGCAGTAAATAAGAGGTCTGATTACAGTCAGATCGTCCTTATCATTTCTTAAAATTGGAGGCATAGCCTTCATGATACCTGAATAAAACAGATTCAAGAAAAAAGTTGCAAGACAGTCATCCTTGTGATGACCTAAAGCCAGTTTATTAGCGCCGATTTCACGGGCAAAAGAGTAAAGATAGCCCCTGCGCAGGCGTGAACACATTGAACAGTAAGGAATTCCTTCTCCCACCTTCTCTTTGCATAGTTCATAGACCGGCCTCTGGATAATATAATAAGGAAGACCGACCTTTTTTAAATGATCTTCTAGCATATACTCAGGTGCATTAGGAAAGCCTGAGTCAATGTGAACTGGAATAATAGTAAAGTTAATTGGAGCAGATCTCTTTAATGAGAGTAAGACATCTAAAAGAAAATAGCTGTCCTTTCCACCAGACATACAAACTAAGATCTTGTCATTCTCTTCAATCATGCCATAGTCACCTATTGCATGACCTACTTTACGACGCAGTCTCTTAAAGAGTTTGTCTGCTTTATATTTTTCCTGTTTATCCTCAATATTGAAGTACGGACTTACATTGCGTGCGTAAGCATCTGCCCTTTCTGTCAGATTATGATCGTTTTGCATAGTTATTATTTCTTAATAGCTTTTTGAAGGATTAGCTGTGGGTACATTTCTGATTACAGCCTTTGGAGTGATTACAACCACATCACAGCTTAAATTATCAGATACTCTCTCACAGATATTACCAATTAATGCTGAAGCAATACCCTTTCGAGCAGAGGTTCCGATAAATAAAGCAGTTGGGTTGAGTTTCTTGCACTCATCATAAATCACATCATCAAGATTTCCTTCACCAATGTGGCAATCGTTAGGAGCTATCTTGTGACGAGTTGCAAAAGATAGAGCCCTCTTGCAGCCTTCCTTTAGAGCATTGTCATATACGCTGTCAGGTGTATAGCCTGGAAGATCAACAGCTACAGGAGGAATAATAGGAGTAATTGCGTTAATTAAAGCGATCTTACAACCAGTAAACAAAGATAATCTTTGAGCTTCTCTTAATAAACGCAGATTAGTAAGTCTTAACATTTCGTCATCAGGATCTGATAAATCCACTGCTACAGCAATAGTTCCTGATGGTGTCCACAGATGATCTTTAGCAATACATACAGGAACTGCTGAATGACGCAGCATCTGCCAGTCTAATGGAGTTGAAATCACTGAATCTAAAAGACCATGAATTTCAGCAGTTTTAATTAAGATATCGCAACAGTTCTCTTTGGCGATATCTACTAAGTCTTTACCAACTTCTCGTGAGAAAATTACTTTAGTCTCAATCTTAACGCCCATAGCATTAACAGCTAAATAGGCTTTTAACCAACGTTCCTGCTTTTTTTTGTAAGCTTTTTCAAACTGAGTTTTATCCACTGCTAAAAAGCTGGTCAGATTCCATGGTTCCTGAGCTACAGGAAGAACAGCAATGATCTTTACATCATCGTGTCTTTGCTCTTTCTTATTATGAGCCATTGCATAATTATATAAAGCAATACCTCTTTCAAGAGCAGGCTGACGTAGCTGCTTTATTTCAATAACTACAAGAATATTGCGTAAATTTCCCATGGTCAGCTCCAATATTAAAAATCTTTATACGTCTTAGTCAGATCTGAAAATTAGCGTTGAGAGCAATAGTTTTCAATCTTACGGTTTAGCTTGCGCCAAGACGATTTTACTTTTCTAATATAACGATTATGAATTTCAGAATTTACTGAATAATGGTAGTGGTAATTACCCACACCACGCCAAATCTTACCATCAGCCTTTTCAATTTCACGTCTTAAAAGATAGCCCATCGCCCACATATTGTGGCAAGGCTTACTTTTAATATCACTTTTGGTAAGCTCAAACTGTCTTAATTCTTTTAAACGCACATCGTTGATCTGAGCAGGACCACAGTCCTGGGTACCATTTTTATTGGTCTTACATGTACCGTTAATAGGACCACGCTCTACATCTAACATGGCATACATCAGTTCCTCAGGGAGATTAAACTGATAAGCTGTCCAGGCAATACATTTTCTTAAATCTTTGTATTTGCTCATGGGACCTGTGCTATAGGCTACATCTCTCCAGTGTTTTGCCTGTCCATGACATTGCATCTGAGTTGCATTAACAGATAATGGCAAAATCAAGAATAAAGAGATAATTAAAGACTTAAACATTTTTATGTACTTACTTTTGTACTTTTGGTTCTCTAATTTTTTATCAGCAATCAATACGTTTACTTAGTTTCTTCTTGCTTAATAGCTCTTACAGCCTCTACAAGATTATTTTCAACTTCACTTAAATTGATACCGTCAAACTTTGCAACCTGCGCTTGAGGATTGGGTTTTGGTACCTCATGCACATTTGGGAAAACATACCCTTGTGTATTGGTATAGCTTTTTATTCTTACGGCATAGATCACAGTGTTAATTGGAGTACCATTGCGCTCAAGTTTTACAGGAGACAAAGTAAATACCAAAGGAGTGTCATAGTTCTCTAATGACACAGCCATTTTGGTAGATACTGCACCTAACCCCTGTTTAATCAAAAGTTCTGATGGTGATGCTGTGACCTCTGCTGAGAAGCCCTGGTTTTCACATCGAACAGAAGAGATATTCCAAGGAATACCTTCAAGATCATAAAATCTTACAATAGCTCCACCATAGTCTGGCACACCTACTGTAGCCTCTGGAGTATATATTGATGCAATTCTTACAATGCCTGCAGAATCATCCCCTGGTACGAAAGGAGCAGATTCAATCTCAACATTTTCCGTAAAAGGTACATAGGCACTGTTATCTTGAGTGCGATCTTCATTTAACTGTTCTAATGTTCTAAATTTAGTAAGAGTATCTGGTAACTCAGGAGGAGGAGCTGGCAAAGTAATGCCTATAGACATCGCAGAATACAACGATGCTAGCAACACTGCTGATTTAGTTACTTTAAACAACTTCATACCAACACTACTTTACAAACAAATTGGTAAATAAAACCTAAAACATGAATTACACTTAACAAGCTAAAGCTATATTCAAACTAGTATTGTACTCATTACAATACAAAAAATCACTTTTTCTTAACTTTTGAGACTAATCTTTCTAGCTGCTTGCAACCATCTTCATTTTTAAGATTGCAAGAATACTGATACATCACAGCAGCTTTTTCTAAATTCTGCTCTGTACCATCGCCAAGTTCGAACATAAAGCCCAAGTTTCTGCAAGCTTCTGATACATTGGCACTGCAAGCTTTTTTATAATATGAAAAAGCAGTCTTTGAGTTCAGTTCTACCCCATCGCCAACCACATAGCGATTGGCTAATCTCATACAGTCTGTACCTGAATTTAAAGAGCAGGCTTTATCAAAATAGGCTAAGGCCTGAGAATTACTTTGAGTAACACCAATGCCGTTTTGAAATAAAACAGCAGCCTTTGAACACTCTTTAGCATCTTTGGCTAAGCATTTTACGATATGGGATTTAATCGCATCGTTTAAAGATGATGCTTTTTCATTTGTCTTGGCAGGAGAATTCTCGAGAGCACTTACTGATAAAGAAAAGTTCATTACTGCAAGTAAAGCTACAACAGCTACTTTTAACTTTTGATTGAAATTATTCATATACCGTATCCTTTTTTTCTTATTTAGTCTCTTTTTTTTGCTTTTCTTCTAAGAACTTTGCGTTTTTACAGCCCTCTTCATTACCTAAAGCGCAGGACTTATCTAATAGTAATTTTGCAGTGGCATAATTTTTATTAACGCCAAAACCATCTTCGTAGAGTTTGCCTAAAAGAAGACAACCAAATCCTTCACCACCGTCACATGACTTTTTAAAATAGGTAGCTGCATTATCTAAATTTCGTCTTACGCCAAGCCCTTTAGCATGCATTGATCCCAAAACAGCGCAAGCATACATGTCACCACCTTCACAGGCTTTAGTTACATAATAACTTGCCTGATTAGAGTTTGCCTTCACTCCTTTACCAGTAAGATAAACCTCGCCAAGTAATGAGCAGGCATCAACAACTCCACCTTCACAGGCTTTTTCTACTAGTTTTACACCTGAAAAAGAATCTTTTTCTACACCGTCTCCATCCATATAGAGAGTGCCTACGATATAGCAGTTTTCAAGATCACCTCCATTGCAACTTTTTTGTAAAGCAATTACATCATTATCCTTTGCAAGCACTGATACTGACAATGAACACAAGGTCATAGTTGTTGCTACTGCTAGAGCAAATTTTTTTATCATTTATAAATCCGTCGCCTTTTATCAAGCCTAAATTATTTGCTTTATGCACTTTTACATAACTAAATTTGTTCATTATAGAGTAAAAGAAGATACAACCTCAAAAAGAGTGGTCACAATTTACATAAAAGGCGCTACTTTTAATGAAATTTTGGTGACTAGATGACGCTTTAATAGTAAAATATCAAGATTAAATTTTTCGTACCAAATATTTTGAGGAATTACAGATGAGCGTTTTAGTTCTAGGACACAAGAATCCAGATACAGACTCAATTGTTGCAGCTCTTTCATATGCACATGTTTTAAAAGCTCGCGGTATTGATGCCGTTGCAGCGGCTCAAGGCGAGCCAGCTCCTGAGACTGAGTTCGTTTTAAAGAAATTCAATTTAAAGGCTCCTAAAGTTATCTCATCAGTTGCAGATGAGGAAGTTTATTTAGTTGACTACTCAGATCTTGCACAGGCTCCTGAAGATTTCTCAAAGGCAAAGCTTTTAGGTATCGTTGATCACCACAAATTAGGTGATGTAACCTCAGATACTCCATTAGAGTGCTGGATCCAACCTTACGGTTGCGCTAACACCATCGTTAAGATGGTAGCTGACTACTACAACGTAGCAATTCCTGCTGATTTAGCTGGTGCTATGTTATGTGCTATCTTATCAGACACCGTATTATTCAAGAGTCCTACCTGCACTGAATTCGACAAGAAGGCTGCCGCTGAATTAGCAAAGATTGCTTCAGTTGCTGATACTGAGTCTTTAGGCATGGATATGTTCAAGGCTAAGTCAAATCTTGATGCTTCACCACGAGATTTAATTTTCCGTGACTTCAAAGACTTTGATATGGGTGGCAAGAAGATTGGTATCGGTCAGTTAGAGTTAATCTCTTTATCAATGGTAACTCCAGAGTTAAAGAAGGCTTTACAGGATGAGTTAAATGCTGTTAAGGCTGAAGGCCGTCACAGCGCAATCCTAGTTCTAACTGACATCATGAAAGAAGGTTCAGAGTTATTACTTTCTTCAGATGATGAGAACAAAGTTATCGAAGCGTTAGGTACCAAGAAAGCTGACGTAATGTGGATGCCTGGCGTAATGAGTCGTAAGAAGCAGGTTGTTCCACCTCTGCAGGGTGCTTTCAAGGCCTAATTACTTTATAAATTGCTAAAAAGCCAGGTTTTTACCTGGCTTTTGGCTATCGAGAATTAAACCTATAAGAGAATTTAATGCAGCAGAAAACTCCTAAAATTGGTCTAGTTTCCCTAGGCTGTGCCAAAAATCTTGTTGACTCTCAAAGATTAACCTCTGTGCTTGTAGCAATGGGCTACAGAATCGAAAACGAATACAGCAAATGTGATGTAGTTGTTGTCAATACTTGCGGTTTTATCGGCCCTGCAGTCGAAGAATCCATGCAAGCTATCGGTGAAGCTCTAAACTATGCCCGTAAAGTTATTGTGACAGGTTGTCTGGGTGCTAGAGCTAAACTTGTAATGGACAGATATCCACAGGTTGCAGCTGTTTATGGACCAGGCATGAGAGCAACAGTTATACGCGGTATTGTTTCACTAGTAGGTAAACCTAGTGAAAGTGACCGACAGAATGTTGGTGCTTCTGGAATTCTGCTTACTCCTCCTCATTATGCATATCTTAAGATTGCAGAAGGCTGCAGACATCACTGCTCTTTCTGTATTATTCCTTCATTACGTGGACCGCTGCGTTCTAGACAAGTAGATTCTATTTTAAAAGAATCTGAAGACTTGGTTCGTCGTGGAGTAAAAGAGCTTTTAGTTATCGCACAAGACAGCTCTGACTACGGTATGGATCTTAAGAATAAGACTTCACTGTCATCACTTTTGCGTAAGTTAGGTCAGTTCAAACGATGGGTTAGAGTTCACTATGTCTACCCTTCAGATGAAGCTAATAAAGTTGTGGATTTAATGGCTGAAGGATTGGTATTACCTTATTTGGATGTACCATTTCAGCATGTAAATCCAACCATTCTTCGTTCCATGAAGCGTCCTGGCAATATCGATAAAACCTTGCGCCTTATTGAGAACTGGCGTTCTGTCTGTCCTGATATTGCTATCAGATCAACTTTTATCGCCGGTTTTCCTGGTGAGACTGAATCACAGTTTAACGAGCTATTAGATTTCATTAAAGAAGCTAAATTAGACCGTGTAGGCTGTTTCCCATATTCTGATGTTGATGGCGCTGCAGCTAACGATTACTTAAATCCTGTTGATGAGGAATTAAGAGAGCATAGAGCTGCTATACTGATGGAGACTCAGGCAAAAATCTCTTATGAGAAACTCGAAAATAGAGTTGGCAAAGAGTATCAGGTTTTAATTGACTACGTATCTGATGATGGCCTAGCAGTTGGTCGTTCAAAGTACGAATCTCCTGATATTGATGGAGTAATTTCAATTCCAAACACCAAAGGTGTTGAAGTAGGCGATCTTGTAAAAGCAAAGATTGTCTCTCATGATGAACACGATATGGAAGCAGAGCTAGTCTCAAAGACAGATGGCGCTATTTCCTTTATTAAGAATTAAAGAAAGTCATTTAAGAGGTACAAATGATGAGTCACTACAGACCTTTTGCCCCATTAGTTGAACGTATTAAACAAGATGGCAAGTGCCTAGAAGGCGGTATTCTGAAAGTTGACAGTTTTATCAACCATCAGATCGACCCTACACTGTTGCAGTCAATGTCTATTGAGTTTGTTCGCAGATTTGCAAACAAAGATATCAATAAGATCTTAACCATCGAAGCTTCAGGTATTGCCCCTGCTATCATGGTAGGTTTCCTTTTAAACGTTCCTGTTGTATTTGCTAAAAAGAAGAAACCTTCAACCATGGATAACATGTTAACCACTGAAGTTTTCTCTTTTACAAAGAACCGTGCATACACTGTATGTTGCTCAAAGGATTTCTTAGGTAAAGGCGATAAGGTACTTTTTATTGACGACTTCTTAGCTAACGGTAATGCAGCAAAAGGCATCATTGATCTAGTAAAGCAGGCTGGCGCTGAATTATCAGGCATGGGCTTTATCGTTGAAAAATCATTCCAGCACGGTGGTGATTTCTTAAGAGAAAGTGGCTATCAGGTTGAGTCATTAGCTATTATCGACAGCTTAGATGACTGCAAGATCACCTTTAAAGAGAAAGATAAAGAGTAATCTTAAGAGCTCTTCTTAAACTAGGATTTTATAGATAAAAGAGATTAAACAAAATGTCTGATAATACAAAAGAAGCTCCTCTTACAGAACAAAAATCAGAGCTTATCTATAAGTTAGAAGACAGACCTCCTGTAAAAGAGGCTCTGTTTGCAGCTTTTCAGCATCTTTTAGCAATCTTTGTGGCAATTATTACACCTCCACTAATTATTGCTGGTGCTTTAAAGTTAGACTTAGAAACAACGAGTTATTTGATTTCAATGTCTTTACTGGCTTCAGGTATCTCAACCTTTATTCAATGTAGAAGAGTAGGTCCTATAGGTTGTGGACTGCTTTGTATTCAGGGTACCTCATTCTCTTTTATCTCACCTATCATTGGTGCCGGTTTAAACGGTGGACTAGCTTCAATTTTTGGAGCTGTAATTTCAGGCTCTGTAGTTGAGATGTTCATCAGTAGGATCTTACGTTACACAAGAAAGATCATCACTCCTTTAGTATCAGGTATTGTAGTGACCTTGATTGGCTTGAGCTTAATTAAAGTTGGTGTGATTTCCTGTGGTGGTGGCTTTGGCGCAAAAGCTGATGGAACTTTTGGTTCTATGGAGAATTTAGGACTGGCAGCTTTAGTTATCATCAGTATCTTAATCTTTAACAGAAGTTCAAACAGATACTTAAGAATGAGCTCTATTGTCCTAGGTCTTATCATAGGATTTGTTATAGCTTATTTCTTAGGTAGAGTTGATTTTGCTCAAATCCAAAGCTACGGCGGATTTAACATTCCATCTCCATTTAAGTACGGCTTAGTCTTTGATCCTGCTGCTATCATCGGTTTAGGTGTGGTTTACCTTATCACCGCAATTGAAGCTTATGGTGATATCACAGCAAACTCTTTGATTTCAGGTCAGCCAATTGAAGGCGAGAAGTTCCAAAAACGTTCTTCAGGCGGTATTTTAGCTGACGGTTTTAACTCTATGTTAGCAGGTTGCCTAAACTCCTTCCCTAACTCAATCTTTGCCCAAAACAACGGCATGATCCAGTTAACCGGTGTGGCATCTCGATATGTAGGTTACTTTATTGCTCTATTCTTAGTTGTACTAGGCATGTTCCCTGCTGTAGGTAAAATCTTTGCACTAATTCCAGATCCTGTTTTAGGAGGTGCTACCCTGTTAATGTTCGGTACAGTGGCAGCTGCTGGTATCAGAATTATTTCAACCCAAAAGATGAACCGTAAAGCTATCTTAGTTATGGCATTAAGTTTCTCATTTGGTTTATCAGTTGAGCTTGTACCTGAAATCTTAAGTAAGTTCCCTCAGGAAATTTCAACTCTATTCTCATCAGGTATTACTACAGGTGGTATTGTAGCAATTCTGTCTAATATGCTCATTAGAATTAAGGAATAGCGCTTCTCTTTGTATTCGTCTAACGGCACCAATTGGTGCCGTTTTTATATAGATAGGTGTTAGTTAAAGTTAAGATTAAATCTTAACTTTAGACTTTTTCGTATTCTACAACAGTAGTTGCAAGGCTTAGCTTTTCTAGTAGCAGCTTTATCTTTGAAAAGTTTTTCTCTACAAAAACAAAATAATCTGAATTCTTTTTAGCAATAACAAAAAGAGAATTCTCATACTCTGGTGACACAAAATCTGGTATTTGCTCTCTATCCGCCTTTAAAATTATGTTTTGAACTCTTTTGTTGTAGATAACAGAGAACACTGTCTGCTGAGCTTTGGTGTAATCATCAATAGATCTTTTTATATAGTGAGCTGAGATCTTTGTATTCAGGTACAAATCACTACTTTCATCCTGAGATAGTTCATCAAAAAAGATCGATTTTGCCCTGTCTGAAAAGACTATACCAGTATATTCACAATCTTGAATTACAACTTCACGTTTTGATAAGAACTTAAATGCAAAGCTGTCAAACTTCTCTAAATCTGATAATAAAATGTGATCTGAAAAAGGCATAGCGTTGTGAAGTAATCTGTAATTTTTTTTGAAAAATAAGATGAGATATTTAAGATACTCAGGCTTTCGCCTGAGTATTAAATACTATTCTTCAACAGGAATTTCAAAAGGTTGAGCAGGCACATTAAAGCATTGAGCTTTATTGCGAAGTGCAGCATCTAAAAGAGTTATTGCAAGCATTGACTCGGCAATAGGTACGGCTCTAATACCCACACAAGGATCATGACGACCTTTAGTTACAATCGAGCAAACCTTACCCTCTTTATCAATGGTATTACCTGGAACAAGGATACTTGAGGTTGGCTTTAAAGCCATCTTTACTATGATCTCCTGACCTGAGCTAATACCACCTAAAATGCCACCAGAATGGTTTGAGGTGAACTTTTCAGGGGTAAGCTCATCACGAGCCTCAGAACCTCTCATTTTGGCCATTTCAAAGCCATCACCAATTTCTACACCTTTAACTGCGTTAATCCCCATCATAGCAGAGGCAATCTGAGCATCAAGACGATCAAAAACAGGATCACCCAAACCTGCTTTAACGCCATGAGCTCTTACCTGTACGATGGCACCAACTGAGTCACCAGTTGTAGCTAAATCTTTAAATAAAGCCTTTAAGTCATTGATTTTTGAGGTATCAGAAAAGTTGAACTCATTCTCTAGAGCAGCCTTTGCATCATAGATATCAGTTGAAACTTCACCTATGGCAGTTACACAGCCATCAACTGTGATATTAAAAAGCTTCTTTAAAACTTTTTTAGCAACGGCTCCTGCTGCGACTCTCATAGCAGTCTCACGAGCAGATGCTCTACCACCGCCACGATAATCTCGAATACCGAATTTTGATAAATAGGTATAGTCAGCATGTCCTGGTCTGAATGAATTCATAATTGCAGAATAATCACCAGAACGCTGTGCAGTATTCTCAATGATAAGACCAATAGGAGTACCTGTAGTCTTACCTTCAAATACACCAGAGATAATCTTAACTGTATCAGCCTCATTACGAGGTGTGCCATAACGAGTTGAGCCAGGACGACGTCTGTCAAGATCAGGTTGAATATCAGATTCGTCTAACTCAATTAGTGGGGGAACACCATCAATAATAGCTGCTAATGCCAAGCCATGGCTCTCACCGCAAGTAGTAACTCTAAACAGCTCACCAAAGGTATTAGCGCTCATTGTTTACTACCTCAGCTGCAGCTTTTGCAAAGACATCATGATAAGTCTTTAGCTGTTCTTTTGATAAGATAAAGACACCGGTACCACCACGCTTTAAGTCTACAAAGTGGAATGGTACTGTTGGGAATAAATCAACTAAATGCTCTTCAGAATTACCTACTTCCATAATCAAGATACCGTCATCATTCAGGAAGTCAGCAGCATCAGCTAAAATTCTCTTAGCACAATCTAAACCGTCATCACCTGAGCCTAAAGCTAAATCAGGTTCACGGTTAAACTCCTCTGGCATAGTAGCTAAATCATAGCTGTCTACATAAGGAGGGTTAGCTACGATAAGATCATACTTATCGCCTTCTACTAGATCATTGAATAAATCGGACTTGATAGGTGTAACTACATTTTCAAGACCATAGCCTTGAATATTGATATTAGCTACATCTAAAGCTTCATCAGAAATATCTACAGCATCAACTTCAACATCACCGTCAAAGTGAAGAGCAATTGCAATTGCGATGCAGGCTGAGCCCGTGCACATATCGAGAACTCTTTCAGGACTTCTCTCAAGATATGGATCAAAGCCATTCTCGATTAACTCAGCAATAGGAGATCTTGGGATGATGACTCTGTCATCAACATAGAATTCTTTTCCGCAGAAGAATGCTCTATGAGTAAGGTATGGAGTAGGAATTCTCTCTAAAATTCTCTGCACTGCAATCTTGGCAATGATTACTCTCTCACTTTTAGTTAACTTTGAGTTTAAAGTTGAATCATCACATGGAGGCTGCAGATGCATAACAGCTTGGACAATTTCCAAAGCTTCATCCCAATAGTTGTCTGTACCATGACCTACAAAGATAGAGTGGCTTGAAAAACAGGATACAAGATAGCGAACCACGTCTTGTACGGTTAATAATTCGTTAACAATTGAATCTTGGATCTGTTCTGCGTTTGGAAGCTCATCTAACATTGCATGAATGTTAGAGATCTCAGCATTATTCTGAAGTTTCGACATATAACCTTTTGAATTGAAAAACATACGCTTGAATAAGCTTAAGCATTATAGCATAGTGAAAATTCAAAGCTGTGTATTTGAAAATCACTTCAAATTTGCATAAAAAAGGACGTTTTTTAACATCCTCTTTTATTAAAAAGCAATATTCATACTGCCTAAAGTTTTTAAAGTAGCTCTAAAACTAATGGTACTGCTCTACCTCGAGTTTTGTGGACATAGCTGTAGCTTCTTCATTGATCTCTTTGCAGATCTTTTTAGATGCTTCATCCATCTTTACTTTAACCACAACTCTGCCAGCGTCAAATTCAAAGACGCCCTGACCTTCGATTGAAAATTGACCTTTAAAAAAGGCTACAACATATTTTGCAATCTGCTTTGGAGCATAGTTTTTAAAAACTCTCATCTATAACTGTCCTTATTCTTGCCACCGTCTGCTGTATAACGATGTAAATTTTTATCTTTATTATTATTTTTTTAACTCTTCTAATCTTAGGTTAAAAAGAGTCAGAATTTATTGATCTAATTAGAAAAATTTATCATTCACTCAACATTATCAACAAAGTGTGACAACAGTTGTCAAAATCAAGATTTACTTCATTGAGTTTTAATTAAACATTAATGAAACAAAGTAACAGTGATAATAAATTGAGTATCTAGTCAAAAATCACATCATCATGAGCAGGACTAATAAATCTCTTATACTTTCCTCTTACATAGTCATAATCTATTATCAATGCACATGCTGTAGAAAACCTTGGTGGAAAATTGAGCTTGCTGTTATATTCATAAGCTAATAACTCCACTAATGGTAAATGAGATACCAAAAGAACAGTATCCTCATCATCACAAGTCTCATCGATATAAGATATGATCTTTGCAGGATTACCAGATGGGGTAAGTTCGCTTAAAGTCTCTTTATTTCCATCAAAACCTAATTGCTGACAAACTATGTTGGCTGTCTGTTCTGTCCTTGTTTTTGGTGAACAAAAACATTTGGTGATAGTTAATATCTTTGATAACTTCTGTCCAGTAGCTACAGCTTCTTTCATACCCTGTGAAGACAAGACTCTGTCACAATTTGAAAGAGTAGCCTCACCATGTCTTAAAATCACAATTCTCATACCAATATTATTCCAACATAATTCTTTCTGTTATTTATCTTTACAGATCTTAATACTTTTGCTTGAGATGATTGAAATTCATACAGAAAACACAATTTTAGTTCATGTATAATATTAGCACTGAACAATTAGGACTGACATATGGACTATAGATATCTGAAAAATATTAGAAATCTAAATGCATTCTTCAGAGGAGCAACCTCATCTGAAATAAAGTCTATTTTAGAAAAGTTAACAGCTCTATACGAAAATGTTAAATCTCAAGAAGAAGCTGTATTAAAAGAGAAACAAGAAAGAGAAGCATTCCTATCATCAGTTTTAAACAGCTTGGACAGTCATAATTACACAATCGACGATCTTGCAGCTCTAAAAGGACTGAAAACCAATAAAGCGAAGATGAAGCCAAGATATGAGTATGTAGATCTTAATGGAGAGACTCAATACTGGTCAGGACAAGGCAAGATCCCTAAAGAAATGAAAAAGGTAATGGATCGTGACAGCATTACCGACAAGAAACATTACCTTATTCAGGATGAAGAGGACTAACATCTTCAAATCTAAAATTCAGTCTCTACCTTACTTTACAATAATAGACTCATTGATTTCATGTAAAGTTTTAACAGGATCGTCAGACTTGGTTATAGGACGACCGATAACTAGATAATCAGAACCAACTTCCACAGCCTCTCTTGGAGTCATGACGCGTTTCTGATCACCTAAAGCTGAACCTGCAGGTCGAATGCCTGGTGTTACGCACATAAATGGAATGCCCATATACTGTTTGATTAGACTTACTTCCTGAGCAGATGAAACTACACCATCTAAACCACATTCTTTTGCAAGTTTAGCTAACTGTAAAACCTGAGTCTTAGGCTGATTATTTACTCCTACAGAATTTAGCTGAGTTTCATCCATTGAAGTTAAGACAGTAACTGCGATTAACTTTGGACGGTTCTCATATTTAGAGATAGCTTCCATTGCAGCTTTCATCATTACAGGACCGCCTAAAGAATGAACATTACACATCCAGACCCCAAGTTTGGTTGCTGCCTCACAGGCTCTAGCTACAGTATTAGGAATATCGTGGAATTTTAAATCTAAGAAAACTTTAAAACCTTTATCAACCAACTTTGATACAAGCTGTGGACCTGCGTTAGTAAACAGTTCATTACCAACTTTCAATTTGCAAAGATCAGGTGAAACCTTTGAAGCGAAATTTAAAGCGCTATCTGCATTATCGTAGTCTAAGGCTACAATGATTTTTGGATCGTTCATGTTCTAATCTCCATCCAGTCCAATTTTAGCTTTCATACTCTCCCATCTACGGCATGAAGGACACTGCCAGAACAGCATCCTACTTTCAAAACCGCAATTTGGGCAGAAATAAGGAGTTGTAAGTGAAATATGTGCATCTAACATGCTCTTTAACTGCATGATTGATTCATTAGCTTTAACATCAGAGCTATGAGCCTTTAGCTCTAACATTTGTGAGAACAACTTTAAGTTGGATTTATTCTTTAAAAAAGATTCTAGTAAGGCAATAGCATCTTCACGGCATGATGACTGCTCTACTGTTTTTACAAGCTCAACCATAGCAGAAGCCGAATTTGTTCTGTGTACAAGATCTTCTAGTGCATAGCGATAATTTGGATCAGCAATATTAGGAAAGCACAGCTTTAATTTTTCTAAACACACTATGCCCAGACTAGGATCGATTGCGCTTACCTCTTTTACTAATTTATAAGCATCATTAAACTTTCTCTGACTGATTAAAACATCAGCTAATTCTAGTCTGGCTCTTTTTGACTTTTCGTAGCAAGTAATAGCCTTTCTAAGTTCAGATACTGCATCAGTTTTCTTACCATCGTAGGCAAGTTTTTTGGCAATTTCACATCTGTACTGACTTAATAGTTTTGAAACTGAATGATCATTTGCCTCAAAATATTGGGCTGCCACATTAACTGCCTTTTCAAAATCCTGTTCTTTTTCATAAACATTGAGTAAAAGTTTAGCAGCCTTTGATCTGTAGGTAGGGATCTCTACCATTTTTAATAAGATAGCTTCAGCTCTGTCTAAAAGACCTGCGCTAATAAAGTCATGACTTAATTCAAGCATTGACAGCATGTTCTCGCTGTCATCAAGATTTCTGTCATTAGACATTTTCTCATGTAAAGAGATAGCTTTATCTACCTCACCACGCTGTCTGAATAGAGTTCCTAAGGCAATTGAGGATTCAAAGGATGGATCTTTACTGTTGAAATAGGCAATAAACTTATCTACAGCTTTGTCCTGCTCGTTATTGAGCAAATAGTCAAAGCCACGCAGATAATTTGCGTTCTGCTGATTCTTACTTTCCTGAAGCTTTTGCTTTGAATAATTCTTACCCATAAAGTAGCCATATACGGCCGCTACAGGAAGAAGTAAAAAAAGTAACTCAAACATTATCGATTATTCTTGATTATTATCAGATTTAACTGTCTGCAATTGTTTTTTAGCTTTATTAAGTGATAGCTGAGCTTTCTTTGCCCTGTACCACATCTTTAGGCAGAGCAGTAAACTTGCATAGACACCTAAGATGAAACCAAAGATCACACCAATAACTAAAACAGTTGCTACAGATATCTCCTTTTTAACGAAAAGGAAATCAAATGAAATGAGAGTATCATTTGCACTGCCTACAGCTAAACCAAAAACTGCCAAAATGAGCAGTACAACTAAATAAAACCAAAATTTAATCATTTCGAACCTATAAAGCAAACATACTTATAATAATAACATAATGCGCAGCTCAGATTGTGAAAATCATAATATCAAACTCATATTATGAAGGTCACAAACTGCGTTGCGCACTAAAAGGCAAAAATTAACACTTAATTTGTCTTAAAAGCTCTTAACAGATCAGCAAAATAAACTACTCTTGGACTTTTTCATTTTCAGAATTAAAAGAGTTTACTCTATCGCGAAGCTCTACACCTGGTTTGAAGTGAACAACACGACGTCTGCTCAAGTTAACCTGTTCACCTGTCTTTGGGTTATGAGCAACTCGAGGCTCATGAATACGCACTTCAAAACTACCAAAGCCACGGATCTCAATACGTTCACCAAGAGACAGTGTCTCAATCATGATCTCAAAAATTTCTCTTACCGCAGCATCAACAGTCTGTGGATTGTTATAGACAAACTGTTTTGCTAAGGAATCGATTAGCTCTGCTCTTGTCATGGATTATCTCCTAACATACCAACAAATTTAACTTCCTCAAAAGATCACATCTTTGTAATCCTTTGGATATTGAAGTCCGTATATATTATCTATCTTAATGATAGTCATAATATTGATTTTCTCTATGATTTAAAAGAAAAAAATGCGACAGATGGCATTTTTTTTAATAATTTTTTGACAGATGGCTTATTTTTGGTCAATATGATCACAAAAAGATATCGAGTAAATATATATGTCAGATTCAATCTTCTCATTAAATTACCTTGCTTTATGCAAAAGTTCTCTTGATTTTGCAGCAAAAATTACTAAATATGAAAACGCCAAAGAATACAGCATTCAAATTGATGAAGGTAAAGAAACCACCTTACTTATAGATGGCAGGCAGCTTACTTCTCACCACGACAGAATGGGGGCTGCAAAATACCAGTGTCAAAAGCTAGATATCAAAAAGCCTATTTGTATTTACGGTTTTGGTCTTGGAGACAACGTAAAATATCTTTTAAATAAAAATCCAAAAGCTGATATCAGAGTATTTATCTTAAATCCTGCTCTTTTCTTGAAGTTATTATCAATTGATGACGAGTTACATACCCTGTTCAAAGCTAATGTTAATTTTTCACTTCCAGATGACAACACTTGCATTTACAGTAATAGCATCATCGTGCAGTCTGAATTATTCATAGACAGCAAAACTTTTAATAATCTTAAAAGCAGATTGATAAATTTCTTAGATAATAACTTTGCAAACGACTATTTTAATAAGACCACCAAAAAGCTTTTTGATAAGAATATCAAAGAAAATTTTGAGTTATTGAAAAATGAAAAAGCATTAACTCAAGAGATATTAGATAAATATCCAAAAGAAATCATGATAACCGCTTCAGGACCATCTCTTGAAGACAATATAGAAACTGTAAGAGAACTTCACAATTGCGGAGTGCTGTTGATAGCTGCTGATACAAGCCTGACCACATTAAAAGCAAAAAAAATAATACCTGATGTTATAGTCACTACAGATGCAAATGTGTATGTAGCACTTAAAGACAGGATCTTCAAGAATTTGGGCTTGTATAAAAATACCACCTTAATCTTTTCAGCCCATTCAGAAAAAGGACTTATTGAAAAGTATCCTGGACCAAAATTCTTTATCTATCAGAAACGAGACTTAGAGCTATTACCCTACCTTACAAAAGACAATGCTGATTTTATTTCCTATGGTGGCTCAGTATTAAATGAATCAGTAGCTATAGCAATTAAATCCAAAGCGAAAACAGTTAAACTCTTTGGTTGCGACTTTGCATTTAAAGGAGACAGAACTCATACAGGAGACATTGCCGATAAAGCCATGAGTACATATGATAAAGAGTTGTATGTTGAATGTAACGATGGCTTAATGCAAAAGACTATAAGGGCTTTTAATCTTTATAGAGAATATCTCGAAGACGTAATCAGTAAACACGAAGATATTAGATTTGAAAACTATTCAAAGACTGGAGCTAAGATAAAAGGTGCGATCTTAGTTTGAGAGAAATTTCAACTTATTGTGATTTTCACACATTAATGGAAAATGGGGACCGAAGTCCCCATTTTTTATCAACCTAAGAGGTCAATTACTGCTTTTTAGCAGCTGCGAAAGCAGCTTCCATTGCAGTAGTTGTAGGCTCCTGAGCCTTCTGATTTACAGACTCTAAAGCTTCCTTCTCCTCAGCCTCGTCCTTAGCACGAACAGATAGAGAAATCTGACGGGTCTTACGATCAACGTTTACGAACTTAGCCTCGATGGTATCACCCTCTTTTGCTACGGTTGTTGCATCATCAACACGATCACGAGATAGGTCTGATGCCTTGATGTAGCCAGTGATGCCTTCTGCTAATTCAACAGTTACGCCACGTGGATCAACTGCGGTAACCTTACCTGAAACAATTGAACCCTTGCGGTGAGCTGAAACGTAATCTGCAAATGGATCCTCAGAGATCTGCTTTAAGCCTAATGAAATACGCTCACGCTCTGGATCTACCTGTAGAACGATAGCTGTAATTTCATCACCCTTCTTAAAGTTGCGAACAGCTTCTTCACCAGCCTGCTGCCAAGAGATGTCTGATAAGTGAACTAAACCATCAATACCGCCATCTAAGCCGATAAAGATACCGAAATCGGTGATTGACTTAATCTTACCAGTAACCTTGTCACCCTTTGAGTGTGACTCAGCAAACTCGATCCAAGGATTTGCCTTGCACTGCTTTAAGCCTAAAGAAATACGACGACGCTCTTCGTCTAACTCTAGAACCTTAACCTGAACCTTATCACCTACTGATACAATCTTTGAAGGGTGAATGTTCTTATTGGTCCAATCCATCTCTGAAACGTGAACTAAACCTTCAACGCCATCAGCGATTTCAACGAAGCAACCGTAATCTGTTAAGTTAGTTACCTTGCCTTCGATTACTGAACCAACTGGGAAGCGAGCAGCGATATTTGCCCATGGATCTTCACCTAACTGCTTCAAGCCTAAAGAAACACGTGAACGCTCACGGTCGAACTTCAGAACCTTAACAGTTACTTCCTCACCAACCTGAACAATCTCTGAAGGGTGCTTTACACGCTTCCAAGCCATATCAGTGATGTGTAATAAGCCGTCTACGCCGCCAAGATCAACGAATGCACCGTAATCGGTAAGATTTTTAACGATACCTTTAACAGTCTGACCTTCAGCTAAGTTTGCAAGAACGCTCTCACGGTCTGCAGAATTTTCAGTCTCGATAACAGCACGACGTGAAACAACAACATTGTTGCGTTTCTGGTCTAACTTGATTACCTTGAACTGCTGCTCTTTACCCTCTAAATGAGTGGTATCACGTACTGGACGTACGTCTACTAATGAACCAGGTAAGAAAGCACGGATACCGCCTAACTGAACGGTGAAACCACCCTTAACCTTGCCATCGATAATACCAACAACAGTCTCGTTCTTGTTGAATGCATCTTCAAGCTTGATCCAAGCTTCGTTGCGTTTTGCCTTTTCGCGAGATACCTGAGTCTCACCGTCGCCTGATTCAACAGACTCTAAAGCTACGTCTACCTGATCACCAACTTTAACTTCTAACTCACCCTGAGCATTTAAGAACTGCTCCTGTGGGATTGGAGACTCTGACTTTAAGCCAGTGTCAACAATAACAAAGCCGTTGTTGATAGCTACTACAGTACCTTTAACCATTGAGCCTGGACGGGTCTCAACATTCTTTAAGGACTCTTCGAAAAGTTGTGCAAATGATTCCATTAAGGTTTCCCATATAAGCCCCAAAGCATCATGCTTACGGGGAGTTGTAAAAAATGTAATGTCATCCATGACATCACGAAGTAAAAAAAACTATTCTACTTTTAGACCAGTCTTTTGTTTAACAAAGTCTAAAGCTGTCTTGTAAACTGCCTGAATATCCATATCAGATGAGTCAATTACAAGAGCATCATCGGCTGCCTTTAAAGGAGCTACTGGGCGATTACGATCTCTATCATCACGCTCTTGAATCTCTTTTAAGATGGTATCGTAATCAGCAATTTTACCTTTGGACTCTAGCTGTAGGCAACGTCTTTTTGCCCTAACTTCAGCGCTAGCATCTAAGAAGATCTTTACCTGAGCTTTAGGGAATACAACTGTTCCCATATCTCTGCCATCAGCAACTAAGCCAGGTTCTTTTAAAAACTCTCTTTGACGCTGTAAAAGAGCCTGCCTTACTGAAGGATAAGCTGCAACCTTACTTGCATTTGCTCCTGCTTCTTCAGTTCTAATCTGTGATGAAACATCTTCACCACCTAAAAGTACGTGAACACCATCATCAAGGCATTCAAATGATAAGTTCAGAAGCTTTGCCTCTTGAACTACAGAATCTTCATCAAAAAGTGCTAAACCAGCTTTTCTAACAGCATATGCAAGAACTCTGTAAATAGCACCAGAATCCAATAAATCAAAATCCAAAGCTTCAGCAAGTCTACGTGTTAACTCACCTTTACCTGCTCCGCCTGGACCATCTACTGCAATAACAATTGGATCTGACATTTTTATTCCTTAAACTTTTAAGTTTTGTATTATAACAAATTAATAAAACCGTAATCTACTATATTGCGATATAAAACCGATTTTTTCAACTTTACGCTCAAGCTAAGTTCAAATTTAGCTTGTGTTGTAGAAAAGTTGAAGCAATTTACAGTGACAACACCTAGAAAACGCCTTAAAGCTCAATGTATGATCGTCTATTACATATGATTATGATGTGCTAAAATAGTTAGGATTAATGAGTTTCGTCACATATTTTAGTGACTTTTCGCATGAATAAAAAGTAAAACCTATTTTTAGTTCTTTTGTTTAATCTAAAAATGGTTTTATAAGTTTTTATTGGTTAAGTTAGGATAAAACATTGACTACAAAACTGATTCAGGGACCTGTTGCTAAACTACCAACAAAGTTTGGTCAGTTTAATATCACTATATTTAAAGAAAATGATGTTTTAGATCATGCTGTTGTCTTTTTAGGGGATCTAAAAGATGGTAAACCTGTTTTATGCAGAATTCATTCTGAATGCTTAACTGGAGATGTGTTCGGTTCCCTACGTTGTGATTGCGGTTTTCAGCTAGAAGCTGCACTAAAAGCAATCCAAAAAGAAGGTAGAGGCGCTTTACTGTACATGAGACAAGAAGGCCGTGGTATTGGTCTGTTCAATAAGATCAGAGCCTACAAACTTCAAGACAATGGTGCAGATACAGTTGATGCTAATATCCAATTAGGCTTCCCAGCTGATGGTCGTGAATATGAAGCCTGTGCTCAGATGATGAAAAACATGGGCTTCAACAAGGTCATTTTAATGACTAACAACCCAGCTAAAATTCATGACATCGAATCACATGGCATTGAGGTTCTAGACAGAAAACCAATTGAATACGGTAGAAATACCTTTAACGAAGGTTATCTTGATACTAAAGAAAAGCGTATGGGACACCTTTTACATCATCAGGATTAATACCTAATTTGGTAAATTATTATAGAAGAGAGCTTAGGCTCTCTTTTTTATTTTCTAATATTTTGAAAACAAAAAAAACTTTAAGCGACAAGCTAGAGTAGGATTTATAGAGAAGACGGAAAGTGCAGTTAGAAAACTGCACTTAGATTGGGATGAAAAAGACTATTCAGTAAGAGAATGACGGGTCTGAGATAACTCTTCAAGCTTTTTACAAGCTTCCTCTGCTTTATCAGAAATTGAGCGGCATACTCTCTTATAATATCTTTTTGCTTCTTGAGCATCATAAGCTATGTTATATTCATATAAAGCCTGAGATGTACCCGGCTTTACACCATGCTCATAGATTTTACCAGCCCTCATGCAAGCATCATAATTGTTTAGCTTGCAACCGATGTCTAAGTAGTAGAGAACTTCATAAAGAGTAACTCTAACTAAACTTCTGTTCTTTTCTGTATTAGACTGAATTGCATTGTATGTTGAATAGGTCTGTAAACAAGCATCAGCATTTTTAAAATTTTCACACAATCTTCTCATGTATGAAAAAGCTTGTTCATATTTTTTGTTACGAAGACTGTCGTCTCGTGCCTTTAAACATCTGTCAAGCTCACCATCACGGCAGACACTGTCATCAACAGCTTCTGAAGTCATTGCAGATTTTAAAGATTGTTTGCTCTCCTCGCCCTGACAAATAATAATCATCAATGGAATGCACAGCACTGCAAAGCTTGCAACATAAAGAAAAGCTCTTAATAACTTCATACATACCTATAATTCAAAAAGTGATCAAAATCACATACTTGATTGCAATTATATATGAAAAACAAATCTTGTAAACAGTATTAAGGCACGTAATTAAATATAATCAACAAATTTTTTGATGATATTTAAAATTATAATCTGACATTTTACTTAAAATTTAATTTGATACAATTCACAAATCTTTCGATAAATCATTGAGATCGCTAAAAGAGCAAAACAGATTTATCTAGTGGTAATTGTTTACGCGAAAGATCAAAAGAAGCTCAAAACAGGCACAAAAAAATTTTTTATATAAACTTATAACTTGCCAAAATTGAGAAAACAAATAAGTATGACAAATAAAGATAAGACATCATCACATGGACATTTAGAAACAAAATTGTGATAATGGCGGATGGAGTGAGATTCGAACTCACGGAGGGCGTAAGCCCTCGACGGTTTTCAAGACCGTTGCATTCAACCGCTCTGCCATCCATCCGCAGAGAATGGAGCTATTATATATGACAATCGAATACAATGGAAGACAAATTTTAACTGACGAAGACGGTTACCTGAAAAACGAAGCTGACTGGTCTTTGGATTTAATGCATTTCATGGCCAAAAGAGATGGGCTTACTTTAACAGAAGAGCATATTCTGATTATTAATGAAGTAAGGGAGTATTACAAAGAATTTGCAACTACTCCCCCTATTCGTGGCCTAATTAGACTTCTTAAATCCAAAGGTTATGAAAAATTAAGTTCATCCATAACCTTAGCTAAACTGTTCCCTGACGGGGCTGCAAAATCAGCTGCAAAATATGCTGGATTACCAAAACCTATCAAATGTATTTAGTGTCTTGCAATTTCCAATAAAGCCCATTTCTTAAAATCACCTTCTACATGACCGTTGTTGACAGTATATTCAATGCCGGTCATGCCATCTTGAACTTTCTTACCATCAGCAAAGCATTTACCAACCTCAATCTTCTTAGTATCGCCTACATGTAGAACTACTGCGTTATCGATGTTCTTTGATGGATCTTTAAAGCGACGGCAGAATGTGTTATCAGATAATTTCTCCTGCTCACCTGCACCTACAGCAGGATTTCTCAGTCTGAACTGACCTGCTCGCTGCCAGGTTGCTAATACAGGATCAGCAGAAACATCCTTACTAAATGAGCTTACATTCTGTGCCCACTTTGAAGCACTATCAATATCTTTAGGGAAGTTCATATCTGAACGAATACCCTGTTCAAGATCGATACCGCCACCCATATCGTTCTGACGGTTGGTCTCATCGCCGTAATAGATTTGTACAGATCCTGGCAACATTAAGAAATTAACACCAACTTTAGCCATATCCTTCTTACGACATAATGAAGTATCGTGTGAAGAAATATAGGTCATGTTCATTAAAGCAGGTTTTCCTTCTAATCTGCCATACAGGTTGCCATACGTTACCCAATCGCTCTGATCTGGAGTGATACAGGTATTGAGGTTCACACCATCAGGGTTAAAGTAAAAATCGATAAGTGAGTCAAATCCACCCTTTTTTGCATACTCTGACTTGTCATTAGGATCATTTGTGAATGCCCAGACCTCACCTGTCATATAGAAAGGATCTGTCCAAGAAGCGGCAGGATCTTTACCCTTGTTCTTGTCTCTCCAGTGCTCTAGAGCTTCTGTAGAGTATTCTTTTAGAAGTTTCCATGAGTCTTTAGAAACATACTTTACGGTATCGCATCTGAAACCATCAATACCAAACTCTTCGACCCATGATGCTAACCAGTGAGCCTCAAACTGAGCTACACTCATTGAACCCTGTCTGTATTTTAAAGCAGCTGGAATATCATGATCTTTATCTGGACTCTTCCACTTGTCCTTTAAGAACTCAGGAATGTTAACAGGTTTTGCGTTAGGATCAGTGTTCTTTAAATCAGGAAGATAAGCTAAGCACTTGTCTAAACCATCCTCAGCACCGCAGCTCTCACCATAACCGTCAAATAAGATCCAGTCTTTACCCCACCATCTATTCCATGAAGAGTCATATCTTGCGTCAATTGGCTTGTCGTGGAATGTCTGACCAAAATCTTTATTTGGGATCCACTCTTTGCAAGGATCTTCGCCATGAGAGGTTCTACCAAAGTTGAAATCACACATATCTTTTAAAGTTGCATAACCAGTGTGATTCATAACCACATCAATTAAAACTCTGATACCTCTTTTATGAGCTTCATTTACAAAAGTTCTAAAATCTTCAACTGTGCCCATATTAGCGTCAATAGAGGTGAAGTCTAAGGCATAGTAACCATGATAAGCATAGTATTGATACATACCCATAGGACCGCCACCGACCCAACCGTGAGACTGTTCAACAGGAGAGCTTACCCAAATTGCATTTACACCCAATGAGCGAATGTAGTCTAATTTCTGTGTAAGGCCTTTAAAATCTCCACCATGGAAAGTACCAGCGTTGTAGCCAGCTGAATCCTTATAAGGTCTACCATAGCTGTTGTCGTTGCTCTTATCGCCATTAGAGAAACGATCAGTAATCACAAAGTACAGATTAGTGTTTTGCCAAGTAAAAGGTAAGTCATCACCTTCATAGCCAGAGTTAGTTGACTTAGTTGTGGTGTAAGCGACGATAGCACCTAAAGCAAGTCCAGACAGCAAAAATGCTGATACTTTTTTGAAATTCATAATTCACCTAAGACATAGTAAGAAAATTGATTATGTTTTTATTATGATTAGGCAATCTAAGACATCAACAAAAATAAAACTAGCATTTAAAACCAAAAAGATGAATTAGCTCGCAAAAAATTTATGAGTTTTGATAGTACAAAAAGGAATTTATAAAGTAAGGTTATATAACTTCACAATAAATTTGATGCAAATCACATCAATAACAATAGACAGGTAAAATCACAAAAACAACAAAACAGAACTTACAAAACAGTAAATTCAAAAAAGAAATATTTAAGGGGAAATTGAAAACATGATTTGAAGTGGCGGATGGAGTGAGATTCGAACTCACGGAGGGCGTAAACCCTCGACGGTTTTCAAGACCGTTGCATTCAACCGCTCTGCCATCCATCCGCAGATCTAGTTTTCACGACGAAGACCAGAAAAAAAAATATCTGGTGTGAAAGTATATTTTCATTAAATGGCGGATGGAGTGAGATTCGAACTCACGGAGGGCGTAAACCCTCGACGGTTTTCAAGACCGTTGCATTCAACCGCTCTGCCATCCATCCGCAGAAAACGTTGAAAATTATAATGATTTTTTCCAAAAAGAAAAGTCTTTTTTAAACTTTTTTTTAACTTTTTTTACAAACAGCTTATATAAGCCATCCTAAAATTTGCACAACTCAGGTTCTTGCCATTAATTGGAGTGATCTTAGGTATTTTCAGGTATTGAAAACATTTTCTTAGTTAATTTTGAAGATCTATTGTCTTCATAAACACATCCATCCTTCTAAAATAAAAAAAGGCCAACGTTTCCGTCAGCCTCTTCTTCAAATTCGTTTAGTTTTACTTACCGTCTTTCATATATACCCAACCTGCCTTTAGGTACATAATCATAGACCAAATAGTAAGTACAGTTGCAACCATGAGTAAACCAACAGATGCGTAAATCATGCCCTCATCATGGCGCCAGATCAAACCAGCAATAGCAGTTAACTGAATAGTGGTCTTCCACTTACCAATCCAGCTTACAGCAACATTTGCTCTTTTACCAAGTTCAGCCATCCATTCTCTTAGTGCTGAAACCGTAATCTCACGAGCTACGATAATCATTGCAGGGATAGTAATGAACTTTCCTAAATGCGGATAAAGGACATCTGTATATAAAGAATAGTGCTCAACAATAAGAACTAAGGCTGTACATACAATAATCTTATCTGCAACAGGATCTAAAAAGGCTCCAAACTTGGTTGTCAGTTTTAACTTTCTAGCCAAATATCCATCTAAAAGATCAGTTAAAGCAGCGATGATAAACACAATTGCAGCATACAGATTAGAAAGATCAGTTGGCCAATAGAACAGAATTATAAAGACTGGGATTAAAGCCAGTCTGATTAAGGTAAGTACATTTGGAAGGTTCAACATACGATGTTCCTAATTATTATCTAATTTATTTTACCACTAAGGCATCCAAATTGGACCAAGACATTCTCTTTTTGGTAAATTATAATCACTAGGATAAGAGACATCAATTAGGTACAGACCATAAGGTTTAGCCGTAGGACCTGCTTTTGATCTGTTCTTTGCTTCAAACATATCCTTAAACCATTCTAATGAATTTGTCTTATTTCCAACAGTTAATAAAGATCCTACGATATTTCTTACCATATGCATTAAAAACGCATTTGCTGCAATATCAAAAACTATGTACTGACCAAGTCTTGAGACATTGCAAAAGTGCACACAACGCATTGAGGTACGAGACTCATCATCAGCAGCTCTAAAGGAACTGAAATCATGCTCGCCTAATAGAGAACTTGCAGCTTGTTGCATTAGATCAATATCATAGTTTCCCTGATAGATAGAAACGCCTTTACAGAGAATTCCTGGTCTGTTTACAGTGTTTTGAATAATGTAACGGTATCTTCTAGCCTTTGCTGAAAATCTGGCATGAAAACCGTCATCTACGTGTTTTGCCCAAGTTACAGCTATATCATCAGGAAGATTAGTATTAGTGCCCATGATCCAGCCACGATCGGGACGTTCTTTAGTTACGTCAAAATGAATAACCTGGCCTGTAGCATTTACACCAGCATCAGTTCTTCCTGCACATTGAAGTTCAATTTTTTCGTCAGCTACAATCGACAATGCTCTTTCAAGCTCACCTTGAACAGTCTTTAATGTAGTCTGACGTTGGAAACCTGCGTAGTTACCGCCTTCGTATTCAATACCTAAAGCTATGCGCACTGTTTAATTTCCTTTAAAAACCTTAAATTTAGCTACAAAATAAGTAATACCAGTTACTAAAACCATAGCAATGATTAAAGCAGGATAGTTGCTTAAATTTAGAATATGTAACATGAACCAGACAAAGATATTTCTCAAAATTAGAGTAGATACTGCTAAAGCAAAAAAGGAAAGTATGGAGCCTTTCCTTTTGAAAGTAAAATATCTGTGACCGAAAAATGAAACTAAGAACGCTGTTAAAAACGCAATGGTTGTAATGAAATTTGCGTTCAAGGCTGTTGTAAAAACCAGCACTGTAGTTACCACAAGATCAACTACAGTTGACATTCCACCAACAATTACAAAGCGAATGAGCTCAAAAAAATTCTTTTTGCCATTCGCTTTTTGGTTTGCTAATTCTGAAAGATTTGTATTCTCAGTATTCATTAGTCTTTCTTGTTATATGACAAGCCTACATTGGTTTTAGTTAAACCGTCAGGTACTTCTTTAGACAATGGACCTTTAATCTCAGATACAACATACACAGGTCTACCCTTAACTTCCTGAGTCAAACGACCGATGTACTCACCTAGGATACCAATAGAGATTAACTGAATAGAACCTAAGAACAGGATTGCACTAATTAAAGTGGTATAACCTGGTGTTGGATTTCCAAAGATTATGGTCTTTACAACATTCCAAATCATACAGATTAAAGCTATCACACCAATAAAGCCACCTATGTATGACCATACCTTAAGTGGTAATGATGAGAAGGCAAAGATACCATCTAAAGCAAAGTTCCAGAGCTTCCAGTAATTCCACTTGGTAGTACCTGCTACTCTTTCAGGTCTCTTATAACCTACACCTTTTGAGGTAAAACCAGGCCATGCATATAAAGCTTTCATGAAACGGTTTCTTTCTCTTAAGGTCTTTAGAACATCAATGATCTTTCTATCGATTAAACGGAAGTCACCTACGTTTGCAGGTATCTTTACTCTGCCTGATAACTTGTTAAAGACATAGTAGAAGCCCTCTGAGGATACTCTCTTTGTACCTGTATCCTTTGAGCGGTCTTCACGTACACCATAGACGTTATCCACCCCCTCATCTCTCCAGATACGAATGAAGTCGAGTACTAACTCTGGTGGATCCTGTAAATCTACATCAATAGGTACAATTGCATCAGCCTGTACAATGTCTAAAGCTGCTGACATTGCTGCTTCCTTACCAAAGTTTCTTGATAATCTGATTAAACTTACCTTGTTATCTGTCTTTTGCATGTTTTCGATAAGTTCTACAGTGTTATCCTTTGAACCGTCATCAATGAAGACAATCTCAATATGATTAAGTTCACTTGCTAACTTTTCATTTACAGTCTTAACAAAGGTCTCAACGGTTTCATGCTCATTGTAGACTGGTACAATTAAAGCTACTTTATAATCATCTTTTCTCATGACACTGATCCTTTTAATCAGTTAAGAACTCATGGCGAGATGACGGATTAGTCTTAAAATGTCCGCCAAGTGCTGTAGTTGTTGTTTCAGAGGTCTGATCTCTTACGCCTCTAGATTTTACACAATAATGGGTTGCAGTGATGCTTACAGCAACATTTTTAGTATTTAATAATGTCTGCAGAGCAACTTTAATCTGCTGAGTCATTCTCTCTTGGACTTGAGGTCTGTGACCAAAGAACTGGACAATACGATTGATTTTTGATAAACCGATAATTTTGTCTGATGGCATATAAGCTACTTTTGCGTAACCATCCATAACTACAAAGTGATGCTCACAGGTTGAAGTAACTGTTATGTTGTCTACTTTAACCATTTCATCAAAATGCATTTTGTTGTCAAAAACACTTACTTTTGGGAAATTTCTGTAATCAAGACCAGAAAAGACTTCATCGACAAACATCCTAGCTACACGGGTTGGTGTTTCTCTTAAGGAATCATCATTAAGATCAAGACCTAAAGTATTCATGATCTCTGACATATTTTTCATGATAATGTCTTTCTTCTGTGAAGAGCTAAGACCATTATCATGCCATGGTGTCTCAAGACCGCATTCAATTAAGGCATCACGAACCATGACGGCTTCACTAGACAATTCTTTATCAGATTGAGCTTCCATTATATGTTTTCAATTCCTTTTCAATATTAAAGTGCAGATGTCTGTGTTCAAGATCAAACTTTCTAGCAAGATGATCACCTAAACGTTTGATTCCCCCCTGCTCAGAGGCATGATGTCCTACAACAAAAACTGGGGTACCACTTTCTTTAGCAAAATGATATGTCTGCTCATGTACATCTCCGGTTACTAAAGCATGGAATGAAGGTTTCATATTCTCGTCTAGTAAAAAGGAGCCAGAGCCTGAACATACGGAGATGTTACTTAATAAAATGTTTTCATCACAATCACCTAAAACGTCAACTCTAGTATGCAGACTGTCTGCTAAAAGAGTCGCAATATCTTTTACAGTTTTGGGTTCAGATAAAATCCCCTGCATTGCAACTGAACGAGGATTGCCCTGTTCTATATAATCGACCTCAGAGAGAGACAACAAATCACATAGGTATCTGTTGTTACCGACAACATTATGAGCATCTAATGGAAGATGGTAGGCCAATAAATTGATATTTGCCTCTAATAGAGCATTCAATCTATCTTTAAAAGGCCCTACAACTGGTAGCAACTGTCCCTTCCAAAACAGACCATGATGAACAATGAGAGTATCTGCACCTTCTTCAACAGCTGCATCAATTGTCTCTAATGAAGCTGTAGCAGCTGTTGCAACACAGGTACATTCTTTAAAGCCTTCAACCTGAAGACCATTTAAAGAAGGATCTGAAAATGATCTGACATCTAAGTATTCATCAAGATAGATTTTAAGATCTTCAAGTAACATTAAATGATCCTCATACAAGGTTAATTGAAAGAATTTATAAAGACAGAATTCTGCAGTCTAGACCAACTTTAGCCTTTGCGCTTCTGCAAATTGCATCAGCAGCCTGTCTTGTTTTTGCAGTACCTGCAAATACTCTTACCATAGATTTGCCATTGATATTAACGCTCTGAGTCTGAGCATTAAAACCAGCCTTCTTGAGCTTAGCTACGTTCTCTGTAACATATGACTTCTGAGAGAAAACACCAATTTGGGCAGCAAAAGTGCCAGTTACTAAATTTGATTTAGGAGCAGTGCCTGCGGGAGACTGTACCTTTGGCTTATTAGCATTTGCACTTTGTGTTGCCTGTACTCTTGATGACTTTAAAGTCTCTGTTTTAACAGTATTTGACTTTGGAGCCTGAGGGGCAACTTTAGTACTTGCTGATGGTAAAGTAGAGGTATTGCTTGTAGCAGTTGTAGCTACAGTTGCTGAATTTTTAGCACCAGTAGGTGTTGCTGTCTCAAGATTTGCACTGACAAACATATTGTCGTTTGGGACTTCTAAATCTTGGGTAGCCTGATTTGAATTAGAAGTATTAGCCTCCTGATTGTTATTTAAAGCATCAAATGGAGATGATGATGGAGCATCCTTTTGTACATTTGATAGAGAATTTGCTGAACCTTTTGTATCATCAATCGGAGCTTCTAACATATCACTATAATTAGTTTCAATTGAATCTGAATTACCAGCAGTTACTAATTGACCATTAGTATCAGTTACAGCACCATTTCGATTGATAGCAATGGCATTGTCATCTTGAGGCTTGCTATTGTCCTTATCATTCATATTTAGGAAAGGAAGTAGGATCAATACAATAGAAATAACTACCAAGATACCTACAACACGATTTCTAATATTCTTTGTAATGCTCATTTACATACCTATTTAATTTCAAGTGCATCCATTGCTTCGCTTACAGTTACAAAAGAGCCTAAAACAATAATTTCATCATTTTCATTAGCATCTTTTAGTACTTGCTCTACTGCCTTATCTACATGGTCAAATGCCTTAATTGAAGAAGCATCAACCTTATCAGACAGCAATGCTGATCTGATCCTCTCTACGTTTTCTCCTCTTTGAGTATGCAAGGTCGCTAAGTAGAAACCATCAAAGCAATGTTTTACAATTTTTAGAACTGACTCGATATCCTTATCTTTAAGCATACCGATAACAGCATAACGTTTACCTAGTTTGTGGCGCTTATCTAAAGTCTTAGCAAGATGAGTTGCTGCAGGAGGATTATGAGCTACATCTAAGTACAACATAGGCTTAATGCGCACTAACTGCATACGACCAGGAAGACTTGTAGTCCTTAAAGCCTCATCAATTCCTTCGAAAGTGATCTTTACGCCCTTTTCCTTTAATAGAGTAATCACTCTCATCGCTATTGGAGCACAGCAGAATGGGATCTTTGGATATGGTAATGAGAAAGTAGCAATATTTATAGGAGACTTTTGAATATAGGAAAAGCCATCAATAAACTCACCTAAAAAGTCTTTTCCCTGTACATGCAACTCAGCATGAAGCTCTTCTGCTCTTTTTTTAATCACAACATAAGCTTCATCCTCAACTTCACCTAAAACGACCTGACAGTTGTTTTTGATGATGCCTGCCTTTTCAAAAGCAATTTTACCAATGGTATCGCCTAAGATCTTTGTATGATCAAGTCCAATAGATGTAATTACAGCAATATCAGCATCAAGAGCATTTACAGCATCCAATCTGCCGCCTAAGCCAATTTCGAGAACAACAGCTCCGACCTTAGCTCTAGAAAAGCAAACTAAAGCTGCAAGAGTTGTGTATTCAAAATAACTTAGATTGATATCACCTGCTGTCTTATGAACTATCTCAAAAGCTTGTGAAAGTTCTTCATCAGTAACATCACGTCCACCGATGTTTACTCTTTCATTGAATTTATGTAGGTGAGGAGAAGTGTAAAGACCTGCCTTAATACCACTGTAATTTAATGCAGCAGCAATAAGAGCACTTGTAGACCCCTTGCCATTGGTTCCGGCAACTTCGATTACAGGAATTGATTTGAAAATGGTTAAATTAAGCTTTTCTAGAACTTGTTTGATTCTATCAAGCCCTAGTTCAATTTTATCAGGATCAATTCCGTCTAGATAATCAAGCCAGGTCTTTAGGGAACCTGGCTTTGCATTGATGTCTTGACTACTCATTAAATCTTAATGTCCGAATTAGTCAATTCTGCCATTACAGGAGCATTCTGACCTGACGACTTCTTTCTTGATTTAGAGCCACTCTTAACTTCTACTAAAGGAACGCTAGGATCGTGACTTCCTAAAAGAAGAGCTACTAAATCAGCAAGCTCATCTCTCATTTGAGCACGAGGAACGATCTTATCAATTGCGCCCTTTTCTAATAAGAACTCAGCTCTTTGGAAACCTTCAGGTAACTTTTCACGAACGGTCTGCTCAATAACTCTAGGACCAGCAAAACCGATCAAAGCATTAGGCTCTGCGATATTGATATCACCTAACATAGCTAAAGAAGCACTAACACCACCCATGGTAGGATCGGTCATAACGCTGATAAATGGAAGACCTGCTTTTGCAAGTCTCGCCAAAGCAGCTGAAGTCTTAGCCATCTGCATTAAAGAGAATAATGACTCCTGCATACGAGCACCACCTGATGTAGCAAAGCAGATAAGTGCTCTATGAGTCTTTAAACATTCTTCAACAGCAGCACAGAATCTTGCACCTACAACAGAGCCCATGGAACCTGCCATGAAATCAAACTCGAAAGCACATGCAACGACAGGTAAACCTTTTAAGGTACCTTTAATTACAACTAAAGCATCTTTTTCGCCAGATTTTTTCTGAGCAGCAACAAATCTGTCTTTATATTTCTTAAGATCTTTGAATCTCAAAATATCCTTTGGCTCAAGCTCTCCAGCGATCTCTACTCTACCTTCTTTATCTAAGAAAGAATCTAAGCGTACGCGCGCACGGATGTGCATATGATGTCCACACTTAGGACATACATTGAGATTACGCTCTAGCTCTGCTCTATAAAGAACCTGATCACATGCAGAACATTTTGTCCATACACCTTCAGGTATTTCGTGCTTAGTAGTGCCGCTGATAGAAGATGTTGTTTTCTGAATTAAATTCTCAAGCCAGCTCATAGATAATCCTGTTACAAAAAACACTCATGCATAATAACATGAGCTTTTTATGAAAAAAACTGAGTGCATTTTATCACACCTAAGAATATTGTTACAGTTTTAAACTAACTTAATCGTATTGCCTCTTATTTTTGTAAATATCAACAAATAAATCTAAAGCAAAATTAGCACCTGAATATGAATGCTCTGATTTAAAGATGTATGAGATGGTTGTTTATTGAGAACTTGTGTGGGAAGACAAGATTTCAGACTCTTCACACAAGTAAAGGCTTTTGGGCAATTAACGAGGAACTTTCCATCCAGATTTGTCTTTATAGATCTGATCTGGTTGCTCTCTAAAGTGTTTGCTCAAAAGTAAATCAGACTTAATTTCGTCGATTATTGACTCTGGAAGGCCTTCAATTAAGTTCTCTATTTTTTGAGTGTACGCAAATGAGTAAACCTCATAATCTCCAAACTTTTGAGGTTTTGAATCGAGTTTAGTGATCTTATCTACAGCAAAGTTGCCAATCTTAATTCTAGGTCCCATGATAAAGCTTGCCGACTGAAGATAAGGCCTAATCTTGTCTGTAAAAGAAATCTGATAACCTGCAACTTTATATAAAGTACCATCATCAAAAGAACCACGTTTTACAAGCTTGTCAAAAACACCTTCTTTTAGCTTCATGTATCCAGCCTTTTCAAAGAGCTTAGCAAGCTTAAGTTCGTGCTGATACTTAGCTTTATAGCTGTCAGTACCATAATTGTATTTGTACTGTACATTCAGCATCTTTTCGTCCCCTTTAGCTAAAGGATCATCTGATGGCACTGGAATGATAAATACCCAATTATCTTTGGTAGCAGAACTATCAACCTCTCCAGGAATAGGGATTGAAACTTCATGTTTTTGCAAGTACTTGTTTAAGGCTTTTGTACAATCACTCTCTGATGGACCACCACATCCTGTCAGGATAACAGTAGCTGCAACTATAGGAGCAAGAACTCTTGATAATTTCATAAATAACCTCTCAAGAAAAAATAAACTAAATTTGTTAAGATCAGTATATTACATACCGTTTTTAAAAAATCAAGAGAATTTTTTACTTTTTGAGGATTATAAAAAGACAAAAAAAGGCTACAGAAAAACTGTAACCTCTTATGAATGAAATTGAGCTAGATCATAAATCAGATTTTTAGCTCAGACTAGAAGAATAAAGAACCTTTTACAAAGAAGTTCCAGTCATTGTCTAATCTTGCCTTAGAGATCTTGCGTCCATCGTGATCGTAGAATCTGATGTCTCTGTCAAAAGTGTAACCTACACCAATCTTAGCTGAGAACTGATCTGCTGGAGTTACAACTAAAGAACCTTCTGCTGATGCTGATCTTTCCTCAATGTAACCTTTTCTTACATATACAGAGTTGTCTTTTAACTGATAAGCAGGATCGCAGTTTAAAGCTAACTCACCGTTTATAGCAAAGTACTGATTAAATCTGTAAGTTGCAGTATTCTTTGGGAAACCTAAAACAAATGATAATCCATCAGACTTTGGATTAGAGAAATTAACCTGAACAATAGGATAAGCCTTGCTGTTATACTCATTGATAACACCACCAGCACCTAAAGTTAAAGATAATTCATCATCATAATGATAAGTTAAAGCAGCATTAGGATTGATGTTGTAGTTCTCTGTTGGGTGGAAATCGTCTTCCCAGTTTAATGATGCACCTAAATATAAGAAATAGCTCCAACCGTCATCACCTAAAGCATCACCATGATGGATATTGCCGTAAAGTGACTTTAGGTTATCGATATTCTTTGAATGTTGGAAGCTGTAATTACGGTTAGAGAAACCTAAAGTAAAGGTATCATTACCTCCTTCTAAACCGTAGATAGTAGTCTTAACATCCTGACCATTCTTAAAATTGGTATCAGAACTAGAATAATAAGGATTTAAGAAAAAAGAAGCCTGTGCTGGAAGAGTTAAACAAACTAAGGTTGCAATAGCTAACTTACGCATGATAATTTCCTATAATGTTTTAAAAATGCAGAGTTATTAACAGAAATATATAGTATTTAGTAGAAAATTCGATCTTTACTCTGAAAAATTTCCATGATAATACTACTAACTTAATTACTACTCAACATATTGGACTAGCTTTACTTAGCATTGTGTCAGCTTTGTATAATTGCATTTACAATAGTTAACTGTAATGAATATCTATTCTGCTAAGAAGCTGATGAACTTTATGTACTTTACAACAATTAAACTGCCAGTTTAATAAATGTTATAAATAAAAAAATCACATCATTTAGCTAGATGATGTGATGAAAAGAGTAATGTTAATTCTTATCTGTTAAAGATGAAGACGCAAAATATCTCATTACACATGCATGTGCTTAACTCTATCATGCTCTTCAGAGCGTTTAGCATCATTGAATCTGTCTAAAGTACCAACTAGATAACCTGTTACACGACGGATACGCTGAAACTTAACACCAGTGCCAACCATACCCTGATGATCAGGTCTTAGTCTGCAATAATTTTCCATAGAAACCTCCATCAAAGTTATGAAAAGTTTACTACTTTTATAGATAAATGTGATCGATAATTATTCTTAATAAGAATAATTATCATTAGCTACTGTGATTCGGAAAAAAAATTTTTTATTTTAGAGGCTCCAAAATATTGTTTTGTGCTATATTTTCACGAAATTTAACAAGCCTTGATGGAAAATAATCATGCTTAAAAAGAATATAGTTTTAGCAATTTTAATGTCTAGCCAAGTTGCTTTTGCAGCAGATAATTCGGCAGATATGAACGACAAAATCACTCAAATGCGAGGCACCATTGATAGCATCAATGGAGAGCTTACAAATCAAAGAGCCACAATGAGTGATCTTAGAACTGATATAGAACGTTCTAACAGTAAGTTAAAGAAACAAATTTTTGATGAATTAAAAACAATTCAGAGACAGAATCAATCTTTGTATGATTCAATGGTTTCAGAAAAAGAGCGTGACGGAGGAAAAATGAACGTCAAGCCACTGAGAAACTATGATCTTCAGACACCTGACGGCAAGATGATTTTAGGAGGAGAAGAGTATGTTTACGTTAAAGAAGCAAATGCAACCATAGCTGCTCGTATTGATACTGGAGCATCTCAATCATCTATTTCAGCTTCAAATGTAACTGAGTTTGAACGTAACGGCAAAAAGTGGTTACGTTTTGACGTTATTCACAATGACAGAACTATCGAAGTTGAAGCTCCTTTTGTAAAACAAACTAGATTAAGGCAGTCTTCGATTGAAGGCTACAGCTACAGACCAATCGTAAGACTAAACGTAAAGATTGGTGATTACTCAACAGCAGCTGAATTCAACTTAATTGATCGTACACAAATGCAGTACGCCCTTCTAATTGGACGTACCTTACTTACTGACATCGCAGTTGTTGATGTTTCAAGAAAAGATGTACAGCCAAGAGCTGATAAAAACGGTCTGCTCATCATCTGTACTGATGACTACAACGAAAACAAAAAGAATGGCATTGATGTCAACGAAAAGTATGACAAGATGGTCAAGGAAAATGAAGGAGGTCAGAAAGCCTTCCCTGCATCAAATGATACTCAGAGCTTAGGAACTAATCCTGAAAGATCACTTCCATCTGTAAGCAATAAGATTGAAAAAGAGCAAGGAAGTCTTCCTAAAGAGAAAATAGATAAAAAGAAAGCTACTGCTGATGAAAGTAAAGATGAGTCCCCCAAGAGCTCTGATAAAAAGAAGGCTGCAAAAGCTGACAGTAAGAAAAATAACCACAAGAGTAACTAGTTAAGAAGGAATAATCATGGCTTCCCGCGGTCTGTTTTATTTTGTAACAGCAATTTTATTTTTGGTAGGTATTCTCCTAATTGCTTACCAGAGAATTACATTTGATATTCCTTTCGTTCCTAACGTAAAGAACGAAATTTGGACAGTAGAAGCAAAAGTAGAATTTGAGCCAGAATCTAAGAAAGCATCTGAAGTTGTATTAGCTCTACCTGCAGTTCAGCCTGGCTTTACTGCGTTAAAGCAAAACACTGCAAGTTTAGGTTATGGTGTTAACTACGTTCAAAGAGATGGTTCAAACTATGTTGAGTGGACCAAGCGTGACCCACAAGGTATGCAGGTCTTATATTACAGATCTGATGTTCTTGTAGATAAAGACGCAACCGACTCATCAATGATTGTACCTGCTCTTGAGCAGAACACTGAGCAGGAGCCTTATGCAACCGCTATGAGTGAGATTGCACAGATAGCCCTGCAACGAAGTTCAAGCCCATTCTCATTTGCAACTCAGGTTATTCATGAAATCAACCAAGATAGCGAGATCAACACTTTACTATTCACTAAGTATAAGAGAGCAGATCTTCTAGTTCACATTCTTCAGGTTGGTAAAGTTCATGCAAGAACCGTCGGTGTTCTAGAACTTCGTGACGGCAGACGTAATCAAAAATTAAAGAATTATGTTGCTGTTTTTGATGGCTCAACCTACAAGATTTTTGATCCAACCACAGGTCAGACCGGTCTTAAAAAGAATCAGATGATTTGGACTGACAACGGTAATTCACTACTTGATATCACAGGAGGTCGCAATGCACGTGTAAGTTTCACTACTTTAAACCACTCAGTAAGCGCAATTGAAGCAGGTATGAGAAAAGCTAATGTTAATTTAGCAGCAGGTGAAGAGTTAGTTCCTCTTTCACTGTCAGCATTGCCTGTTGAAGAGCAATCTTTATTCAAAGGCTTATTACTCTTACCAATTGGTGTTGTAATCGTAGTGTTTTTACGTGTCTTAGTTGGTATTAAGACCTCTGGTACATTCATGCCTGTTCTGATTGCAATGTCATTTTTACAGACCTCTTTAGTTGTGGGTCTAATCGGATTTGTGGCAATTGTAGGTGTAGGTCTTATCGTAAGATCATGGCTGTCTCACTTGAACTTGCTTTTAGTGGCTAGAATTTCAGCGGTGATTATTACTGTTATCGCCCTAATCGGTATGATTTCATTCTTTACCTATAAGATCGGTTTAACCGAAGGTGTTAAGATCACCTTTTTCCCAATGATCATTCTGTCATGGACTATTGAAAGAATGAGTATTCTATGGGAAGAAGAAGGCTACAAAGAAGTTGTAAAACAAGGTGGTGGCTCTCTATTTGTAGCTGTCTGTGCATACCTTGCTATGAACAGCTTCTTCATTCAACACATGACCTTCAACTTCTTAGGACTGCAGTTAGTACTTCTGTCTCTAGTTCTAATCATGGGTAACTACACTGGCTTTAGATTAACTGAGATGAAAAGATTCAAGCCATTAGCTTCTCAGATTAAGAAATATAAGAACGGTGATCAAACTGTTCATGAGTCAGTTAGACTTAAAGAAGAATTAAAAGAGTTAAAGTCTGATCCTCACAATGTTTACCGTAAGTGGAAACAAGAGGCTCAGAAAAAGATCAACGATGATGAAAAGAAGGATCATGAATAATGAATCTTCTTAAGACGATTTGTAACATAAAAAACAGGTATGCATCCCCTTTTGAGATGGCCGATGACGGCATCATGGGAATGAACCAGAGAAACGTGAACTTCATAGGTCGATACAACAAGAGAAATCTTTTCCCTCTAGTTGATAACAAGCTTTTAACCAAGCAGATTGCAATGAAGAACCACGTCAAGACTCCTGTTTTGCTAGGTTCTATTCAGAATCAGCATGAGGTGTCTAATGTTTTAAATATAATCGGCGAGCATACAGAGTTTTGTATTAAGCCAGCTCACGGTTCTGGTGGTAAAGGTATCTTAGTGGTTAAAGATAAAAGCAAAACTACAGGTAACTTTATCAAGACCTCGGGACAGGAAATTACAGAGCACGAGCTAAAAAGACATATTACCAATATCTTAGCTGGGCTGTTCTCACTAGGAGGTAAACAGGATATTGCCCTAATTGAGGAGCTTATCCACTTTGATAATGTGTTTTCAGGTTACAGCTATGATGGCGTGCCTGATACTCGTGTAATCGTGTTCCAAGGCTTCCCTATTATGTGTATGATGCGTCTTTCTACATCTGCTTCAGATGGTAAAGCAAACTTACACCAGGGCGCTGTGGGTGTGGGTATTTGTGTCAGAACTGGACGTGCTGTAAGAGCTGTGCAGTTTGGTGAGCCTATTAGCATTCATCCTGATACTGATAAGGTACTTTCAGAACTGCGTGTACCTCATTGGCATGAAGTGTTAGAACTTGCAGCCTCCTGCTATGACATGTCAGGCTTAGGTTATATCGGTACTGATATTGTGCTTGATAGAGATAAGGGACCTATGTTGCTAGAGTTAAATGCAAGACCTGGTCTAGCTATTCAAATCTGCAACAATGCAGGTCTGTTACCAAGACTGAGACTGATTGAGGCTCTGACAAAAAAACACAGACTGACTATCAAAGAAAGAGTTGCTTTCTCTATGGAGCACTTTGGAGTCTTTGACGAAGACTAGATTAATTTCTGTGAGTCAGATACAAATTTAGATTAAACAAAGAAGGATCAATTGTTTGATCCTTCTTTATTTTTAAATATCTGATATAATTTTTCTATGAGATCTATTGGACTATTTTCATTACTATTTTTCAGTATCGTTGCTAATGCCAACGATTCAGACGGAACTTGTTCTGTAACATACCGTCCAAAGACTAATGAAACAGCTTTTGCTGCTGTAGGTTCATCATTGAAAATTGCAGATAGAACCTGTTTGAGCAATGTCCTAATCATACCTTTCGATACTGAATCTGGTGCAGTTACTATTCCTCAAGGTGAATATCCAAGCATTGGACAGAAAGATGGAAAAGTTCTGTTTTCTGTAAATAACACCTCAGGAATGATGGCAGATTCGTGTTTCTTTTGTGATCCGATTGAATATCTTTTAATCGACAGAAAACGCCCAAAGACTTTATGCTCACTAAGTAAGCTAAATCTTGAGTCATGCGCGAATGACAATTCAATCAGCTATACTGTCACACAAAAATCTCATACTGATCTTGGTCAATGTACTCCATCTTTAGTTTACTTCGGTCGTCAAGGCTCAGTGTTAAAGTTTGCTGTAAATGATTGCAATTCTATTAGCAAACCTACACTTACATATGATTTAACCTTAGGACGCGTTATTCGCTTTTTAGATGACAGATATAGCGTCATCAATGCAGATAACCAGGGTATCTATTACAGACGCATTGGAAAATCTGAACTAAAAAACAATGATGTTGTACCTGAAACTCTAGAGACTACTGATGCAGAATCAAAGAACAATACAGTTGAGATTGCATCCACTAATTTGAAAGAAAAAATAAACTAGGATAATTAGCAATGCTAGTAAAAATCATTGAATTTCTACCAGTAATCATCTTTTTTGTGTCATACAAGATGACATCAAATCTGATTTTAGCTACCATTTTGATTGTAGGATCATGTGTAGTTGCAACCATAGCTGAAGCTATTATTACCAAAAAGCTTTCAAGAATGCAGGTATTTTTAGTCTTCGCAGTGCTGATTTTTGGTGTACCTACGATCCTGTTAAAAGATCCTTCTATCATCAAATGGAAAGTTACTGTCGTAAATATGATCTTAGCCACAGCAATTTTCTTTTTTCAGTTTATTCTTAAGAAGAATCCTTTTGCACTGTTATTAGGAAAAGAGTTACCTCTTCCAGATAAAGCTTTTGCAACACTAAGCGTTTACTGGATGGTCTTCTTCTTTTTCTCAGGGATGTTGAATATAGTAATCGCCTTTTATCTTCCAGATCTTTTTGGCATTACCAAAGAGTATGCAGAAGAATTGTGGGTAGATTACAAAACATTTGGAAATTCCATAATTAATGTTATTTTTGCTTTGTTCACAGGTTTTGTTCTCATCAAGAAATACCCTGAATTGCTAAAGAACGATAATAATTTAAATAATAAAAAATAGAACAAGAGGTTTATATGCCAGATCAAAATTTTGGTAACATCAAATATGCAGTGATACCAGTAGCAGGTTTAGGTACTAGATTATTACCTGCAACAAAGGCTATTCCAAAGGAAATGATGCCTTTAGTCGACAAGCCACTTATCCAGTACGTTGTAACAGAGGCAGTAGAAGCAGGTATTAAGAACATCGTTCTTATCACCCATTCATCAAAGAATGCTATTGAGAACCACTTCGATACCTCATTTGAGTTAGAAGCAACTCTTGAGAAAAGAGTTAAACGTCAGCTTTTAGCTGAGGTGCAGAACATCATTCCTAAGGATGTATCAATTCTAAATGTAAGACAGGGCGAATCAAAAGGCTTGGCCCATGCAATTGAATGTGCATTCCCTATCGTAGGAAAGAATCCTTTTGCAATTCTGTTACCTGACGTAATTATTGATGATGCTAAAGCTGATCTGAAAAAAGACAACTTATCAGCTATGATCCGTCGTTTTGAAGAAACTGGTGCACCTCAGATCATGGTTGAGAAAGTACCTGATGAAGCTGTAAGCTCATACGGTATCGTTGATATTGGCGGTAAAGAATTACAGGCTGGCGAGTCTGAGAAGATCAACACTATGGTTGAAAAGCCAAAGGTTGAAGAAGCACCTTCAAGATACGCTGTTGTAGGTCGTTACGTGTTACCTGCTGAAATCTGGTCTTTATTTAAAAAGACCCCTATCGGTGCAGGTGGTGAGTTCCAGCTTACCGATACCATCGATATGTTAATGCATATGACTGATATTCAGGCATATAACATTATAGGAAAATCACATGACTGCGGTAATAAGTTAGGCTATGTAGAGACCTTCATTGAGTACGCTTTACGTAACAGCAAATTATCAGCTGACTTAAAGCCTTTCATTAAGTCATTACTTAAGTAACCTATTGGCCTCTTCATAAGAGGAGGCTCATTCTTTCCATCTTTTAGCTGTTCTTATATTCCACACAAAGTATTTACCTCTATCATACTATTTTTTCTCAATTTGCTGAATTTTCTAAAATACGATCCTATAATGTTCAGACTATTGTGAAGGTGAAAATATGTCTTGGAAAATTTTGCTTGCCATGATGGTTACGTTTGCACTCATGATGAGTTCAAGTTACACCATGTTGATCCCTTTTCTTCCTATATATATGCAAAGTGAGCTGGGAGCAACAGCTGATAACGTAAGTCTGTGGTCCGGAGTTACTTATGCTATTACCTTTGCTATTAGTGCCTTCGTTTCCCCAATTTGGGGTAAGCTCTCTGATAAGATGGGTAAAAAACCAATGATCATCAGATCTAGCTTTTTACTAGCAATTACCTACTTTTTAGGTGGTATTGTCAGAACTCCTTTTGAGCTATTCTTAGTAAGAGCTTTCCAAGGTATTGCCTCAGGCCTGTGGCCTGCATGCTTGGTTATGATGTCGGCCTGTGTACCTAAGAATAAGATAGGTATCAGTATGGGACTTATGCAAAGTGCTAACATCTGTGGCGGTATCATCGGACCATTATTAGGTGGCATTTTAGCTACAGCTTTTGGTATGAGAAACTCTTTTTATGTTGGTGCTGTATCTTTATCATTGATTACAGTTACTACAATACTCTTCATTAAAGAGCCCCCTGTTGCACCTGAAAAAGAAATCAATAAAGCACAAAACACCTCATACCTTAGCTTTATAAAGGATAAGAATATCCTGATCCTGCTGTTATGTGTTTGCATGACTAACTTGGTTATTCTGCAAATTCAGCCTATTGTGTCTCTTTATGTTCAACAACTAAGTCACAACAGTGATAAAGCTGTTTTACTTACAGGCTTTATCATGTCTTTAGGTGGTATAGCAGGAGCTTTAGCCTCACCTTTATGGGGAAAGACAGGTCAAAAGGTAGGCTTTTATAAGACCATTACCCTAGCTTTCATCAGTGCAGGTCTGCTTGTGAGTCTGCAAGGTGTACCAAATTCTTTAGTCCTTTTCGGTCTGATGCAATTCTTATGCGGATTGGGATTTTCAGGAATTTTTCCATCTGCTAATTCAATCTTAGTACTGTTAACACCTCCTTCATCAAGAGGTATGGGGTTTGGCAGTTTATTCTCTGCACAAATGATAGGTGGTGCTCTAGGACCTGTTATTGGTGGAGTAATTGTCTCATTCATGAGCTTTAACACTGTTTATATCATCTCAGGTAGCATTCTCTTTGTTATTGGTATCTATCTTAAATTCTTTGCTCCAGAATCATTTAAGCAAAAGGCAAGCTTAACTAAAGATCATAAGATCGAAAGCAGAAACAAAGAATATCTAGATGACATTAAAAAGAAGGCACAAGCTGAGCTCTTAGATGAAAGAGAAAAGGCAAAATAGTATTGTCCTCATATAAACTCTCACAGTCAATTCTTATCAAAATTTCGATTGTGAGGACCTTTGAAGATGGTTATCTGTATACTGTTCTAAGTCCACTTACAAATTCAATTATACTGCTCCTAATTATTTCATAGACTTTATATGCATGCTGTTCTTGATTTTTACACATATTTTTCACGCATACTGTTCTTAAAAAGCTAAATATATCCTTTTGAACTTTCGAAGTTTTTTTATATTATTTCAGATTATTTATGTAATTTTATGGTTCTTCCCTAAAAATGGGGGTATACATTTTTATCATAATGTGCAAGCCTTCAATGTAGATTCACGATCAACACTTAAGGCTTGATGTAATTTTAGAATGTAATATTCTAAATCTCTAAAGCCCCTACTATTCCTGATTTTCATGGATTTTTTAATGTTTACCGATCCTCATCTTTTATAAAGAGATCTTAAGTTTATCTACTCTCATTCTAAATGCACTTAAGTTAGGCAATAAAGCACTTAATTTGAGCAATATTATCTTTAGTACACCTCTTTTAGGGCACATAAAAAAATCACCTTTTTAGCCGTTTATACTGCACTTAAAAATAAGAGATAAAGGTAGTTTGCTATGATAGATAAAACAATTGGTAAACGTATAAAACAGACTTTATATGAAAAGAGAATGACAGGTTTTGAATTAGCTTCAAAAGCAAAAATCTCTGAAGGTGGACTGTCACAGATTATAAACAACAAAATTGTTAACCTGAAAGTTGATACTGCTTTGAGGATCGCAAAGGCGCTTAATGTATCGCCAATGTGGCTACTTTTAGGAGATAAAAGTGATGAGTCCCTGTTCTCTGAGGAGCATCCTGTTATTGGTAGCGACTATTACCATGTACCTCGATATGAAGTAACATTTGATCCTAAGACTGATACTGAGCCAAAATTTGTTGAATACAAATATGACAGACTGTCCCTCTTCCATAAGTCTTATTTTGAGAAATATGGGATCAGAAGTTGCGCCTTTTGTAAAAGTTTTAAGGTAACAGGCGACAGTATGGAACCATTAATTAAAAATGGCGACTACGTGATCGTAGACTGCGATCCCAAATTAAAAATAGTAGATGGTGATATCTATGCTTTCTGTGACGTTTCAGGATTGCATGTAAAAAGACTTATTGCTCCTCTTCGTGGAGGTCTGATCATAAGATCAGATAATCGTCTCTATGAGGATGAGTTCTTATCGAAAGAAGAGGTGTCCTCAATTAGAGTAATTGGTCATGTAATAGATAGAGCAGGCTCAATTATCGGAGCATAGGTAAGCTAAATTTATTCTTTTGATTTTTATTAGCTTTTAGGTCAAATATTAGAAATATATTAAGGCAAATCTTATCTAATTTGCCTATAATTACGACCTATGAAGATAAGACAGCTTACTTTAATCGTACTCACACTCAATATGCTACTTTTAAGTAGCTCTAATACATTGGTAATGCCTTTTTTACCACTGTATCTTCAGGATGAACTAAACTGTCCTCAATCATATCTTAGCATCTATATTGCTACAGCTTATTCCATCACCTTTATTATCAGTATGTTTGCAGCCCCAATTTGGGGTAAATTTGCTGATCTCTATGGCAAGAAAACTATGCTAGTAAGAGTATCGGTTATTTTAAGTCTCTCATATTTGTGTTGTTACTTATCTACTAATGCCATCGAGCTGTGCTTATCAAGAGCTCTGCAAGGTCTTGCCTCTGGAATGACTCCCGCTTTTTTAGGCCTTGTATCTGAATTACAAGCATCTAATAAGACTGGTAAAGCCATGGGCATTATTCAAAGTGCCAACCTTGCAGGTACCATCATAGGACCAATAATAGGTGGCTTAATTAGTGAGCTTACAGGTGTTAGAGAGTGTTTCTTTATCGTGATGATTGTAACTGCAATCACCGTTGCACTTAATATTTTTGTAGTAAAAGAACCTAGTGCTATACATCAGGATAACACCAATCAGCAATTATCCGATGACAACAGCTTTGCACCTTTAATCAAAGATCCTGTTATTCAGTCTTTGGCATGCTGTATTTTTATCAATGCCATGTCTATCATGATGGTAGTGCCGATGTTATCTACCTACGTGATTTCACTTACTGACTACAAAGATCCTATTGTGATGTCAGGTCTAATCTTTGCTCTAAGTGGTATCGCAGGAGCCATAGCCTCTCCTATATGGGGCTCATACGGTAATAAATTTAGCTACTTAAATATTCTGGCCGTAAGTACCTTTGGTGCTGCCCTCACATACCTAATTCAGACATTCGTAAGAGAAATATCAATATTTGCCCTGATGCAATTTGTATTTGGTCTGTGTATCTGTGCCATCGCTCCAGCAGTACATTCAATTACAGCAAAACACGTTGAAAAACAAAATAAGACTAAGGCCTACTCTCTTATATACAGCTCGCAGCAACTAGGTAATCTCTCTGGTCCTATCGTCTGTGCTGTAATCACAAACGTATTTGCGCATAACTATGTATTTTTATGTATTAGTGCAATGCTAGGCTCTCTATTTACATATCTTATTCTCATAAAGGTTCTTAAAAGAAATAAAGGTTAAGAAAGACTCAATCCCAAAAAGAAAGATGTCTTAGTTCTACTAAAAGAACTTAAATAAAAGCTTACAAACAAGTGTTTTATAAAAGATCATTTATCAATATAGTTTGCGTTATTCATCGCAAAATCAGAAATCTATCAACAAATTGCATAACATTTTATGGATAATTACATTGCTGATAATTATTATTGATAATAGCAGTGGCAAAATCACTAAAACTGTAATATATTTATATAAACAGTAATCATTCTTAATAAGAATACTGAGGAAATTATGCTCCAACGAAGGAACAGCAAACAAAGAAACGTAATTAGAGAATATCTATGCGGTCGAATTGATCATCCTACAGCTGAAAAGCTCTATAAGGAGATCAGATTAGAGCATCCTAAGATGTCTTTAGGTACTGTTTATCGAAATCTGATGTTTCTTACAGATATTGGAGAAATTCAAGCTCTAGATGTTGGAGATGGAATTACGCATTTTGATCCAAATCCAATGCCTCATGCTCATTTCTATTGCAATAAATGTAAGAGAGTATTTGATGTTTTTATGGATGATTACGAAAAAATTCAAAATATCTTTGCAAACAATGTCCAAGGCAAAGTCGAAAGTTGTGCTGTAAGCCTAACAGGATCATGCAAAGAATGTTCTGAAAATAATTAAACACATGCAAGAGACATTTGATTCAAGGAGACTAACTATGAACAAATATGCTGGTACAAAGACTGAGCAGAACTTAAAAGATGCATTTGCAGGCGAGTCACAGGCTCGTAACAAGTACACCTACTTTGCTTCAGTTGCCAAAAAGGCCGGTTACGAGCAGATCGCAGCAATTTTTTTAAAGACTGCTGATAACGAAAAAGAACACGCTAAGATGTGGTTCAAAGAGTTAGGAGGCATTGGTAACACCGAAGAGAACTTAGCAGCTGCTGCAGCTGGTGAGAACTATGAGTGGACCGATATGTACGACACCATGGCAAAAGAGGCAGAAGCAGAAGGTTTCACAGAGCTTGCTGAGAAGTTCCGTAGTGTAGGCGAGATTGAGAAACACCACGAAGAGAGATATCGTAAACTTTTAGAGAACGTAAAAGCAAAGCAGGTATTCGAAAAATCAGGAGTAACAGTTTGGGAGTGCAGAAACTGCGGTCACATTGTAGTTGGTACTTCCGCACCAGAGCTATGCCCTGTATGTAACCACCCACAGAGCTACTTTGAAGTTCATGCTGAGAACTACTAGTTTCTAAATTCAACACAACTTTGATTTTATTCATAAAAGAGCATTAGGCGGAAGTAATTCCGCCTTTTTTTGCTTTCAGATATAAGTATTCTTCGCAAATTTCTACTTACAGTTACTTGGTCAATATTATTTACATTAGAATATTTAGCTTTTAATTTAACAAAAACTTAACAAGTTTACTTTCAAAAGATTGAACTATTATATTATTTGCCTATCTAACTCAAAGTAAGTAAATTGATGACAATTTACTTTTTAACTTAAGCTAATTACAAGATATGAAAATTATAAATATAAAATTAAACAGAGGCATCTATCCAGTACTTACTTTCTTTGTACTGTCAATTGTCATCTTTATGATCTCAAGAACTGCCCTGTTAATTTGGCATCCAGAGGGAACTGAGAGCCATATCTTTGATATATACAAATACGGTCTACTCTATGATGTATCAATCAACTGCTCAATGTATGCAGTGGTTTTCCTAATTTGTATTCTGGCAAACTTTTTAAGTAAAGTTCCTGCTTTTATCCTTATTTTACAGAAACTTCTATTAAGTCTGATTATTACCATTCAACTCTTACTAGAGGTCTCAACGCCTTCATTTATTATTGAGTACGGTGTAAGACCAAACCATATCTATGTTGAATATTTGATCTATCCAAAAGAAGTTGTATCCACTTTAGTAAATGGCCATTTATTTGAATCATTATTCTGCATTCTAATTTGTATTACAGCTTTCATACTCTTCTATAAATTAGCGTCAAAGCTCTATCGCGACTACACTTCTATTAAAGTAAAAAAAAGTTTACTGTGCCTAGTACTTGCAATTGTGTTAATTCCATATGGGATTCGTGGAACTATTACCAATCACAAACCATTAAATCCATCTAATTCTAGTTTCTGCACCTCTCCTCTAGGAAACACTATTCCTGTAAACTCTCCCTTTAATGTCTTTTATGCTCTAAGACATATCTCTGATAGCGACATTAAGAGTTCAAGCATTTTTGCTTTTGACAATACAGTAAATGTTTTAAATAACTATGATAAGTTCTCAAAGGTAACAAAACCAGAGACCATTGATAACTCTTGTCCAATAAATCAGGTTATTACCCCAAAGATCTCCCCTTCACAAAAACGCAATGTTGTAATTATTGTCGAAGAGAGCTTTGGAGCTCGTTACGTACAATCTTTAGGTGGAGATCCTATAGCTCCTGAGCTTGAAAAACTGAAAAACGAAGGCTGGTGGTTTGAAAGACTTTATGCTACAGGACATCGCTCTGTAAGAGGTCTTGAAGCAATCACTGCTTCATATCCACCTAGTCCATTAGCCTCTCAGGTAAAGCTAGAACACCGAGAGGAACTTACCACCCTATCTTCTATCTATAAGAGATTAGGCTATAAGACCAGCTTTATCTATGGTGGCGAAAGTCACTTTGATAATATGAGAAGTTATTTTTTAAATAACGGAGTTGAAGAGATCATTGAGCAGAAAGATTACAAGGATCCTGAATTTGTAGCCTCATGGGGTGTATCTGATGAGGATCTGTTCAAAAAGGCTAATGAGAAATTTGTAAAGTTATCAAATAACAATCAGCCTTTCTGTTCTGTAGTTTTCTCAAGCTCATTCCATGATCCTTTTGATATTCCTCAAGGCAAAGTCAATATCGATGGCGTAAAGACAGATGATCCTAGACGTTTGACAGCTGCAAAATATGCTGATTATGCTTTAGGCAAATTCTTTGAGCAGGCTAAAAAAGAAGATTATTACAAAAATACAGTATTCTTAGTGATTGCAGATCATGACTCAAGAGTTCGTGGCATTGGAGCCTTCCCTTTAACAAACTACTCAATTCCAGCTCTAATTATCAGCCCTGATATCACTCCTCGCGTAGATAAGAGAATTGTAAGTCAGATTGATATGCTACCTACTCTATTGTCACTTACAGGTGTGTCAGGTGAGTTTCCTTTATCAGGAGAAGATCTGAACCGTGATGATATTATTGAACGTGCTCCTGTAAGCTATAACGAGCTCTTTGGCTATGTTAAAGGAGACAAGTTCACCCTCTTAGTACCAGGCACTGCTCCAATCTTCTTTAAGATAGGAGAGCACAACACCATTACTGAGAGTGACTCTCTTTCACAAAAAGATCTGACTGTATCTGTGAGTGTGTTAAATCTTGGAATACAGATTTATGAGAACAATTTCCAAAGAATAAGCTGTATTAAAGGATTAAAACAAGAATAGAAGGACACTATAAATCCTAACAAAAAGCCTGCTTTAGTATGAACCCCATTATTGATCACATGATTGATAATGGGGTTCATACTAAAGCAGGCTTTTATTTTTTATAAACATAAGTTTATAAATAGGGTCGAAACAAAGTTACAAATACTTATCTGTTCTTTGCTTCATAAGCTAAGAACCAGATGAAGTTCTCTAGTCTTGATTCAGTATCAGGATTTCTGCCTGAGATTGCCAGCATTACTAACTCATTCTCATCGCCGTAAACAATAGCTTCGACTCCATCTTTAGGACATACAAAGCTCCAGCCATTTTTAACGATATTAGAATTGGTTGGAATTTGGCATTGCATCTGTTCTGAAGCAACACGAGCATAGGCCTCTGCAGTTGCATAAGAACCAGCACTCTTACTTAAAGAGGTTACACTAACAGCAAGAGCTCCGTCTGCTGTAACGTAATTTAATGAATTATCAAGACTTGGATTTGGTTCTACAGACCATCCAAAAGGACAAGGAATGATCTTGTCTTGAGATTCATCTGCTTGAGCTACATCGTAGGTTGCACTTGCTGAATCTGCTTTTTCTGAAACTTCTTGAGCTACAGCAGAAGTTGCAAAGGCTAAACCTAAACATAATGCACTTGTAAGGCTAATGCTTTTTTTCATATTACTTCTTTAATGTAGAAATGATCTCGTCTGAGATAACCTGAACATCACGATTGCCATCAACAGCAACATACTTAGTTGCAGCTGTCTTTGATAACTCTTTATAGAAAGCTACTAATGGCTCTGTCTGCTCGTGATATACCTTTAAACGGTTACGTACAGTACTCTCTTCGTCATCAGGACGGATAACTAAAGGCTCACCTGTTACGTCATCCTTACCCTCAACCTTAGGTGGGTTATAAACGATGTGATAGGTTCTGCCAGAAGCTAAGTGAACACGACGACCTGACATACGATTTACGATCTTCTCGTCTGGTACCTGAAGCTCAACAACAGCATCAATTTCGATACCATTGTCTACTAAAGCCTGAGCCTGAGGAATGGTACGAGGGAAACCATCAAATAAGAAACCGTTCTTGCAATCATCCTTTGCAATACGCTCTTTTACAAGACCTAAGATGATTTCATCTGAAACCAGCTTACCAGCATCCATAACAGCCTTAGCCTGCTTACCAAGCTCTGTACCTGCCTTGATAGCTGCTCTTAACATATCACCAGTTGAGATCTGCGGAATGTTGAAAGCTTTAGTAATGTTCTGAGCCTGAGTGCCCTTGCCTGCACCTGGAGGTCCTAAAAGGATAATACGCATTTGTGTTCCTCGATATTAAAAACAACGATGTTAAAAAAACATCCACTAAAAAACTATACTCTAGAATTATAACATGATCTTATCAGGTCATACAGTAAAGCTAAGCTGCAAACAAAGCTTTAAGTACAATGAACTAATACTTGCTAAATTCACTCTTTTACTTAGTTTTTATCGACATCTTCAAGAGGATCAACGATGTTGATCCTCTTAAGATCTGAGGCATTCTCATCTAAAACATGAAACCATTTTTTTACAGGTTTTGCTTCTAACAACAAAGAGAGTGGGACCACCACTCTGGCCTTGACACTAGCAGGAGCTAAAATTTCCCTAGAAAACTCAAATTCAAGACCATCTGGCAAGATCATAAAATTCTTTGGTTGGACTTCAACCTGAGCTTTTATCAAGTGTAAAGATGAATATTTATATTTTGAAAACTTGTCATAAATTGCATTTGAGCAAATCATGGCAGCTAATTCAGGATCAGAAAAAAGATCTGAAAATTGAATTTGCTTTTGATTATCTAAGCTAATATTGAAAACTTCAGTATATTTAGCTTCTTTATTTTTAAAGTTCTGAACTACCCTTGCAATTACTGACACAAAGCCATATTTACGGATCACTCTGTAGTCTAAATTTACCTTTTGAACAGCACTTTCTCTTTGAGTAAAATCATCACTCTCATACATATCAAAATCAAGATGGTCAGTAATATATCCTATGTAATCGTGCTCAAATTTTCCTACATAATAATTTGTAAAATAAGTACAACTTTTTGCAAATTCATCAGTTTGACATAAGCTAGGATAATGCATGATGGTAGTGGTATAGCTTCTTGCAAAAGTTTCTTCATATGAAGAATCATCTAAAGCCATACTAGTGCCTGATAAAACTAGTAACACCATCATCAAGATTAGCTTTTTCACTAATTTTCGCCCTTTAATATGAATTCCTTGGTTACAGATTGTCATTATTTGCTGTGCTGTTATCAAGAGTCTTTTGGTTGTCTGACTTTAAAACCGCATCTACTGTAGAGACAACCGTTCCACCATCTAACAGCGTAGTTATGGTGTCGCCCTGATTTAAGTTTTTAACCTTTGCAATTCGGTCAAAACTGTCTTTAGTTACAGAATAACCTTTTGAAAGAATAAATAATGGATTTAAAAGCTCTAATTTAGATAAATCATTTGCAAAGTCCTTTTCAGCATTGGCAAGTTTTGCCTCTACATCACAATTATTCTGACGCAAAACTAATTCAGAGAGTTTCTTTTTTAACCTGCTTTGATGATCAGTTATGAGTTTATCGTAATTTAGTAAAGTTGCATCAAACGATAATCTGTTCTGAGCATTCAAAACATACTCATCAATACTTCTATCAAGCCTTGAAACTGTAGTTAATAAAGCTGAAAGCTTGTAAGATACAATAGCAGCAGGCTCAAACATAGATAATCTATGCTTTAGATTTTCAATTTGCTGTGCTTTTTTGATTAAAAGAGCATCTGTTGCATGTTCTAGTTCTGAAATAGCGTAGATTAAAAGATTTCTCTGATTATCGATAATTGCTTCAGGACTTGAGGCTCTTAACCTTTTTTCAACACTCTCAAGTCTCATCTGATAGAGATCAAAACTAGAATCAACAGCATTATCAAGTCTGCGTTTATACTCTTCGAATAAAGAGTACAGATCTGCTTTAGTTACCGATGTTACAAGTTCTGCCGCAGCTGTAGGCGTAGGAGCTCTAAGATCTGCTGCGTAATCAGTCAAAGCAATATCAGGTTCATGACCTACAGCAGAAATAATCGGAATTGCACTTTTGGCAACTTCTCTTACTAATGCTTCATCTGAAAACGGTAATAAGTCTTCAAATGAGCCTCCACCACGACCAATAATTAAAACGTCACAGCGTTTTTCATTATTTGCCTGATGCAAAGCTTCAATTAAAGTTCTAGAAGCCCCCTGTCCTTGAACTGAAGCAGGGTAAACAATGATGTTTACAGCATCATTTCGTCTTTGCATGGTCATCTGAATGTCATGAACGACTCTACCTTCAGTTGAGGTGATTACTCCGACTGTATTTACAAATTTAGGAATTGGTCGATGCAGTAAATCGAAGAGGCCCTCTTTTTGAAGCTTTTCCTGAAGAATACGTAACTGCTCCATGATATAGCCAAGGCCGACTTGCCTCATGGAAGAGGCCATCAGTTTGAACTGACCTGTCTTTTGGTAAACAGAACTATTGCCAATGATCTCTACTTTCATACCAATCTCTGGTTTAAAAGAGAGAGCCTGCACTGCTGAATACCACATCACGCAGTCAACTGATGAGAATTCATCTTTGATTTTAAAGTAGAGGTGTCTGTAATTGCTAAGTTCACTGATCTCACCTACTACAATGGCATTACCAAAATTTTTTAAAGCATTGTCTGTGATTTTAAGAAAATCACTTACAGTCATGGCATTAGGTGATATGTCTTGAGAAATAGAAGATTTTGATAATGAGAATTCAGATGATGATAACTCAACTGAATCATTCTGAAATTTAGAAAATCTTGAGACTTTAGAACTAAAGTTTGAATTATTTTGTACAAAAGACATTAAGCACACCTCAACAATAAGAACATTTTATCATGAGAAGAACCTTAATTTTTTTATTTACAAAAGCATGTTTTAAGTTTTTACAAAAACTGAAATAAAAGCCATTTTACAAAGTTTTTGTATAAAGGATTAACGATAAAAATTACATAACTAGCTAATACACATGAAAAAAAATAAAAAAAATTAACAAGAATTTGTTGACATCAAAGAATAAATCTATATAATGGCACACATCGGATGCGGGAATAGCTCAGTTGGTAGAGCATAACCTTGCCATGGTTAGGGTCGCGAGTTCGAACCTCGTTTCCCGCTCCAAAGTGTGGCGCGTTAGTAAAGCGGTTATACAGCGGATTGCAAATTCGTATAGTTCAGTTCGACTCTGAAACGCGCCTCCAGCTAAAGTTTGCCCAGGTGGTGAAATTGGTAGACACAAGGGACTTAAAATCCCTCGGAACTTATACTTCCGTGTCGGTTCGACTCCGACCCCGGGCACCACTTCGAAAGAAGTAGTGCAAACTTTAGTACACCTTGCCCAGGTGGTGAAATTGGTAGACACAAGGGACTTAAAATCCCTCGGAACTTATACTTCCGTGTCGGTTCGACTCCGACCCCGGGCACCACTTAGTTAGCAGTCTATGACTGCTTTTTTTATCTCTAAAATTATATTTTTTCTTTATTTTTCAAATAGTTATTTTTTTACTTTCTAATTTTTCTACTTCTACACTACTCAGACATTATTAGCCTAACCTGCTATACTAAATAAAACTTCAACTAAACTTTTTATCTTTTTCAATATGAATTCATCAAGTCCATTGAATTTTATCAGTTATGTATCTTTTAAAAGGATCATCCGATAAGTTTTATAAATCGGACTTCCAAATCTTGAGGTTAAAAAGGCCTTTGCTGACCGCCTATTGGAGCTTTTAACCACAAAAAAAGATGCAAAAATAAGGTATACAATATCTTTTTGCAAAGCATTATCTTCTGGTGATGTAAATAATATAAAAGAAGTTTTTAACACCTTTTTTTAATGAGCTTTCAAAAGAATTAGTCCCAGTCTTTAATGAAGCAAGTTTTAAAGATGTATTAAAGATGGCAATGCTTACCTTTAAGGTATCAGCTTCAACTGAGGTAATGGGAGCATGCGGCAGAGCAGATATTACAGCTGAAGCTGGTGACTACCTGTATGTCTTTGAATTAAAGGTAACAGATAACAGTAAAGACATTGACACAAAACTTACTGAAGCTAAAGAGCAAATCATAAAGAACAAGTACGCAAGACATCTTACAGATAAGACTGTAATACATGTAGCTATAGTCGTAATGAATAACTCTGAGAGTAGAGAAAAGAGTGATACTCCAGTTTGTGAGATTGCTGCTTTAGAAAAGGTAGATAACTGGATATAACTTTATTTATGCTCTCTCCTTTGAACTATAGAAGAAAGGAAAGTTCCTAAAGAATAACAATGAAGAGAATATTTTTAGTAAATACGGAAACTTAGGAGACTTTTTTCTTCATCTTTAGAAATTTTTTTGTTCCAATTTGTTGACAATGTAACATTATCCACTTATAATGCAACTCGTTCGGTGATTAGCGCAGCCCGGTAGCGCATCTGGTTTGGGACCAGAGGGTCGTAGGTTCGAACCCTACATCACCGACCATCTCAAAACATCTTCCTCTTATTTAAAATAATTCAAAACAACTTAAATTATCTGGGTAAGTGTTTTTGTATCTTTTATTTACCCCAAAATAAACCTCCAACATTTGGTCAGAGGTTTTATCTTAATGAAACAACAGTTGTTGCACTACACAGCTATTTCTTTATTTTAATGATTTCTCTAATCTTAGAGAGGTTATTTAAAGCCTCATGTAAGGTTTCATCTGATTTTGCAAAGTGCAGCCTGATATAGTTGTTTACAGGTTCTTTAAAGAATGAAGAACCAGGAACAGCACCTACTTTAACATCACGAGCAAGATCTATACAGAAGTCATAATCTGACTCATAACCGAACTCACCGATATCTACCATTACAAAATATGTACCCTGTGGCTCATAGTACTTAAGCCCAATCTCATCTAGACCTTTGCAGAAGATATTCTTTCTGTGGGTGAAAAGATCACGTACACCTTGATAGTATGAATCAGGCAGCTCTAAACCTGCTATTACAGCCTCCTGCAGAGGTGCTGCTGCACCTACGGTTAGGAAGTCATGAACCTTACGAACTCTGTCCATTACGTAAGCAGGAGCACATACATAGCCTAATCTCCATCCGGTAATTGAGTAAGTCTTAGATAAAGAGTTACACATTACAGTTCTGTCTTTCATGCCAGGTAAGGTTGCAAAGTAGGTATGATGATATGGCTCAAAGATGATGTGCTCATATACTTCATCTGTAATTACAAAAGCATTGTACTTTTCAACGATACGAGCAATAGCAAGTAACTCATCACGGGTAAATACCTTACCTGAAGGATTTGATGGGTTACATAAAATCAAAGCCTTAGCGCCCTGCTTAAATGCATTCTCAAGCTCATTCTCATCAAAAGAGAAATCTGGGACATGCAATGGTACATAAATAGGAGTAGCACCACAGAGAACAGAGTCAGCTCCGTAGTTCTCGTAGAATGGAGAGAAGATAGCAATCTTTTCACCTGGATTGATGGTTGCCATAACCGCACACATCATAGCCTCAGTACCACCACAGGTGATACACAGTTCCTGCTGAGGATCTACCTTGATACCAGAAAAATGCTCAATTTTTTTGGCTAATGCATCTAAGGTCTTAGGAGCACCCCAGGTAATTGCATACTGATGTGGACCTGTGTGAGCTACTTTCTCTAATCTGTCCATCAATGGCTTTGGTGGATCATTATCAGGAAAACCTTGAGATAAATTTACAGCACAATACTGATTACATACACGAGTCATACGTCTGATTACAGAATCAGTAAAGTATTTGGTTCTTTCGCTTAGTTGGATCATAAAATTCTCGATATTAAATTCTACTTACAATATTGTTTTACAACAGTTAGTTATAAACCGTATCCACTGTGTGGGTTTAACAGGTTAAACTCATCAAATGACTTCTTAACACCTATCATTAAGCTTCTATACTCTTCAGGTGTGTTCTGTAAGAAGAAATCACGCTTGCCCTTACCTACACCATGTTCACCAGAAACCACACCGCCTAACTCATAAGACTTCTTATAGAGTTTCTCCATAGTATTGTGCAGCACTTCAGGCCACTTTTCATCAGCTATATTATCCTTTAATACACACAGGTGAACATTACCGTCACCAGCATGACCAAAGGCTACGATACGAGGAGAGCCATTCTCGGTCAAATCGTTTACATAGTCCACAAAATCAGTAATTCTGTTAATTGGAACTACAATATCAATAGGTTCCCATGGTCCTGAGGCATTAACAGCACGGGCAATCGCGCCCCTAATCTCCCAGATATCCTTTGCTACAGCTTCATCATCTAAGGGAATAACCTCAATTGCGCCATGAGCCTTAACCACTTCCTTTAGCTTCTCAAAACGCTCATATACGCCCTTCTTATCGCCATCTAAAGCTACGATAAGGTAAGACTTGGCATTCTGACATGGGAAGCTCTTATTTAAGTATTTCTCACCGTATGCAATAACCTTCTTTTCAACAAATTCAATTGCTGTAGGATCAAGATGTGATTTAAAGATGATATTAACATTGCTGATGCCCTGCTTTAAGGAATCATAGGCAATGACTGTGTTTAAGGTAAACTCAGGTAATGGCAGTAACTTTAGGACAATCTTGGTGATAACACCTAAAGTGCCTTCTGAGCCGACTACTAGCTGCTGTAAATTCAAACCTGTTGAGAACTTATAGGTCTTGGCACCTAAATGAACTTTAGTGCCATCAATCTTATAAAGATCTAAAGCTAGTACATAGTTTCTGGTTACACCGTACTTTACAGCTCTCATGCCTCCTGCGTTAGTTGAGACGTTACCGCCAATTGAAGCCCCCTTTTCAGCAGGATCTGGTGCGTAGAGGTAACCTCTTTTTTCAACATATTCGATAAGATCACGTAAGATCACTCCTGGCTGAACTGTCACAGTTAGAGTTTCATCATCCAACTCTAAGATCTGGTTCATATCAGACACATCTAAAACTACGCCACCGTCTGGGATGGTAGAGCCCGCAAGATTGGTACCTGCACCTCTTACTACCACGTTTAAACGATTGGCATAAGCAATCTTTAAGATGATCTGTACATCATCTTCATCTTTAACTCTTGCGTAGACATCAGCATGACCTACACGTGCCCCTATAAAGTCTGAAAGGTATTTCTTTTCGATATCTTTACCGAAAACTAAAATACCTTTGATCTTGCCTTCAAATAAACTTTTTATATCTTTCATAAAGCGCTCTAAAAAAAACATGGAGAGTCTTAGCTCTCCACATAGATTATTTAATGAGTTAGTTTCTTCGCTACATAGTCTCCGATATATTGAGCTAACTGCACAATAAAGACTAGAACTACAATAGTAAAGATCATGATACCAGTTTCGTATCTGTAGTAACCGTACTGAACAGCTAAGTTACCGATACCACCACCGCCAACCATGCCGGCCATTGCAGAGAAACCGATTAAACTGATAAAAGTAACTGTAATACCGCGAGCAATACCAGGAGCGGCCTCAACTAACAGCACTTTTCTGATGATAAGTGAGGTTTTAGCACCAGTTGCTAAAGCAGCCTCAATCACACCTGAATCAACTTCTTTTAGAGAAATCTCAATCAGTCTTGCTAAGAACACTGTAGCTGTAATTGATAAAGGCACAGATGCTGCAACAGGACCAATCTTTGTGCCTACTAAGAAGAAGGTAAATGGCAAAGTAAATACCACTAAAATAATAAATGGTACTGATCTGATAAAGTTAATAACTGCTGCAATTACCTTATTTAAAACAGGCTTTTGGAAGAAAGCCTTATTTGCAGTAAGGTACAGTAAAAAGCCAAAGATGCAGCCAAATACCAGAGAAAACACAAATGAGATACCCAGCATGATGGCGGTTTCATAAATTGCCTTCCACAGCTCATTCTTTAAAATGGTAATGGTTGATTCTAAGATCTCATTAAACATTTTCTACTCCTTTTGCAAAAGTATACTTGTGAACGTATGCTTTTTCCTTGAGTACTGACAGTACTGAATCAATCTCGTTGGCATCATTACCACGTAAAGAGATCAATAGCCTGCCCAATGGCTTCTTCTGAATGTACTCAATGTTACCTGCAATGATACTCAAGTCAGTATTGGTAAAACGTCTTGAGATATCAGAGATAACAGGCTCATAAGCATTTTCTTCTTTAAAGGTGATTAGATACAGATTCTTCTCATGCTCTAAGACCTCAGGAGGAACAACACCTTCAAATGACTTGTTAATTAAGTTCTTTGCAACTTCACTTTGTGGATGAGCAAAAACATCATAAGAACTGCCAACCTCTACTACCTTACCGTTGCTCATTACTGCCACTCTGTCAAAGAGGCTCTTTGCCACTTCCATCTGGTGAGTAATGAATAAAACAGTAATAGGATATTTCTGCTTAATGTTTTTTAAAGTCTGGATAACTTCTTTAGTGTTATCAGGATCAAGTGCTGAAGTTGCCTCATCACAAAGCAGGATCTCTGGGTTATTAGCTAAAGCTCTAGCAATAGCCACACGCTGTTTCTGACCACCTGACAGTGAATTTGGATATAGATTTGCCTTATCAGACAGGCCTACAAGCTCTAAGAGCTTATCTACACGAGGCGCAATCTCAGACTTAGGAGTATTTGATGCTTTTAAAGCAAAAGCCACGTTCTCAAATACTGATGCATTTTTCACTAGGTTAAAGTGCTGAAAGATCATACCAATCTTAAGGCGCAGAGCGCACAGCTCAGCTCCTTCTAACTTGGTAATATCTTTGCCATCAACAATGACGCTTCCAGATGAAGGACGTTGCAGTAGGTTTACTGTTCTTACAAGAGTAGACTTACCTGCACCTGAAGAACCTACTATTCCAAAGAACTCACCCTTCTTGATCTCAAGATTTGCAGCATCTACTGCTGTAAAGATCTTGTCCTCACGGGTAAATTGTACTGTGACGTTTTTAAATTCGATCATATCGTTCTACTTATATATTGTCGTGTTAAAGAATATACCTTTGTATATTACTTAGCAGGCCACCAAGCTGGACGTGTGAAAGCGTCAAACTCGTGATCATTGTTAATTGCATCAACAAACTCTTTTGACTCTACAGCATCTTTAAAGAGCTTACCGATGGTGTTCTCATTCTTAGCAGAAACAGCTACTACGTTCTTAATAGGCTCTGATACCTTCTCAATACCTAAAGCTTTTGTGTAATCCATTCCAGCTGCGTATGCGTAGTTACCTGGTACGAAACCTACATCAATACTGTCTAATGATCTTGAGATCTGAGCAGCTTCCATTGGAACGAACTTGAAGTTCTTTGGATTATCCTTAATATCAGCAATTGAAGCTTTCTGATCATTGTTCTCAGTCTTTAAGGTAATGATGCCTAAATCTCTTGCTATACCTAAAGCTCTTGATAAGTTAACAGCATCTGTAGGGATACCGATCTGAGCACCTTCTGGAACTTCATCAAATGACTTGTACTTATCTGAGAAAACACCTAAACCTAATGTTGGAACGTTGATAACATCCTTTAACTTTAAGCCCTGGTTCTCAACGATACCGTCTAAGTACTTCTTGTGCTGCATCAAGTTAACATCAATATCACCTGAATCTAGAGCAGCATCAGGCTGAACGTAATCGGTAAACTCAACGAACTCAATCTTATAGCCCTTTGCCTCTAAGATTGGCTTTACATGCTTGTCGATCATTCCTCTGTAAGGTCCTGGAACAACACCTACCTTAATGGTTGAAGGGATAGCAGAAGCGGTAGTTGCATCTTCTTTTTTCTCATCACCGCAAGATGCTAAAGAAAAAACTGCAGCACCTAATAACAAAGCTTTTGAAAGCTTACCTAAAAATTTCATTTTTTCTTCTCCTATATAAGGTTCTTATAAATTCTTGGAGTTTTATAATCGATCTAAAATAAGGATCATTTACAAAATCTTCAATTCACATATATAAACTAGGTTTTGAGTAAGTCTACCTAAGTTAAAGGTAGTGTCAACACCGTATTTAACTTAATTAGCAGGATTTATTTCTCTTGCCTTGCAACGCCTGTAAAGACTGGGCTTTACAGGCATTTTTACAAATTATCTCTTATGTTTTGTTTGCACCTATTTGGTGATTAGTTTGAGGATTAATGTTGTAACTTCTATATAGACAGCTACGTATTTATTTACATTTACCTTATTTATCTACGTAGCTATCAGTTAACTCTTAGTCCTTTGGCCACCATGCTGGTTTTGCAAAGTTCTTGAATACAGGATCTGAATCTACACCTTTAATGAACTGTAAATCTTCAACACACTCTTTTAAGAACTTACCTACACCGTTTACTCTGTGGTTTTGAACAGCGATCACTAACTTAATTGGCTCTAAAACGTTCTCTGCGCCTAATGCATGTTCAAAATCAAGCTTTGCTGCATATGCATAGTTACCAGGAACAAAAGCGGCTGCAATTGAGTCTAATGAACGAGGTAACTGTGCAGCTTCCATTGCTACGAACTTAAGATCTTTAGGGTTCTTATCAATATCAGCAATAGAAGCTTTCTGCTCATCTTTATCTGACTTTAAGGTAATCACTCCTAAGTCACGAGCAACACGTAAGGCTCTAGCTAAGTTAACAGCATCATTTGGAATACCAACCTGTGAACTTTCAGGGATCTCGTCTAAAGTCTTGTAATTCTCTGAGAATACAAAGATACCTAAGGTTGGGAAGTTAACTACTGATGATAACTTTAATCCCTGGTTCTGAACGATACCGTTTAAATAAGCCTGATGCTGGAATAAGTTAGCATCAATATCACCTGCGTCTAATGCTGAATCAGGCTGTACCCAGTCAGTAAACTCAACAAACTTTAACTCATGACCGCGCTTTTCAACTACTGGCTTTAAGTACTTATCTAAGATCTCTCTGTAAGGTCCTGGTACAACACCAATCTTTATTACCTTAGGAACGCTAGTGTCAGAAGATGATGCATCTCCTTTTTTAGCATCATCACCGCAACCTGTTAGAGAAAACGCCACAGCTGTTAATAAAAGAGCTTTGCTTAATAATGATTTGAATTTCATTTCAACACCTAAATTTCTAATAAAGTTAAAAACTAAAATACGAATAAAAAAGAGAAAACTTGATATACAGACCTAGAAGGTCATTCGCATACAAAGACATGACATTGATAGACATGAAACAGGAGCTAACGCAACTGAATCATTTACTAAATCATTCACATGTCCTCCTGAATTGAGTGTTGGGATCAAAAATCAAATTCTTTAAGTAAAAATAATAAGAATGCTTACCAAAACTATTTATTAGTTGTTATTTAGTGCGATTCATTCTGAACGCAAAAACATTATTAAGCATGAGTGAAAATCTAGTCAATAAAAAAAATTGGGCAATCATGATTATTTTCACCTAATAAAAAATTAAGGATCATCGTTACCAGGCAAAAAAATAAATCATGAATTTTAAATACCTATATATAGATGATAAGAAGATCAGAAAGAAAGAAGTGAAGTCAAAAATGCAAAAGGACACAGGATCATCAAAATTTGAGCACAGAATGAGATAGGAGGGGAGAATGAAAGTATGACTCAAAAAATCATTAGATCACGCTCTATGTTGAAATATGAGCGAACTAAATACAATCACAATATAATCAAGAACAACATAATAAAATTTTGTGATAATAATATTATCTTAATAAGCTTTAATATCACTAATAACATTTAAACATCAAGGATATTTATATTACTAATAGATTACAGATGTAAATATTTACATTATATTTTCTTAACTAGATAAGAAATTAAAAAATTCTACTTACCCCTAAAAATTTCAACTTAAAATTTAATAACTAAAATTTTGTAATAAAGTTTCATTACAAAATTTTCATTTTTGTAATTATTAAATATTCATGAGAACTTATAAAATTTTTGTAATACAATATAAATAAATATATTTGATTGTTTAATTTTTATATTTTAATAAATTCTAAATTATTCCTTATAATTCAAAATATTATTATAGATATTAGATCTTCATATTAAAGAATATAATTTGATTTTATAAATGTTTTCAAATCAATTTTTACTTTCAAAATTACTGATATTTTCAGACATAATCTTAATAACTTTGTTCAATGACTTTCAAAATCAAGTATTTTAGACATTATCAGGTTCATTTCTTTCGTTAACTTTCGTAAAGTTCACTCCTATCTTTGTGTCTAGTAAGATCGATTTTTTATTATAAAGATCACATAATTTGCTAGTTTTTTATAACATCAATGGCTTATTTAAAGAAGATCATGTTATATTGTGACTAGAAGATGTTTTTAGAAGGTAATAAGTCACTAAATATTACTTTCAAGACATGGATCAACAAGATCTCAACAGATTCTGGATTCAACTCTAAAGATTTAATTACACGAAAAGATCTGGTTCATAAATCAGATCGAGAATGGTCGAAAGACTACAGCAAACTCTCAGGCTACTGCTTCTACAGTAGCCTGAAAACTTTCTAGTATTCCACCTTTTATACAGTTATACTCCACTCTTACCTTCAATAGGAACATTCTTTCAAGATCACTAAAGACTATCATATTAGAGACTGTTATAGTGTGTTATGTGGCTGCTCAAAGGTATAAGTACTAATACCTTTAGATCAACCACATACTGAGCTTTTTAAGCTTTTATGGACTATTGCATGATCATTTGAGGACTGTAATTAGCTAGACTTTTGATGACTCCAGGAGGCAAAAAAAATCCCTCTTGGATGGAGCGTCCTTGAGGGAGAGAATGGTCTTAACTAACGTTAAGAACTACAGCAAATTAGGAGAAAAATTAAATCTTTTTAAGCATATTTATGACTGTTTCTACGGTTGTTAAGCTCTCTGAATTCAAATACACACTCAGGATCAACTCTGATCATCTGACCTAATGAGTAACCTCTGTGCTGCTTAACATCTAATAACAGCTCTCTGTTTAGAAGCATCAGTCTTGTAAGACCATCTGCATCTCGTGGTTCTAGCACTACGCAGTCACCACACTTAAATTCGTTGGTATATACTGAAACAACATCACCTTCGAGTACTTCATACTCTCTCTGTGAACCCATAATAAAGTATCTAGAAGTAGGTATAGCCGGCTTTGTATACTGTTCACAAGCAACAGCGTTGATTCCAAGATCAAGGGCACTACCCTCATCCTTTAAAATCTTGTTGATACCTTCTAGATAGTAAGTCAGTAACTCACCTTCTTTGATGGTAAAAGACGCATTAACTTCTGGTTTCATGTATAAATCATCAACAGAGAAATGGGTTTTAAATAAATATGATTTACCTTCATCTGTTGTTAAATTGATGCTGAGGATGCCGTTTTGGAACGTCCATGTGCAATCATTTTGAGGATTGATAACCATTTGTTTTTGCTGTCCTTATTATATTTGTTGTAATTTGATTTCATTTTATATTACTTTTTCAAAAAATGAAATACAAAAATCGATTTTTTTGCTTTTTATACTTTACAAATATTAAATTTCGATCCCTTTATCACATAATTTACATTTTTAATGTTTAAAAACAACTCCCCTATTTTCTTTTACTCATGATTATTTATTAAATCACTCATTAATTATTTCTTATTATTTATAAAGTTACCATATTACTTAAGTTCTACTATTCCTACTCTCTTTGTCTTATTATTTATTACTTCATTAAACATCCTTTGCATCTTTGTTTAAAGTTTTTAGTTTTGAATAATCACAGTCTGCTACTATGCAATAACAACACAGCTGTACTACACTTTTTACTGATTACATGTAAAGACTAAAAGACTTCAAAAGAACATTTAAAATCACCTATATAAACAGTAAATTGCAATTTTTATATAACGATATTCATATTTTTTTGTATATTCTATTTTCTTATCACCACCTATAAGTTATTTTTATAGCATAGACATAAATAGCTTATATACGCCAATCATCAAGATTTTTTGAGATTTTCTTTAATTTTTGCAAATTTTGATTTGTTCCATTTTGATACTTACTTTTCATTGATTTGAAGCTTATTTTTTCTGAATAAGCACTCTTCAATCTCTAAAATAATCCTGTTTGCTCCTGTCATCCATTCCCCCCTCATGATTTCATGACTCCCCTTTAGATATGTACAAGCTTCATTGCTGAAGCTCTTTATCTTATGAAGATCGATTCATCAATGTCGTTTGCTGATGAGAGCAATCACAAATCAAACTAAACATGCTAATTGATAAGATCTGCTTGATATTTGTCTATGCTAGACGACTTACAGCCCTTCTGGTGCGTTTATAGCATATGCTAGATGGATAATCCTTATGATTGTTAAGATTGCCTTCTATGGCTTAATAAACTGTTATTAGATGGGATCAAGATATAAAGAAGGCTGGATTTTAATTGTTGAGTGATGCCATATAAAGCCAAAAGAGACTTATAGCGTAAAAAAGGGCGAGAGTTGTTTTAACCCCGCCCTAACACAGTTTCTATGGTTAACAGATTTTCAAATTAGAAGGTATAACGAGCACCAGCTGATAACATGGTACCAGTCTCACCGTACTGAGCTTTATGATCTTTTTCGGTGGTTGAATTTGCATCAAACTCAGCTTCACCCCAGATGTTGAAGTTGTCGTTGATTGCATAATTTACGTACACAGGAACACGACGGTAGATGGCTGAATCTGATCTTGAAGGATCAGCCTCTGGATCAACAGTCTTAGCATCAGTGAAATTATAACCAGTGAATAAACCTAAACCGTTGTCGAAGGTATAACCTACAACAAACTCATAACCTTTAACTTTATTCTTGTATGATGACTGTGCACCATCTAATCTCTGTTTTGCTCGCTGAGTGTTGTATAAAGCACCCAGATATAAGCCATTGTCAGTTGAGCCCCAGGATAAAGATGCAGAAATGATTTTGAAATCATCAAAGCCCCAGGTAGTATCATCTTCACCATAATTGGTGATCAGGCCCTTTAATTTATCAGAATCATCCTGGCCTTTAACATATGAATAACCTGCTTTGAATGATAATGGTCCGAATACTACATTATCGAATGTATATCCTGCAGCAGCTGCAAAACCACCCTCTACATTTGCATCCTGACCTGCAACAGTAGTCTCATCTGCAGCTGTCTCGTAAGATACAGAACCGAAGAAGCCGTTGTTGTCGTAAACATAACGGAACATACCAGTACGACGGTCACTGTTGATTGAGCCCTGCTGACGAGCACCGAAGTCCTCAAATACGTCAGTTGCAGCTAAAACTTCGTTAGCAGCATCGTAGGTCTTACCAACTAATAATTTACCGAAATCACCAAAATCAGCGCCAACATACTGCTCACGAGTGCTAATGTGGTCACCATTTGCAGTCTTGTTACCATCAGCCATATCCCACTCTGAGAAAGCAAATGCAGATACGTAATCATTGATCTTGGTGTTACCTTCGATATTTAAACGTGCTGAGTTAACTAAACCAGCATCGTGATCAGCAATGCCGTTCTCACCCTGAACGGCTGCACCGCCGTTACCATTGTAAACAACAGACTGAACACGACCGCCAACAGCTAATGAAGTACCGTCTTTATCGTATACAGTTGCTGCAGTTGCAGTTGTTGATGCAGCAATAATTGCTAAAGCTAATAATGATTTTTTCATGATATTTAATTTCCTATAAATATAATTAGCAGCAACTACTTAAAGTTGCATATCACTAAGTGTGGTTAGTATATTCTAACAGCAAAAACTATTCAAGAGAAAAATGAAAAGAACTTTCATATTATTAAATATATAAAAATAGTTAAGAAATACCTTTTATAAGCGATTTTAATGATGTTAAGGATGGATATTGTGCCATTTATTCAAGAATATAGTAATTAAATGGCACATAAAAGAAGAGAAATTATGGATTTTATTGTTACTTTAGCACGTCAGACCACTGAGTTTCTTTAAAGCCTACCAGTACAAAGTTGTCCCCTACAACTAAAGGCCTTTTAACTAACATGCCATCAGAAGAAAGTAACTTAAACTGCTCATCATCACTCAAGTCAGACAGTTTTTTAGCAAGTCCCATGCTTTTGTACAATAGACCACTGGTGTTAAACAGCTTCTTTAAAGGCAACTTACTCTTTTCATGAATTGCTTTTAAGATTGTTTCATCAGGATGATCTGATTTGATGTCCTTTAGATGGTACTCTATACCATTGTCATCTAACCACTTTAGAGCCTTCTTACAGGTTGAACATTTCTCATAGCAATATACTGTTATCATGTTTTGCTCCTTATTAAATATTATTAGCTTCACTGTTATTCTCAAAGCTAGCAGTAAGATTCAGCATCAATTTCATTTCCATCTAAAACAGCTTTTACAAGATTATCCCCTTCATAGCAAAGCTTTAAGGAGAAGAACTCTTCTCTTGTACCTAACAGTTTTAAAAAGATCTTGTCACCAGTCCACAAAGGTAACTTTAAAAGCTCTTGCTTATCAATCCACTCAAGATCACCTTCATTACAGTCTTTTAAAAGTTCACCTTTATAGGCTGTAGCTGTAAATAAAAACATATACACGCAAACAGGCAAATCTGAGACAAAGGAAATAATACCTCGCAGTACAGGATCAGATAATGTAATACCGCATTCTTCAGTCATCTCCCTTTGAATACACTCTTCAGGTGACTCACCATATTCAAAGTGACCACCAATACCAATCCATTTGTCTTTATTGATATCGTGTTGCTTCTTGGTTCTGTGCAACATCAGGTATTTGCCCTGCTGCTCTAAATAACAGATAGTTGTAAGCTCTGTATTGCTCTCCATTAAGACAGCTCCTTTTTATGTAATTCTGTGTTGTTGAAACTCTGTTGTAAAAGCTCTGTGATGTTGTCTCTTAATCTAAGAACATTATGTCATTTATAAAATACAACTTTCTAAGAATTTTTATTGCTGTGACATCTATAACATTGATCTTAAAAAACATTGTCTAAAATACGGAAACATAAAATCTAACACATTTATTCACCTTAGGAATCAAAATGAGAAAGTATAGTGAAAGAGGATTTAAGAACCTCGAGTTTTTGCGTTTTCTGCTAATTTTTGCAGTAGTTGGAGTGCATCTAGCTTACCTGAATCTGTCTTCAACAGAGGAATACTCTTGGCTTGTAAAGTGGGGAGCAGGCTGGCAAGCTGTAGAGATGTTCTTTTTAATGTCAGGATTTTTCCTGTTCTACAAGCTCAATACTGAAGAAACTGTCCTACACTTTGCTCTGCGTAAATGGTTAAGATTAGCTCCATTTGTAATTGCCCTTACCTTCATAGGCTATATAGCTACAGGCTTTGATATTTATCAATATCCGCTTTCAGTTAATATCTTCAACTCACTGTTGCTCTTGGATTGGAACACTCACCATTTTGGTCCTGATGCAACCATTCTGTATGTTGCTTGGTTTGTAAATGTACTGTTCTTTGTCTCTGTAATTTACTTCTGTATTTTAAAAGCCCTAAAGCATGAGCAGGCAAATCTTGTGATAGGAGCAATCTCCTTTATCTGTCTAGTCATGTACTCAAGACACATGTACATCATAGTTCCATTTATCTATCCACTTGTAAGAGCTTTTGCTTATGTAGGTTTTGGCTACCTCTTAAGTGAGATCTACAAAAGCTACCTTCTACATAAAGACGATAACTCTGTGCAGATAAACTTGCATTCAAATGTTAAGACCTGTGCAATAAGCATTGTTGAAGCCATCTTACTGATTGCCATCGTGATAAGTTTATATGCAGGCTCAACAGGTGTTCCTGTACCAGATGGTCTATCAATTCCACCTGAGCAGATCCAATTTTTAAATGCACAAACCTGGTTTCCTGATTTAACTAGATGGGCTTTAGGTGGAGTATGGTTACAGCTGTGCTTTGTAGGCTTATTCTGGTTATTCTTATTAAACAAAGGCTTGGTCTCAAGATTACTTAACAATAAGTTCTCAGTAATCTTAGGCAGCTACTCTTATGCCATCTTTTTAGGTCATACCATTGTGATTAGAGCAATAAAGGACTATATCGATCTACAAAAGATTAGCTTTGTCTTTGAGCATAACTTTATATTTGTTGCCCTACTTTGCCTTTTAATCTTTATCTTTGCCGTGATTGTTCATCACTTAGTTGAGATGCCTTTAATCAAAATGGTAAGCAAGATCTTAAGATAAGAACTGTTCTTTAGTAAAAAATAAAGAAACGATCAAATAAGGCTGTAGTTAACACTACAGCTTTATTTTTGATTGAAGATATTTTTATTGATACTTAAAGATAAGAAAAACGGCAAAGAGTATTTACCCCAAGATGATCAAAAAAACGACCTCGTCGATTATGAGGAGGTCGTCTTATTCTCGTTTTTTACTTTTTTTAGAAAGTGTATCTAGCACCTGCTGAAAACTGAGTTCCTGATTTTAGCTTGCTCTTTTTAACATCAGATCCAGCATCAAACTCAGCTTCAGTCCAAACCTTGAAATTGCTGTTGATACCGTACTTTAAAGATACCGGAATTCTCTTATAAGAGAAGGTATCTTTAGTCCCATCCTTATGCTCGGTATCTTCTTTCCAATAGTTGTAACCTGCAAATACGCCGATACCGTTATCAAAGGTATAACCTGCTACAAATTCATAGCCTCTAGCATCGATGTCTGATTTTGGATTTTCCTGTGTAAAATCAGTCTTCATCTTATAGGCTGTGGTAGATAAATATAAGCCAGACAGTGGATCACCCCATGATAAAGCACCTGCATAGTGATTTGCCTTATCAAATCTTAAATCGTTAATTGCGGTTGTATCATCCTGACCTTTTACGTGGCTTAAGCCTAATTTGAAAGATAAAGGTCCATAGACAACATGATCAAAGGTATAACCTAAAGCTGCACCTACGCCACTTTCGATATCACGATATTTGCCAAATAAAGGAGTACCGTCTGCTGCGGTTTCATAAGTTACACTAGCAAAGATGCCTTTATTGTCGTAATCATAGCGGATCACGCCATTGCGTCTCTCACCATGTAAACCTAAAGCAGCCTGAGTACCAACTTCTTCCCAAATATCAGATGAGATCATGACTTTGTGGGCAGAATCATAAGCTTTGCCACCTAAGATCTTTCCGTATTCTTTAAAGTCAGCGCCTACATATTGCTCACGAGCTTTGATGTGGTCACCAATCTTCTTACTGTGGCCATCAGCCATATCCCATTCAGAAAAAGCAAAGGTAGAAACCCAGTCTAAAACCTTGGTTTCACCTGCGATGGATAAACGTGAAGAATTGACTAAGGATGAATCATGATCACCTGCATAGTTATCATGACCATTAAACAGCACTGACTGTACTCTTCCTCCGATAGAAAGAGCAGTACCGTCCTTATCATAAACTGTAGCAGCATCAGAGGCTGCTGACACTATGACCAACAAAACTGCTGTAGAAACTAGTGACCTTTTCATTATTATTCCTAATTAGGATATTGCGCTTTTTGTTTTTATATTTATAGTTGTAGACAATTGTGTAAAAAGTTCAATCAAATATCAATAAGATGATGCTAAATATCTGCTTTGTATCGCAAAATTTTTATTTTAAAGTGGTAATAACAGAAGATTTGATTTTGAAGTGATTTTGAGTTGGCTACTAAAAAAGCCCCATCCTAAGTTTTAGGATGGGGCTTTAAGAATCGAAAGATATCTAACCTAAGTTAGATTAGAAGGTGTAACGAGCACCTGCTGATAACATGGTACCTGTCTCACCGTACTGAGCTTTATGATCTTTTTCGGTGGTTGAATTTGCATCGAACTCAGCTTCACCCCAGATGTTGAAGTTGTCGTTGATTGCATAATTTACGTATACAGGAACACGACGGTAGATTTCTGAATCAGAGTTGATTGAACCTTCTTTTGTCTTAACATCAACAAAGTTGTAACCAGTGAAAGCCCCAATACCGTTGTCGAAGGTGTAACCTACAACAAACTCATACCCCTTCTTCTTGTCTGAATTTGAAGAATTTGATGGGACAAAATCATTTGCTCTCTGCTTTACACGCTGAGTGTTGTATAAAGCACCGATGTATAAACCGTTATCGGTTGAACCCCAAGCGATAGAAGCTGAGATTACCTTGAAGTTATCAAAAGTCTCTGAATTCTCAAACTGAACGATGGTCTTAGAGAAATCATTCTGACCCTTGATGTATGAGTAACCTGCCTTGAATGATAATGGGCCAAATACAACGTTATCGAAAGTGTAACCAGCAGCAGCTGCAAAACCACCTTCAACATCAGCCTTGTTGCCTGCAACTGATGAACCATCAGCTGCGGTCTGATATGAAACAGAACCAAAGATACCGTTGTTGTCATATACATAACGGAACATGCCGGTACGACGGTCACCGTTGATTGAGCTCTGTAAACGAGCACCGAAGTCCTCAAATACGTCAGTTGCAGCTAAAACAGCATTAGCAGCATCATAGGTCTTACCACCTAAGATCTTACCAAAATCACCGTAATCAGCACCAACATACTGCTCACGAGTATTGATGTTGTCACCAGTTGCAGACTTGTTACCATCAGCCATGTTCCACTCTGAGAAAGCGAATACTGAAACAGAATCATTGATCTTGGTAGAACCTGCGATGTTTAAACGAGCTGAGTTAACTAAACCTGCATCGTGATCTGCAATGCCATCACCAACATCAGAAGCAGCTTTACCGTTATAAACAACAGCCTGAACACGACCGCCAACTGCTAATGAAGAACCATCTTTATCATATACAGTAGCAGCATTTGCAGATGTTGCAGCAACAGCAACAACAGCTAAAGCTAATAATGATTTTTTCATAATATATTTTTCCATAGTTAATTTTAAATTTTGGTAAGTGGAAGTTGGTTTCCTCTTACGGATTTTGATTTTACTCAATATTAACTTTTCGTCAACAAAATTTGATATAACATACAAATTCGTATCTTATTTTTAACTTTTGATCAATTTTGATAAGGTTGCACTTTATTTTTTATGCAAAATAGTGCAGTAAAATTAATTTACATTTTCACTGAGTTAATAATGGCTTATATATCAGAACTGCTTAGCTATAAGTAATTTTGAAAAAATAAGTGTTATGTTTTTACTGTTGAACATTATTCCGCACATGTTAAGGCTCACTTCTATGCTTAAGGTACACTTTAATTTGACATCTTTTTAAAAGTTGTACAGTTGCAGCATGCCTTTAAAGAAAGGTTCAGAGTTAAAAATGATTTTCTTGTAATTAAAAGAAAAAAGGTCAGAGCTTTGATTAGCACTGACCTTAAGTTAGGTTAAATTATCTTTTTGATTAGATGTTGTTAACTATGTTCTTAATTACGGCTGGGCCTCTGTACACTAATGAAGAATATAACTGCACTAAGGTAGCACCGTTCTCTAACTTCTCACGAGCTGATACAGGATTTGAAACACCACCTACACCAATTAAAGGGATCTTACCTTTAAGAATTGAATTTACCTTAACTAAGGTCTGAGTACTTGCAACTCTTAATGGCTCACCTGACAATCCTCCCCACTCGCTTGCATGCTCCATACCGTGAATGATGTCACGACGTGTAGTGGTATTAGTGCAAGTCATGCCATCAATACCCAAATCCAGGCAGACCTGACAAATACTCTCAATAGCTTCGTCAGATAAATCTGGACCGATTTTTACAACAAGAGGAACGTACTTGTTAAACTTGTCTTTTAACTCAGCCTGTCTTTTCTTTAATGGCTCTAGAAGCTTAATTAAAGGCTCACGAGCCTGCAACTTAGTTAAATCTGGGGTGTTAGGACAGGATACGTTGACTGCGATATAGTCAGCGTACTGATAAACCTTATCCATGCAGATTAAGTAATCGTCAACAGCTTTTTCAATTGGAGTAGTCTCGTTCTTGCCGATACTTACACCTAAAACGCCGTCATAAGTGCGCTTTTTTAAATTCTCAACTAAATAATCCACTCCAAGATTATTAAAGCCCATGCGATTGATAATACCCTGAGCCCCTTTGATTCTGAACATTCTTGGTTTTGGATTTCCAGGCTGTTCTTTAGGAGTTACAGTACCCACCTCAATATGACCAAAGCCTAGAGCTCCAAAGAAATCAATGGCATCACCATTCTTATCAAGCCCTGCAGCAAGACCTACAGGATTTTTAAACTGTAATCCCATCATCTGGACTGGACGGAAAGCTACAGTCTGAGAGAACAGAGTTTTCCATGGATTCTTTGACATGAATTTAGCACTATTGATAATCACACCATGAGCTGTTTCTGCATCTAGTAAAAACAGAAGTGGTCTTATAAAGGTTGGGTACAGGCTATAAGGGATCAATTGCATATTCTTTCTCTAATTTTGCTTACAGTAAATTTGCTTTGTAAAACTATGTACTTAAAATTTTTGTCTGTAAATCTTGAATCTGTTTACTTAGACCGTGCTTTTAAGGATTAGTTCTAATTTAATCTTTGTATTTTTACAAACTTGTTTTCCTGAGTGGTAAGTAGCTCAAAGATGCCATGAATACCATCCTCAGAAGTGAACTCTTTTAGATGGTTAGCATCAAGATCAACAACCATACCCTCATCTGTTCTGACACGGATCCTCTTTACGGCACCCTGATAAACAGACAGGAGAGTATCCCTGTCAATTGACAGGGAAAATCTGTAATGTTTATATCCGTACATTACTTTATTACTCTTTCAATCAACAACTACTTTACGACTTTTAAAGCAGACTCTACCTTCTCGTAAATAGATCTTGAGATTGAAGGGATCTTCATTAACTTCTCAAGACGTTCACGGATCATCTGCTGACGTTTATCATCAAGTCTTCTAAAGCTTAACAATGGGGTTAATATTCTTGCAGCAACACTTGGGTTAATGCTGTTTAATCTCTGAACTTCAGAGCATAAAAGATCATAACCACGACCGGATAAATCGTTTAGTGCTACAGGATTTGACAAAGCCAAAGCACCTGGCAGAGCTCTTACTCTGTTAGGGTTGTTGCCATCATATGAAGGATGTTTCTTTAACTCATTAACATTATCCACAGCTGATACATCAGGTACTGTAGCTTGTACTCTAAAGTAATTATCAAAGGCTAGTGCATTCTTTGAATAATCTTTTTCAAAGCTTTTTAAGATCTCTTCTTTACACTTTAGATTTAAGTAAACAGCATCAGTTAAAGCCTGTAACTTGTCAGTCATGTTAGCTGAACCTGTATAGTGTCTTAGAACTAAAGCTGATGCTACATCAGACTTAGCGGTTGCAACATAAGCTACTGACAGCATATGTAAAGCGCTGTTGCTGATAGCACGGCGTGACATATCAATTACAGAGTACATATCAGACTGTGCTTTAATTCTGCCGTAAATCTCATAGAACTCTTTTTCTAAGGCAACAGCAACTCTCTGCTCTAATTCGTTGTGTAATCTTGCAATTGCATCAATGTCGATGTTGTCTTCAAAGGTTTCCATTAAAGATGCCACAGACATGATCTTTAAGGTCTCATTCAGTAACAAAAGATCAGTCTTTTTATCAACAGACTTTAACAGAGCTTTATATGACTCAATTAACTCTACAGGTTCTTTTAGAGTACCGCCATGTTCTAAAAGCTTAATGTTCTCATGAACATAACGCTTCTGCATGGTCTGTGCACTGTCAACCTTAATAAAAGCATCATCACAGAATGACAGCATGTGCTGTAATTCCTCGGTTGTGTATGGAGCATCAAGTTTAACTGGTGCTGAGAAGTCACGTAATATTACTGGTAAGGTACCTTTATCTAAGGTAAATGAGTAAGTCTGTGACTCTTCTTTTAGAACTATAATACCAGAAGCTGGTAGCTCTGAAGGATGCACATCATGGCCTTCTTTATCTAAGAAGCTGATCCTGATTGGCATATAGAATGGCAGTTTCTCTTTCTGGTCACGTGTAGGCTTGGTCTTTTGAGATAGAGTTAAGTTTAAGGTTCTGTTTGCCTCATCATAGGTCCATGAAGCTGTTACATTCGGAGTACCAGCCTGTGTATACCAGCGACGGAACTGAGTTAAATCAATCTCGCCTGCCTCTTCCATACAGGACAGGAAGTCCTCAATTGTTACTGCCTGACCGTCAAATCTGGTCAGATACAGATTTAAAGCTTTTTTGAACCTGATTTCACCTATCAGAGTGTGGATCATGCGGATAACTTCAGCACCTTTATCGTAAATAGTTACGGTGTAGAAGTTGTTCATCTCCATTACCTCTTCAGGTCTTACTGGGTGAGCCATAGGAGATGCATCCTCAGCAAACTGAGGTCCACGAATTACGTTAATTGCATGAAGTCTGGTTAAAGCTCGACTTGCAACGTCTGAGCTGAATTCCTGATCTCTGAATACAGTTAAACTCTCTTTTAGAGATAACTGGAACCAGTCTCTTAAAGTTACTCTGTCGCCAGTATAGTTATGGAAATACTCGTGTCCGATTACGCTTTGAACATTATAGAAAGCAGTATCAGTAGCTGTCTGTGGATCAACCATTACATAGATTGAGTTAAAGACATTAAGGCTCTTGTTTTCCATAGCACCGAAGTTGAAGAAATCAACAGCTACAACCTTGAAGTTATCAAGATCATACTCAAGCCCCCAGCGAGTTTCATCCCACTTCATGGAATCCTTAATGCTCTGCATTGCCCACAGACCTCTATCATAGGCGCCTCTGTCAACATAAAGCTGCAGTGAAACATTACGTCCTGACTTAGTAGTAAAGGTATCAGTTACGATATCAAAGGTACCTGCTACTAATGCAAACAGATATGATGGCTTTGGAAAAGGATCTTCCCAAACAGCATAAGCTCTACCCTTTTTAGTACCTTTATCAATGAGGTTACCATTAGATAAAAGCACGCCACAGCCATACTCAGGGCCGATGATGGTGACCTTGTACTTTGCTAAAACATCAGATCTGTCTAAAAAGTAAGTAATGCATCTAAATCCCTGTGGCTCACATTGTGTGCAGAAGGCTCCGTTTGACTTGTATAAGCCCATTAAAGAGGTATTAGCAGTTGGATTTATTACATTCTCAATTACAAGTTCAAACTCATCTGGAACATTTGCAATCTCAAGCTTGTCTTTTACAATCTTATACTTACAAGGAATGCCATCTAACTTAACAGACAGAAGCTTTAAATTCTCACCATCTAAGACTAAAGGAGCCTTTTGATCATTAGTTAGTCTTCTATACTTAGCAACAGTTGTTACCTTGGTAGCTTCATCGTCAAGTTCAAAGGTAAGATCAATATGGCTTGAGGTAAAGTCTGGTGCTTTATAATCAGTACGTTTCTGTGCCTTATAGGTATTGTTCTTTTCCATGATATTTCCTTGCTTTCACAAAAAAGCCTGGAATTTTTCCAGGCTTTTTTAACTAATTATCTTTTTCTGCCTGATATTGCAGTAGCAATGGCTTTTCTTCGACTTCATGCGCACCTGCTTTGGTGAGCATATCTGAGTAGTCGGAGGTAATATTTACAGTTTCCTGTAAAATCGGATCGTCATACTCAAAGTCGTCAGGCAAATCTTTTACAGACTTAACTTCTTTCTTATGCATAGCCTTAAGTCTGATATTGGTGTTCTTTAAGGTGATCTTCTCATCTTCATCGAACATTTTCTTACGCTCTTCAAAATTCAAGGTAAGAGTCTTGCTGTTCTTTAATTTATAGTAACGGTCTCTTTCAGACTGAATTACCTTAAAGACAGGATCAGTGCTGATTCTCTTTTCATGCAGTGCCATCAGATCTTTAACAAAGAAGCTTGGATCTGAGTACTTCTGATATTTAGAAGGAGCAATCTTATCCCAATTTAAAGCATTAGGTTCAGTCTTTTCACCAAACTCAGTTACATCAATTAAAGTAGGCATAGCAATATCTGGAGTTACGCCCTTTAGCTGAGTTGAACCACCATTGATTCTGTAGAATTTGGCAATAGTGTAGTGAATAGAGCCTAAATCAGCACCGATGAGATCATAGAGTCTTGTAAGTGGACGAGACTGCTGCACAGTACCCTTACCGTAAGAGGTGTCACCTACAATTAAAGCTCTACCATAATCCTGCAAAGCTGCAGCCATAATTTCAGAGCTTGATGCTGACAGTCTGTTGATTAAGACTACCAATGGACCTTTATATAACATAGAAGCATCGGTGTCATCATAAGCAGACTCATTGCCGTTAACATCTCGAACTAAAACTACAGGGCCATCTTTGATGAAAAGACCTGTAGTATAGACAGCCTCAGGTAATAAACCACCACCGTTGTTTCTTAAATCAACGATAATACCGTCTACGTTCTCTCTTTCTAACTTTGAAAGCTCGCGTTTTACATTTAAAGACAAGTCTGTATAGAAGCTAGAAATAGTGATTACGCCAATCTTTCTGCCATCATAAGAGGTATAAACCTTTGATTTTGCCTCTTTATCCTGAAGTCTAATCTTGTCACGGGTAAGTTCAACATTAAAGGTCTTAGCAGCAGCGCCTTCGCCACGCTCAATTTCAAGTACAACTTTAGTGCCCTTCTTACCTTTAATCTTTTTAACTACCTCTGTTAATCTCCAGCCAATGATATCCTCAAATTTGCCGTGTTCCTGTTTTACAGCAACGATCTTATCTTTTGGCTTTAACTTCTTTGACTTTTCAGCAGGAGAGCCCGGCATAATCTGTACGATTACAGTGTATTCATCCTCTTGGGATAAAACTGCACCGATACCTTCTAGTGACAGGTTCATATCGTCATTGAAGTTTTCAGACTCAACAGGTCCAAAGTAATTGGTATGAGGATCGATTGCTGCTGCAAATGAATTTTCAAATGCAGAGAAGACATCTTCTGAAGAGTACTGAGAAATTCTTCTCATCGCTACAATGTAACGATTCTTAATACGTTCAACAGCCTGAGCTTTAGTTTTACCGTTTAAAAGCTGTGTTTCAAACTCATTTTTAAGCTCAGCCTCCCATAAAGACTTTAAATCATCTTCTGTTTTGGCAAATGGAGCTTTGGTTCTATCAAGAGCAATTGTCTCATTGGTATTTAAATCAAGATTTTCAGAAACATTGTCGATCATGAACTTGTATTTCTGATAACGCTTTTTAATGTTTTCGTTATACAGAGAATAAGGATAATCAAGTTCACACTTGTTAATACCATTTAAAATGCTCTTAGTATGAGCATAAATAGAATCAACTTCACTTTGTGTATAAAGAGAATGGTTCATATCAAGATAGTTCATGAGTCTGCCTATGACGTTTTTAGCAAAATCATCATTAACATCAACAATCTTGTAATGAGCTCTTGTGAAGTAATTGTATATTCTAGAACAGGATGTTTCGTGTCTTTCTTCAGGAGAGAGAACAGGCATCTGTTCTAAAGAAGGAACTGTAAGTTTTGCTTCACTTACAAGAGCGTAGCCTACAAGGGCGCAAGCTACAGCTACTTTTATTATTTTATTCACTTTAAGTTAGGCCTATTTTGCTTTTTTAGGAAGCAGAACTCTCTCAAGTGGAAGATTTACAGTAAGACCTGATTTTAAGGTTACATATACAGTGTCTTTCTGAGCATTTTCAGCTACAACACCAAATACGAAACGCTGTTCTGAACTTAGAACTAAAACCTCAGTACCAACTTTTAAGTCTTCTACTGTAGGCTTAATGCCATCAACCTTGTTAGGCTTCTTATGGAACTTAGCGCCATTTACAGGCTTCTTAAAATTCTTCTTGTTTACAGGAGCTTTCTGAGGCTTAGATGCTTTACGCTTTGCGTTAATCTCATCGATGCGCTCTTTAGCATAAGTTGCGTGTTCTGCACTTACAGTATCACCACACTCATTACCATCGATATCAATTCTTGGAGCACCTTCTTTTACGCTATATAAATACTTCAAGCGAGAAGTATATAAACGTAAAGCGGCTCTTACTTTTGAAATAGATAAACCTTCAACAGAAGCACACTTCTCTTTTAAATCCTCAAAGATACCAATCTTTAAAGGACGAGCCTCACCGTCTTTTACAAAAGCTTTTGGAAAGGTCTTGTATAAAAGTTCTAAGGTCTCTTTTACGTGTTCAAAATGAGTGCCTTCTTGAGCCTGAGTTTCAGTCTGCTTCTCAGCGTTTTTATTTAACTCTTGCTCTTTTTTGATTTCCTGGGTTTCCACAAGAAACTCCTTAAAATAATTATTTAATAACTTACAATTATGCTCATTTTACAATAAGTTGAATTTTATTGCGAAAAATTTTGTCTAAAAGATTGTTCTAATGCACTAAAACTAAGACTTATAGCTTGAGTTGCTCAATTTTCTTGTTTTTACCCGCTGATATACAAGCTATAAAAAAAAAGGATATAGATCACTTTAGTTTCTTTACCGAAACTGCACAGTTTTTTCCTGAAAATGCTATACCTACAGCATTTACACAGGTAATGTTCTCATCTTCAAAAATAGTATCTGCATAGTGTTTTTCAAGGATCTGCTCAATAGCTTCATTAGCTTTTTTTGCTCTACTTTCTTTTTCTTTGCAGACTTTAATTTCAATAACACAAGCTTTGGTGCCACCTAGATTATTAAAGGTGATATCTGCATATCCATCACCTGATTCATAGTTAGAGTGGTATTCACCTAGATTATCTTTACAGTTAGTAAAGATACCGTTTAAGAAACCGTGGTAGTAATTCTCGTGAGGAGCTTTAGTTGCAGTATCTCTTACTGATACAAATGAACGTAATAATGGTCCTAACTTATCCTGTACATAATCAACTTTACCTTCTAATAAGGCATTAGCTATGTTTAAAGCTAGATTATCTTTACTTAATATTTTCCCAAATCTATCTAATATATTGTTTTCAAAACACTCAAGTATCTCTAGGTTAGGTATTCTTACAAAGATATCTTTATTATTTTCTTTTGCTAAGCCTTCTTTTTTAGTCTGTTCCCAATCTACAGTCAGATATCCAGTATGTAAGAGTAATGACCAGAAATCATCAGATTTATGCTCTGACAAAGTGTCATAGTTCATTGATTCGTTTAACTTAAAACCTATAGACTTTCTATCAACCAAGTCCTGCATTTTTTGGTTGTCACTGTCTGTAAGATAACCTAAGTACTCTCCCAAGGCACTGTCAGATGAGCTTTTATCCCAGTAGTTGCCAGGTTTAATGTCATCTGTGTTACCTGTTTGTTTTAGGCTAAAGTTCTTACTTATAAAGTTAATCACATCCCATGGACAGAACAGCTCTTTGTCATAGAACTTATAACCGTCGTAGTAATTTTTTACGGTTTGTGAAAAATCATCAAGTTCATAGTCTTTTAAGATTTTTTGTGTTTCATCTTTGGTAAAACCAATCATGCCTGTATATTTGGTTTCTTGATCTGCTACTGTATTTACATAAAGGTTATTTACACCTGTAAAGATGCTGTTCTTAGCTACCTTTAAACAGCCTGTGATTACTACCTTACTTATAATTGAAGTATCCTTTTCAGGATCTCTTTGAGGATCTTTTAAGAAACCTAAGAAAGAGGACATTAAGGTAACCATATCTTTATGGTAGCCATGCTCTTGAGCTTTAGCTAAAGGTACATCATATTCATCAATTAAGATATAAACCTGTTTGTTAAAGTGCTTATAGAGCATTAAACTTAAGGATTTAATTGCTGAAGTTACGTATGATATAGCTTGCTTATCAGCCTTTTTCAGATATATCTCATCACATAGCAAATTAAACTTAGCTTTCTCCATTTCATTTAAATATGGACTTTCTTTTAAGAAGCTAAATTCATTTGCTTTAGCTGAAACAACTTCTGCTAATTTTAAGTAGGCACTTTCAAAGTCATCTCCTAAAACATCTTTCAAGGTAATGGAGATGACAGGAAATTGTCCCATGTACTTTTTACAGAACTTTTTGTCATCTAATATCTTGGTATCTTTAAAGTAGTTTAGATGTTTAGTTATGTTTCCAGGCTCTTTAGCACTTATCTTTAAGAAAGATTCAAACATATTCATGAGCATGGTCTTACCAAAACGTCTGGGTCTTGTTAAGAGCAAAACAGTAGTACCATTGATTAAAGACTTATCATCTACTGCTTCATCTTCAGAGAATACAGTCTTTAAGTATGGAGTCTTATCTACGTAGTAACGATTCTTTTCTCTAACCTCAGCAAAGGTATCACCTGTTACTGGTAAGGCTAAGAAGTGTTTTTTGCTCATTATTGGTTCCTGTTACTTTTTCTTAATTTCTTACATGATTATATGTTATTTGCACTACTTTATTAGGCTTTTACATACAAATATTGCCAATTTTGAGGATGTAGAACAAATATTTCTCAATTTTAGTTTTTCTAAAATGAAAAATCCCAGATAGCTTTATTCCCTACCTAGGATTTTATTTGAAACTTATCTTTTAAATGAGTTGATGGATTACCTGTTATTTACTCATATCATGACAATTCATCATTTCATCAGATTTTGATAAATCATGAGGCATTGAATTCATGCTCATTGAGTCATGTTCCATATTCATCGACATATGGCGCATATTTAAAGTTTCTATTACTTTTGGTGTATCAGTCATGCCTAAGGCAGGATCTAGCATACCAAAGACCATGGCAGCATGTGAGGTTACAAGATAAATGCTCAAAAGCACGATCTTTACAGCCATCTTAGTACGCTTGTTTGCTTTTCTAAAAATCAGATTTACCTGCAGTAAAGACATTAACACTAAAGGAATTACAGCTGCCATAAATAAAAGAGCTGAAGCATAATCTATCCAGCCTTTCCAAAGATTTTGTTCATTTGCAGGAAGGACCAACCCTTTTATAAATAAAAAACCTAAAACAAGCATCACAATGCCTGAGATAAAAGTGCAGATAGAATTTAAACTATGCACTTTTAGTAATGGTTTTGAGCTAAAGAGAAGAACTATTTCAGTAATAGCAATAGTCTCTGCTATTACCATTGGCACTACCATGAAGAAAATCAAGTTATATGGAGAATTGGCCATTAAAAGCGACATATATTGAGTCATTAACATTTATGAATACCTTTCAATTCAATGAAAACACATAAAGTTTGTTTTGAGTTTGCTACTCTAGAGGCTTAATTCTAGCAAATAAACTGCATGCAATTGCGACGAAACTTATCATTACGTTTATTACATTAAACGCGGTTACTTTGTAATTATCTAGTGCAGACTTTTATAATCACTTGGAAGTAAATGCAGTTGACCGAACTTTTATCCTCAAAAATAGCGAAAACCAGCAAATAATGTTAAACTTTTGACATTGAATTTAATTAAAAGGAGTTTTGCTATATGTCAATGCCTGAACGTTACCACCCAGAATGCCCACCAGATGCTCATAAAGTTATTAGACCTCCTGTAAAAGAGGTATTTGCTACACTTTGCGTCAAGGTTGAAGATTCTGAAGAGAAGAACGGCATGGCAAACGTTGTAGAAATACTCTCTTTAATGAGCAAAAAGCCTTTAATCTTATGCTCAGATAAGATGCGCAAGCTAATCTGCGACTACACTAAAGACAGTGAAGTAAAACCTGAATTCTTAAGAGTTCATGAAGACGGAAAAGCTTCAATCAGCTATGAGAATGGAGCTATTGGTCCTACTACAGATTTTTATGATTTTGCAGGCAATTCTCTGAACTATAAAGATTTCTTAAAGACCTTAGAGAAAAAATGTATTGTAAGTGTAGATATGTTATCAATGTTTACCTTACGTTCAATCTCTACTGTATATCCTTGGGATGAACTTTTAGCAAATCAGTTCTTAGGTCAGTATTTAGAGGCTTCAAAAACTCTGACTGATGACGACATTGCTCTGCTTACAGATGTACGTTATGGCAGGTTTGATGCACTCAACGTTGAAGAGAAGAGTGCTACTGCTTATAAATTCTTAAGACTAGAACGTAAACTTTTCTTACAGTATCCAACTGAAGATGACTAAACTATTATCTAAGACCGCCTCTTTGGCGGTCTCTTTAATTCAAAAGCCTTCAATTACTCCAAACGATCTTGGTTGTCAGGATTTAGTAAGAGCAAGACTTGAGAATGTTAACTTCAAGTGCTTAACTTTAAAAGACAGTGGCACTGAAAATCTTTTAGCTCTCCATGGTGAAGGTTCCCCTTTCTTTTTATTTTTAGGTCACACAGATGTCGTAAGTCCTGGTGATGAAAGTGCCTGGGCAGTGCCTCCATTTGAAGCCTTAATAGATGATAAAGGTGTTTTACATGGCAGAGGATCACAGGACATGAAAGGATCTGATGCTGCTATGACCGAAGCTCTAGTAAGCTTTGTAGAACACAATCCTCATCACAAAGGCACTGTAGGTATTCTTTTGACCTCTAACGAAGAAGGAGATGCTAAAGGAGGTACTCCTTTTGTAGTTGAGTACCTAAAAAAGAAGAACCTCATTCCTGATTACTGCCTTGTAGGCGAGCCATCTTGCTCTAATACTTTTGGCGACACCATTAAAAACGGCAGACGTGGTTCGCTTACCGCTCATATCACTGTAAACGGAATTCAGGGGCATGTAGCCTATCCTGACAGATGCGATAATGCAGCTCATCATGCAGGAGTTTTAATCTCACGATTATTCTCTAAAAAGTGGGATGAAGGTTCAAAGTTCTTTCCTCCAAGCTCTTTTCAGGTAACCAACATTAAGTGCGGTACCGGTGCTGAAAACGTAGTACCTGGCAGTTGCTATATTATGTGCAACTGGAGATTTAATGATGCCTTATCAAAAGACAAGATCTCAATTGAGGTAGAAAAAATCATAAGAGAGTTAGAGCTTAACTGTGAGATTAGATATGTTCTAAACGGTGAACCATTTATTACTAAAGGTGGTGAACTTTTAGATTCTCTTGAAAAATCAATAGTTGAAGTTACAGGTAACAAAGCTTTGTTATCTACAGCAGGTGGCACCTCAGATGGTCGCTTTGTAGCTCCATTAGGCACTAAAGTAGTTGAATTTGGACCTGTATCAAACTTAATTCATAAAGTAAATGAATCTGTTGAATTAGATTCATTAGACAAGCTTCATGAGGTTTATGTTAAGACTTTAAACGATCTGTTCAGATAAGATATGAAGTTAGGCTTTTAGAGCCTAACTTTCTTTACAGCCAAATTTACAGCCAACCTAAAATTGATTAGAAGACATGTTCTTTAAAGGCTTTAATCATGGTCTTAGTAAGAGAAATTACGGGATCAGCAATTTCAAGCTCCTCGCGTTTTTTCCATAAAGCTTGAGCTAATTCATTCTCATCACGCACAATCGTACGTGAGCCGTCAACTTCAGCTACATAGCCTAGCAGCAGATTACTATCAATTCCCCATGGTTGAGAGCCATAGTACCTCAGGTTTTTAATCTTAAGGCCGACTTCCTCTGCAACCTCACGGGCACAAGTCTGCTCTGGAGTTTCTCCTATTTCACAAAAACCTGCAATTAAAGCTACACCTCTGTATGGTCTATCTTTATATTGAGTAACTACGATGTTATCTCCATCAGTTACAGCAACAATTACCGCTGGAGCAATCTTAGGATAGATCGTGTTACCACAATGAGGACATACTAAAGCTCGCTCTGTTTTAGAGTGCTCTGTTCTACAGCCACAGAAGCCGCAGAACTTATTAGACCTGTACCATTGGAATAACTGATAAGCAGTAAAGCCTGCAAAGCATACAGTACGAGGATTGTATGAGCGTAAGACTCTTTTGGTCATATAAGAAAAACCATCAAGATATGGGCAATTCTCACCTGTATATAGAAAATAAGCTCTATCATCAATCTTAAAAAGATAGGTAAGTTCGTTCTGATTGAATGATGATGCTTTGGGTAAAGATAATGGAGAGTTTTCTCCATCACCAGATACTAATACATTATTACCGTCAAAGACGAAGACTTCATCATTATCTTGAGCGTCTCTTTTTAAAGAGAACTCGTTATAAAACTGATGTGGGAATAAATCTTGGATCATAGTTTACTCTGCAGATATTTCTCTGCATCTAAGGCTGCCTTACACCCCTGTCCTGCTGAGGTAATGGCCTGACGATAAACTCTGTCGGCACAGTCACCTGCAGCAAAGACACCAGCAACTGAGGTTGAGGTTTCTGAGGTAAAACCAGTTTTTACAGTACCGTCATCATAAAGTTCAATCTGACCTGCAAAAGGCTTTGTTGAAGGTTCATGACCTATTGCCATGAAGACTCCTGAAAGAGCAATATCTCTATTCTGTCCATTACTCTCCACCCTGACACCATTTACAAGATTACCATCGCCTAAGATCTCTTTGATGTTGGCATTTAAGACAAACTCAACCTTACCTTCAATCTCGAGTTTTCTTAATCTGTCGACTAGAACTTTCTCTGCTCTAAACTCTGCTCTTCTGTGAATTAAATAAACTTTTGAGCACAGGTTAGCTAAATACAAAGCTTCAATGAAAGCAGCTGATCCTCCACCTACAACAGCAACTTCTTTACCTCTAAAGAAAAAGCCATCACAGGTTGCACAGGCAGATACGCCCTTGCCCTTATATTTAGTCTCAGACTCTAACCCTAAATATCTTGCTTTAGCGCCGGTTGCAATGATCACTGTTTTTGCTTTTAAAACTGTACCTGATGAGAGATAAACTTCTTTTACATTTTTTGAAAAGTCAGTTTTTACAACTTCATCATAAATAAACTTTGTGCCGAGTTTTTCCGCATGCTTTGACATATCCTGCATGAGAGAAAAACCGTCAGGAGCATCAAAACGTGATGGCCAGTTTTCAATTTCAGGTGTGGTTGTAAGCTGTCCACCGACCTCAGAGCCACAGACTAAAACCGGCTCTAATTGGGCTCTACAGGCATAGATGGCAGCAGTATAGCCGGCTGGACCTGAACCTATGATAAGAGTATTTAAAATCTCACTCATTTAGCTAAAAGCTCCTTATAGTGTTCTTTAGCATAAGACACTGCATACTTTACCCATGGTTCATTAAAAGAGATCAGATACTCAAGTGCAAAATCAACAGGGAAAGCATCTATGCACTCATCAGCTTTTTTTGAAAAAGAAATATGCCAAGGTTCAAAGGCAATAGTGCCTTTTCCGTTAAAAGGACGATTAAAACCGAATTTATTGAGGTTTTGAGAAAGATACTGACCTAATTTGTAGAAGTAATTACCCTTTTGATATTCTCTTGCGGTAAGTTCTAACTGTTTACCCTCAGGTAAGAGGTTTACAGCATAGATATCAAAATCAGTACCAAAATGGTGACGGGAAAAACCAGGAATTGATGAAAATCTTATGATTTCTAAAACCTTCTGCTCATCACTTAATGAGCTGATATCCATAGGATTTTCATTTGCATCTAAGACAGGTCTTTTTCCTTTGAACTTGTCATCAAAGATTTTAAACTGCTTATAAAAACTTCTGTAGGCAGAAGCTATACGCAGTTCAAAACCTTTATCAAAGGCATCTGAGAATAAATCTGGTAATGCCTTTGCTGCATCCCTGTCACACATGAGCACACTCATGCGTCTAGGATCATCTTTAATATTTACTAATTTACTGTCATCAAGACCAATTAACTGTTCTTTAGTTGCCATATGTTTCTATAATCTTTGAAGCTTCCTCTTTAAGATCTGAGCTTCCGTGTTCCTTCACATCATCAATGATCTTTAAAGCTTCTTCTGTATCGCCAGTCTCAAAATACAGTCTAGCCAAGTTTAATTCATCAACATAGTACTGATGCTGTTTTGCATTTAAACCTTCATAGTCATCTGTATTTTCAGCATTATCTAAATTGTTGTCATCTGCTACATCGTCACTCTGTGAAGAAATAGGACCGATGGTATCTGCTACATTCTCTAAAGAATGATCTTCAGTATCATCAGGATCTGATGATTTATCTTCAACTGGTTCATTCAATGCTAAATCATCCTCAGGGATACTCTTAGGATCAACTGCATTTGCTGAACTCATCATAGAAGCAATCTCATCATCTGTGAAGGCTTTTTCGTTATCATGAGGTAAATCGTCATGAACACCGCCACTTAGCATGTTCATAATATCCTCATCAGCACCTAAGTCATATTGAGCTTTTGATGCACTCAATCTTTGCTCCAGATCATCTAAAGCTTTTGCATCTTCTGCTTGAGACTCTGAAGATTCGACATTTTCAGCAGGAGAATCATTCTCTTTACTCTCAAGAGCATCATCATTTGCATCAGTTGCGACATCAGCTTGCTCTATAGTCTCTTCTAAATTATCTGATAGAGTGTCCTCATTTTGAGGAGTGTCTTCAACAGTATCAGAAGCTGTTGTAGCACTAGGATCTTTGCCTTTACCTACAATATCGAAGTCGTCATCAGGAACTGCCCAGGATACAACGCCATTTTCATCTTTGCTGTTGTCATTCTGTGGATCTGGATTAAAGATAGCCTGCTCTGACTTATCCTGAATATCGCCAATATCATTAGTGTCATCATTTTCGCTCTTAGCAACATCTGTGGTGTCAGCAGTATCTTCGTCTGCTGATGTAACCATAGCTTCTTCTACAGGAGTTTCATCAAAAGAATCATCCTGCTCTGGCGCTTCAAATTCAGGCTCTACAGCTTCATCGATAGTGTGTTCTGATTTTTGCTTTTCCACATCTTCAGGAATAGCATCAAATGTTTCCACACCATCTGCTATTTCTTCAGGAGACTCAGCCTCTTCTGGAGCATCAACAACATTGTCATTACCAATTAGGAGATCTTCTAAATTAAGATCATCATTTAAGACCTCATCAACATTCTTTCCTACAGAATTGTTTTTAGGGACTTCATCATCAGAGATCTCTTCAGCATCAGCTTCAGGAATATTGTCTTCTTTAGGGTCATTGTTTTCAAATTCTGCATCAGTTTCAGCTTTTTCATCTTCAGTATTGTCAGAATTCTTATTATCAGACATTGACTCTAAGAATGCTTTTTCTTCACCTGAGAGTTGCTCTTGAGGATCTTCTGATGAAACGGGCTCTTCCTTTGAAGGATCTGCATCATCTTCTGTCGTATTTGAAGCATCAAGAGGCTCTGCAACATCTGATGCATCAGCATCAACGTTATCAGATATTTCAGCTTGTGAAGACTCAGCTTTAATATCTAAAGTATCAGGATCTACATGATTTTCTTCTAAAATCTTATCTGAGTTATCTTTTAGGTGATTTAACAGTTCATCTTCACTGACATCTTCAACTTTTACATCATCTGCAAGGATGTCGTCTGTTGCTAGTGATTCTTCTTTTGATTCAGTCTCATCTGAAGGTGTACTCTCAGCAGTATTTTCCTGTTCTGCCACAGTCTCTTTATCAGCATCATCTACAATTGAATCAATGTCTGCATTGTCTGTTACATCTGTTGCTACATCTGAAGTTTCACTTTCTTTTGCACTATCAGCATTTTCATAAGCCTTATTCATGGCCTCTTTGATCGCTTCTTCTTCAGACTTTGGGGCTGTATCTTCAGCCTCCCTATTTTCCTTTGAAGATGTTTTCTCGGTTACAGACTCTTGTGCTGTTGCATCTGCTACAGGATCTTCTTCGGATTTAGGAGCATTAGCTTTATCTTCAGTCTTTTCTTCAGCTTCTTTTTGCTCATTTAAAGCAGCGCTCCAGGCATCAGCCATAGCCTCTTCTTCAGATTTAGAAGCATTAGCTTTGTCTTCAGTTTTTTCTTCAGCTTCTTTTTGCTCATTTAAAGCAGCGCTCCAGGCATCAGCCATAGCCTCTTCTTCAGATTTAGAAGCATTAGCTTTGTCTTCAGTTTTTTCTTCAGCTTCTTTTTGCTCATTTAAAGCTGCGCTCCAGGCATCAGCCATAGACTCATCATCAGACTTAGCTTTATCATCATCTTGCTTTTCAGAGTTTTCCTGTTCGTTTAAAGCAGCTTCCCAAGCTGATGCCATATCATCTTGTGAAGTATCTTTATTCTCATCTTTATCAAGATCAACGTTCTTTTCAGAACCAGTCTGCTCATCTAGAGCTTTAGACCACTCATCCATTACATCCTTGTCATCTTTTATCTCATCAGATGAGTTAGTTGTTGCTGCATTATCCCAAGCCTCTTGAGCAGGATCTTTTTCAGTTGCAGTTGCATCAGCACCAGTGTTATCTGCTGTTGCACTGTTATCAGGAATTTCTGTAGCATTTGAAGCTGATTCTTCAGCGTCAGCCTGCTTTTTCTCATTTAAAGCAGCTTCAACATCTGATGCTGAATCAGATGGTGAATTTATAGAGTTATTGTTCTTGTCCAGTTCTCTTTGAGGAACATCCGTAGTATCTGGCTCTTCATCGCCAGATACGGGAGCTTCAAGATCGATAGAACCGTTCTCATCTGATAATAAGGTATCATCTGATGAGTAATCATCCTCAACATCAAAGTCATCGGTCATCTTAGCGCTAGCACGAGACTTTAACTTGATAATTAAGAAGACAATCATCAGTACTAAAGCTAATAAGCCAGCACCGAATAAGATCATCATGACAGGCTTATCAAGATCAACTACAGAGGTAGGTGTACTTACTGAGAATTGAGACAGCTGCAGCTGCATATCCTCAATCTTCTCATCATTAGCAAGTAACATCTCTCTCATTCTGTCATTATCCTGAGAGATCTTTGAAATATTACCTTTAATCTCAATAATGTCTTGCTGAAGACCTGAAATAATATTGTCATACTGAGAAGCTAATGTAGAAACACTGTCTGCTGCTGTTTTAGCAGTAGCTGCAGATGTTTTCTTCATTCTGTCCATAGCTTCAGCTAACTGTTGCTCTAAGACTTTAGTTTTCTCATCAATAGCTTTCTTATTGCCATCGAGCATGATCCTGATAGATTGAGCATCTACAGCAGCAGCTGCAAGATCAGCACTCATTGCTTTAGCAGCTTCTGCCTTTTTGTTATTGTCTGCACTGCCTTCATTATTACCGTTTGGTACGGTCTTTTCTGTAACCTGACTTTTATCAAGATCAGCGCCACTGGTATTCTCAGGCATTGCTACAGATAAATCTTTTTTATCCGCTTCTTCCTGTAACTTTTTAATCTTAGTCTCGGTGGCGGTGTACTGAGGAATATCGTTATCAGACAGTGACTGCATTGGCTTTGAAGCTTGTGTTGCAGGAGCAGGAGTTGCTGTGTTGTTTAAGGTTGCCTGAGTATTTACAGTAGCAGGAGCATTACCTAAAGGAGGTAAAGTCATACTGCCCTGAGCTAAAAGTCTTGAACCTGTATCGGTTGTTTCTCGTGCAATTTCAGATACAGGAGGAATAGTAATAGTAGTTCTTAAAAGGTTGTTGACGTTACCACGACCGAATGCGCCACGATTATGTCTGTAAATTGAGGCTACAATCTGGAATTCATTAACACTTCTATCCTGAGGTAAGTAGCGGTGGGCTACAGACCAGATGGTATCACCTGATGCAACGCTATATGTCCTAGCTGGGGTCTGCTGAACAGAAGTTGCATTGCTTTCAGTCTGAGGTTGTCTTGTTGCTGTAGCCGCTGGTGCTCTAGTTGCAGTTGCATTTACAGTAGCTTGTCTGTTTTGTCTAGGAGCTGCACGTCTTACAGGAGCTCTACTAGCTGGTTGTACAGGCTGTACTTGAGGAACAGTATCCTCAACTTCAGGACCTTGAATAGTAATAGTAAAAGTACCATCTTCATCAGCTGACATTGCCGAAAAAGGTAATAAAAAAGATAAAGCTACAGATAAAAGTGCTTTTTTGTAAGCGTGCATAACTAACAACCCCTATTTTTATGCATTATTTTACTCAAAATGAGATCTGTCAAAATAAGGTCAGATCCCATTTTTGGAAAAGTTATGCATAAAGTGTGCACATTTTACAGATTAGAGAGATTTTGCAATCAATTTTGCAATTTCAACACAAGAAATAGCTTCACCTCTTCTAGTGTTATCCATCATAATCACAAAGCTGTAAGATTTTGAACCAGGTTTGTCCTGCTTTAATCTTGTGAGCATTACAGTTCTCTCGTTGATAATATCTGCTACAGGAGATAAAACATCATCCTCAGAGGCTACAGTTACATACTCTGAAGCATCAAAAGCCTGTTTAACCTCTTCTAATGTAGCCTTATCCTCAAGATCAACATTAACTACCATGGTGTGACCGTAGAATACAGGAACCTGAATGCAGGTAATATCAAAACCTCGCTCGAAACGGCCTAAAATTCTTGATACTTCATTACTGATAGCATTTTCATGGTCTGAATATCCATTATCCTCAAGCAGTCCCATTCTAGTGTGCAGATTGAATGCTAATTGAGCTGGAAATCCCTGATGCTCTGCTGCCATACCGTTTAATAATAAGGTTGACTCATGAGCTAGGGTTTCAGTACCTAACCGACCAAATTCTGAAACAGATTCCATTGAGGTTACAGTAGCTCTTGCAATGCCATACTCATCATGAAGAACAGATAAAGCCAGGCACAGCTGTACAGATGGCGCTAAAGCAGGAATAACCAGTCTGTTTTCAATTGCCTTTTTAATATCAAAAGGATTGATTTCAGGTACGATGGTTACAGTCTTATCATCACCATTGAATAAATGGCTGTCATCAATAACGATACAGCCTTTCTCTCTTGCAGCATTAATCCAGTGCTGAGATTCATCCTGAGTAGTTAAAAATAAAGCTACATCCGCTTTTGAAAAATCAAACTCTTCAACTGGCTGAACAAAGTAGTTCTGGCCTTTAATCTGAACGGCATCATATTCACCTGTCAATGGTGATAATGGGAAAACTTCGCCTAAAGAGAGATCCTGTTCTTCAATGGTTTCAATCACAAGTTTACCAATATCAGTATCATAACCGTAAATAGCTAGCTTCATTGCCACAGTATCGCTCCTAAAAACATTGCTTTATGTTTACTGTTTTAAGATTATTTCTCTTTTAGGAATAAACATAACTAAAAAAACTTTGTACATTCTCTATCGTACCGTACCTGTCAAGTACCTTTAAAGAATATGGCATTACTTTTCATTACGTTACTTTACAAAAATTCTCTAGGATAGCTTTAGACATAACATTTAAGTCTTAAAGCAGACTTTAAAGTAACATTAATTCGTAGAGAACTACATACTCGATTTTACCACAATGTCTCATAGATAAACGTATGTTCTAATAGAGATTAGAGCTAATAAGTAAGTGGTTAAAATTGCGTTTTTAGAATCTAAAATTTTAATGATATAAAGAGAATTTTAATGATTCCTTTAGAAAAAATAGCTTTCTACATAAAGTTTCTGCCATTGTCATTTGGATCTTTAGGATAGACTTTGTTTTTACGGCGGAAAGTATATGGATCCTGCCTGCCGTTAGAACCATACTTGCCGGTCTTTTTAATACGTGTTTTTCTGATGACAGATGACACCACGCCAAAGAGTTCACACTCATCAACATGAGTTAAGTTAATATCAGGAATAGAATCATCAGCACAGACTAATCTTGGTTCTCTGCCATCTAGAAACTGTCTTAAAAGAAAAGTGCCGTTGATACTCATCACTACATAGTCGCCGTTTTCTATGAGCAGGCTTCTGTCAACAATGACCACATCGCCTTCTAAAATGCCATCTTCATGCATAACGTTAGAGCTCATTCTGAAAAGGTAAACAGAAGGTAAATTCATATAAAGATAGGTGTTAAGATCCTGTCCTTTAAAGGGTCCTTCTTGAAGCTCAACATCACTTCTAATTAAAGATTTCTTCATGTCAGATTTGAACCATTATTATGCACAAAAAAAGAGGAGTAAGCACTAAAAAGGATACATCTACGTTAACAACCTGTATTTAGACAGGTGCAAAAATATGGACTAAAAAATGTTAACGGAGTACGATTTTACAGTTAATTATTTGATTATTTTTAAAAATATTGCACTCATCACGAAAAATTTAAGATTTTTTGTATTATATTACAAGAAGTAAGTAAATATGAGCAGATTTTAATCTGCCGGTTCTAGCTTCAAAAGAAGGACACTATTATGGCATTAACTCGCGCAGAAATAGCTGAAAGGCTGATTATCAAGGTAGGTCTTCCTAAGGCTACAGCTCAAGAATTCGTCGACAAATTTTTTGAAGAGATCGCAAGAAAGCTTGAAAAAGGTGAAATGGTAAAGCTTACAGGCTTTGGTAACTTTGAGCTTAAGCTAAAGAGCGCAAGACCAGGAAGAAACCCTAAGACCGGTCAGGAAGTTACTATTTCAGAAAGAAGAGTAACCACATTTAGAGCAGGTCAGAAGCTAAGAAATCGTATAGACTTTAAAAAAGAATAAATTTTTTTAGTGTGGTGTCATATATATTGTTGATATTTGATATTATGAACCTAAAACGAAAATCTCTTTATAAAAACATCTTAGGTTAGGATATTGAGCTATGGAAAAGTTTAAATATATCATCAAGGACAGAGACGGTGTTCATGCACGTCCTGCAGGAGCAATTTTAAAGGCTCTCAGTGGCTACAAGTCAAAGATCACTTTAATTTATCAGGATCGTTCAATAGATCTTAAAGCAGGTATCTTCGGTTTATTAGGTCTTGGTATCCGCTATCAGGACGAAATTTATGTTCACGCTGAGGGTGAAGATGAGAAAGACGCTATCGTCGCTGTAAAGCGTGCTTTTGAAGAGTTCCTATAGTAGGTATACTCATCTTCATCAAGATAAGCCCTGCCCTGTGCAGGGTTTTGTTTTTCTTTTATTGCCCTTCTGGTGTTGATTGACTTCTTGATACATCACAGCTGCTTTTGTCTAGTAGCGCGGTTTAACTTAGGTCTAGTGGAGCTGTTTAACTTCAGTTTATCTTACATAATTTAAAAATACCCATTGAGGCATTTTTTGATCTTAAAAAGGAAAAGAATTATAGGAAGGTTCAAGAGAGCTTGTCTTTTATCAGGACTAAGTCTTAAATGGCGATGAACTTTTAAGTTGAGATTAAGATTTAATGCGGTAAGCTCTACATGATAAAGTTCTTACCGAGAGTTTACTGCAGATTGGATACTACAAATTCAATAATAAAGACACCTGCCATCATGATCAGTGAGCGCATAATGTCATAGTTTAAGTCAATAAACTTAGTAATATTCTTAAAGCATTTCAAGCTTAGCATGATCTCAAATATTCTTAAGTTCTTTGAACCAAAATAAGAGATAAGAGAACTTGCAACCAAACTTATGATCATACAGATAAACATCATACCTGATGAGCCTATAAATGAGGTTAATAGCAAAGTTAAGCCCCATACGAACAGGGTTCCAAAGTTCCAGCACATAGTCACAAACTTTCGTCTGTACTTTAAATTAGCAAAGAATTCGACCAGAGCCATGCAACAGTCTTTAGCAAAGCTCTCTGACATAAAATGCTGAGTTACCCTTAACAGTTTCTTCGACAGTACCTTTGTAAGTTCTTCTTTACGGGAAGCTACAATACTCTCTAACTTTGCTTTCATGCTAAAGACTTTACTGGTATAGGCATCTGTCTCTACAGCCTGATTCTTTACCCTATTTGTCACCAAATCAAAATCATATTCATACGATCTTAATAAGGTATTAAAGATATGGTCTTTTTTAAGATTGTTTAAGACAAAGATCTTAGCATCTGCACTTACAAGAGAGCGACCTACTGAAGTGTCAATAAGATCAGATCTCATAGAAGAGTAGACATAATCTAAAACAGATGGAATGACAAGTGGCACACCTGAAGCTGTTGCCCAATACTCAAAGATCTTATTAAAACCTGCTAAACAGAATTTTAAATAGCCCATGGAGGAATCACACTTATAAGTCATTAAAAAGTGATAATCCTCTTGAGTATCAGCATCAGAGAGCTTGAATTCAAGTGAATCTAAGATCTTCTGGTAGCAGTAAAAATCAACAACTGAAGGAGGAGGGACATTAAAACTATCCTCAGCTTTTTCAAATTCTATCTTGATAAGAGGCGCGCAATGAGTTTCTAAATAAACCTGTCTTTCAACATTGATAGAACCTTTGCCCTTACATTTCTGACAAGGGATCTTCTTGTCCCCGCGACAGGTAGGACACTCAATGTAACCACTCTTTTTACAACGGGCACAGCCACCATCTCTCCCCTGACAGGATGGACAGATAATTAAACCAAAACCTGAGCAGTTAGGACAGTTCATCTTTTGAGTACCTGAACAGTCAGGACAGGTGCATTGACCTTTAGCCTTTCTAACTGAGAGACGGTTTATTTTATTTCCAAGCTTGAAAAGCTCAGAGGCACTTAACTCTTCTAAAGAATGGCTGAAACTTTTTTGAATGGTTTTGTCTTTTTCTAAAACTTCGCGATTAAAACGTTCAAATTCTTTTAAAGCTTCTTCATCAACAACATTTTCTGTACCTACAACGTTCTTGATTACAGTGTCTTTTGATTCTACGGTATAGTACCAGTTCGCTAAAAATACAAAAGTAACTTCAGAGAGTAAAGGATCAGTAAAACTTACTTTATCAGGTTGAACACCAACCAGTCCTAGTGAATCTCTTAGAGGTACTTTAATATCTATTGACATTGCTTATTTACAGAAAATGACCGTTTACAATTAAAATAGTTAACAAACCGATAACAACAGAGCCTAAAATCAATCTTATAGACTGCACTGCTTCAACTGTAAGACTAGGGACCTTTTTTAGCCTGTGGGTTAGCTTCAGCATGCTCACAGCAGAGTAATAACTCCAGTTTTTAGTAAGAGCAAAAGAGGTAAAGGCACAGATGATTGAGGATACACACATCATCATGATACCACCCACAATATTAGGTACCATATAACCTATGAGGATCACTATCATCCATGTCACTAAGGTTATACCTGCCCAAATAATTTTGGTTTTAGGATTGAGAACCATCAGCAAAGGCACAAATGATATAAGATTTTTAGCAAAAACTCTAGCAAAATCTTCTGATATATAACCATGCGCGTTATCAGTAAGTTCTTTAGTAATACTGTCTAATAACTCCTGTTTTACCTTGGTCTTAATGTATATCAGTCTTGAGGAATCTTTGTGCTTTGCTGCAGTTAAAATTGATTCTACAGTAACACCTTGAGCTACAGCCTGCTCTTTAGCAATCTCCATCTCATGTCTTTCGATGGTTCTGATTGTCTTAGCTAAAATTGCCTTTGAAGCTAAGGCTTTTACGCACTTAATCTTTTCATCAACATCATCAGCTGATGCGATTAAAGTATCAGAGAGTAAATGAGACTCGTCGTTGAAAACATAATCTAATACTGGAGGCTTACAGATTGAGCGTAAGTTTTTATGTCCACAGATAATAAAATCAAATGGCTTTTCTACTCCCACGAGATAGACATGCACGGCATAGCATGGAGCAGTACCCAAAAAGTTTACGCTATAGCCTCGAGCGGTTTCATTACCGTTTGGTTTACTTGAGAAATCGGCTGCCTCTATGATGGCCTTTTCATCCTCTTTTGAAAATGAGGTGATTTTTTTATCAGTACCAGGTACCATGAGAGAAATACTGATTTGCTTTTTGCAGTCAGCATCATAGATAACTTCTCTATCAACAGTAACCTCACCTTTACCTTGGCAGTCTTTACACTTTACTTTACCAGTACCATTACAGGTATGGCATTTAGCATTGCCAGAGCCATGGCAGACAGGACAGGCCTTAGCACTGCCATGACAGGTAGGACATTCGATGGAGCCTTTACCGCCACAGTTCTCACAAATGGAACTACCACTGCCATGACAGTTTTTACATCTGGTTTTACCAATAGCATTGATACGGTTAAAACAGATGATCTGACCAGAGAGGGCTTTTAAGTCTTCAAATGAAGCCCCAGAGAGGTGTTTTGCAAATTCTTTTGTTTTAGCGCTGTCTTTTTCAAGTTCTTTAGTATTTGCTAAAGTAAACTCATCTAACGCGCTCGTTGAGAGCACATGAGTTTCATCACTTACAGAACGAAGAATTTTATCAGAGCAGCGACACTTAAAATTCCAGTTCATGGAATAGGATACGGACGCACTAAATTCTACCAAGTCTGAAATTCTAAAGTTTGCTGTAGGAACACCACAACGAGAAAAGATAGCAGCAACAGTGTCATACAGACGCTGTTTTAACAGCTCAAGATTTGCCTTTGACTCTTGAGGAGTGCTCTGTTCTTGATTTTGAGTAGTATTGTTATCCGCGCTCTTGTCAGGTGCAGACTGATTCTGTACAGGTACTGTATTTACCTGTGAATCGCTATTCTCTGTAGCTACTGTGGTTGTTTTTTTGCCGCTTTCAGGCATACGTTATCCTCGTTCATAATTCTTATATTCTATCGGCACTTTTTGAAATTTATTGACTACAACTCATAATTTTAAGAGCAATTTTATCTTTTTAGTTATTTGTCCTAAAAGTAAGCTTTAAAGCAGTCAGGTGTAACCTGACTGATTTAAACTTGATCTTTGTGTACTGTGATTTAAGCAGTACTAAGCTATATGCTTATCTGTGGTCAGTGCCTTCATGACATAATCAAAAAAGCCTGTGTTATCTATCTTTAAATAAGTGTTGTTACCAAAGGTAACCGCACCATTTTCTATGGTGTAGCTTGCTACATCAAAAGACAGAGTCTTAGCTTTATGATCTTTAATTAAAACTACCCTCTTATTAGTTACTACTAAGATACCTTCTTCTTTAGAGAAAGAATAAAGGACATCAGCTAATACTCTTTTAACAAATTTAGGTAGAGTACTGTTTAAATGGTAAATTCTGTCTGAGAAAGTAGCGATAATGTTCTCTTCATCCTCACAGACGTAATCGTCAACCTCGATTACAAAGTTAGCCTCATCATTACCGCCTACGCAGTATAAAAGGTTATTGTTCTGAGCAATGAACTTTGCAATTGGATATGGTAGTTCTGAAAACTTAATTTCTAGTAATCTTAAAACAGAAATTGCGTTTCTAGTAAAGGTATCGAAATTTGAGAACAGTCTATTTCTGTCATAGCGCTCAATCATATAGTAAAGTAAAAAGATGTATTGAGCTTTTACATCAACCGCGCTCTGTGTAACCCAAGATAAGGTCTTTAAGAGAGCTACTGTATTCTCTGGAGTATCATCAATTAGGTTGTCAGCTAAAGCCTTATTAGACTTTTCACGAGCAAAGATCTCTTTGAAGAAATACTTTGGACCAATCTGACGCATTCTGCTTCTGTAATTATGTAAAAAACCGTAGGTATCATCGCCTGGTTCAATGAGTTTTACATCTGAATTGAGATATACCCTAGCACTTCTTTTAAAGACAACCTTACGGTTATCGTTATCTTTAAATACCAAGTAAATAGAGATTAAAAGAGGTATAGCGCCTAAAACAAAAGGATATAATCCCTGTTTAAAGTCGCCATCCCATAAGAAAGGTAATGATACAAACAGGTTTAACCAGCCGTACCAACCTAAGAATCCCTGTAGACGGGTTACAAAGACACCATCTGGAAAGATAAACATAGAAATTCTGTAATTAAGGTGAGTTAAAACTAGTGATAAAACTAGTAAAAAGAATAAGATCAAAAACATGGTCAGTTCTCATTTTTTATTAAATTTATTGTGCAAACTATCATAACAGTATCTTAGTACAAATTTCGTGACTGTACGTTTAATTATTTGATAAAAAATGAGATTTGCACTGAAAAAGACTTATTTATTTTTCCTTAGGATAAAATGATAACGTTTTAGTTATTATAGTAAGAAATGCAAAGAGAGTAGCTCGATTTAGAATTTAAAACCTTTTGCTTTAACAAACTCAAGCCACTTTTTATCATCAACAGCTACACCTTTTGAAGGTTCATAGACATGTGTTTCATAAAAGTAGTTTCTCTCGCCTAATATAGCAGTATCGGTAAGATAGGTCATCTCAGAGTTTACTTCAAAGCCATCGGTTTTAGCTCTGTGATTTGTAAATGCTACGAAAAAGATTGGCTTGTTTACTTTCTCATCAACACAGAACTGATAGTGAAGTTCACCTCCTTTTAAGTTACAGAACTTTCTGTATTTTGATTCAAGGTAGTTGTATGAGACATTATAGATGCCACGGGTTCTGTAGATATGAACATGAGAGTCATCAGTGTCTGCGAGTTTTTCTAAATTGTAGAAAAACATTCTTTGCTCTAGTGTCTTGGTAAACTCAACAGCAGTTTGTGATTGAGCTAGTTTTGCTTCCTGCTCTAGAACTTTAGGATCACTTGTACATGAGGCTAAAGATAAAAGAGCTAAAAATAATAGCGCTAACTTAGTTTCTTTCTTAGCAAAACGAGTTGCTTTTAAAGCCATATCTTTAACTACGTTCATAATCTTTTGCCTCTGTCTTACTATCTTACTTTACTTAATCTGACCTGAGTTTTAGTCAATTATAATATACAAATGCTATCTTGGCAGTGACAATAACAGGTTGTTAATGTTGTCGATAGTTCTTAAGTTTTGTCTTAAGAGCTGATGATGCTCTCTTTTACCAATTGTTGATTTGCCCTCTTCATTTACACGATTATGCTTGGTAAGCATATTACATTTGTCAGAAAGCCCTTTGCTTCTTTCGCTCTCTTTACCTATAGTGTTTGATACCTTAGTTGTGATCAGGATAATCCTCTAAGATCTTCTTTAACTCATTAGCTATTCTCTTGTCAGAGACAGAGATCTTCACACCTAACTGCTGGGCAAAATAAGATACACGCAGTTCTTCAATTAACCACTTAACCTCGATAAGAGCATCAGGTACTACCTGATACTTGTATCTTGAAAGAGTGTTTTTATAAAGTTCGTTTACCTCTTCAATCTTACGTGTATACATAAGATCACGATTTACATCACGAGATAGTTTATCGATTCTATAAATAATCGCCTCAAGATAACGTGGCATCTGCATTAAGTGCTCAAGTTTGGTTGAGCTTACAAAGCCTTTATAAACTAAAGAGTCTAATTGTGAGGCAATATCTTTATAGCTGTAAGCTACAGAGAGATTTATCTGTCCTTTTAAAAGACGTCTGATTTCATGGACTTTAAATAAAATCTTGTCTACAAAAGAGCATAGATACAGAGCCTTATCATTTAAATCAGCTCTTACCTTTTGCGCTAAGTTATTAAAGCTCGTCTCATCATAGCAAGGAGCATGATTTTCCTGTATGATTAGATCAATTGAGCCTAAAACTAAGTCAGAAATTAACTCCTTTACAGAGCCTAAAGGCTGATAGTACATAGAGAGCTTTGACTTATTTGGTAAGTGTTGCTCAAGATAAGCTGTAGGCTGTTTAATTGATAGAGACAATAACTTTCTCTGTCCCTGCCACATGGCTTTTTCCTGTTTAAACTTACTGTCATAAAGCTCTAGAGCTACACCATTACCTTTGTCGGTTAAAGCAGGATAGGCTGTAATTTCAATAGAGCCCTGCTTAGTTACCTGCTCAGACTTAATCGTACCAAAGGTCCAGGTAGAACTTGGAGCACTCTCTTTATGAGTTTTAACTACTTTCTTTAGAACATCCTGAACTTCACCCTGCAGTGATTGAGATAAAGCTTCAAAGTTACGACCTTTCTTAATTACTTTGCCCTTTTCATCTTCAATTGCAAAGATCATAAAGAGGTGTTTATCAATTAAAGTCTTATCAAAGTCATCAGTTGTAACTAACTCACCGCCCATACGGGTTAACTCTTTAGCTGACTTCTGATACAGATCGTCACTGCAAGGGCCTCCTAAAGCTTCAGCTAAAGCTTCGGCATAATTTGGAGCAGGGATTAAGTTCTTTCTTAATCTCTTAGGTAATGACTTAATTAAAGAGGTTAAAAAGTCTAATCTTAGGCCAGGGATTTGATATAGAAACTCTTTAGAATTTACCCTGTTCAATACTGCTAATGGGATATGGACAGTTACACCATCATCCTTTGAGGTAGGATCAAAGACATAGCTTAACTTTAATTTAAACTTGTCCTGTATCCAGAACTCAGGGAAATCCTGCTCCTGAATTTTATTAAAGTTATCTTTGGTAACTAACTCTAATGAGAAATCCAGATAATGAGGATCCTGTTTTACTTTCTCTTTCCACCATTTTTCAAAGTGGCGGACTGTTACAATATCCTCTGGTAACTTTTTAGCATAAAACTCTTCTAGTACTGTGGAGTCTACTAAGAGGTCACGGCGTCTTAACTTATCCTCAACATGTACCACTTCATCTACAAGCTCAAGATTATGACGGAAGAAGTCATACTTTAACTCAACGTCACCTGCGACCAGTCCATCACGGATAAAGAGTTCACGGCAGATTTTTTTATCAATCTGACTGTATTGAACCTTGCGTCCCTGAACTATAGGCAATCCATATAAAGAAATGGTCATTGAAGCAATTACCGCGCCCTGCTTTTTAGACCAGTGAGGTTCAGCATAGCTCTTTTTAATTAAGTGAGCTCCGATAGTCTCAACCCACAGAGGATCAATTGAAGCTACAGTTTTAGCAAACAGACGGCTAGTTTCATTTAATTCAGCTGAGCATATCCACTTAGGCTTCTTTTTACATAAGACAGATGATGGGTGAATTACAAATTTCACACCTCGAGCACCTAAATACATGCCCTTGTCATTATCCTCATAATGGCCAATCTGTGAGAGCAGACCTGAAAGTATGGCTCTATGAATTGCTTCATAAGTAGAAGGAACCTCATTAGAGCGATACTTTAGGCTCTGGCAGGATGCCCTTAACTGACGTAATAAATCAAACCACTCACGTACTCTTAGATAAGAGATATATTCAGCCTTTAGACGTTTGCGAAGTGCTGAATTACTCATCTTAGTCTGCAGCTGGCAAATATATTTATATAAGTTCAAATATGAGAGAAAATCAGACTTTTCATCATCAAAACGGTGATGAGCCTGTCTGCTCTGCTCCTGCTTATCTAATGGTCTCTCTCGAGGATCCATTACAGCTAAAGCTGAGACGATTACTAAAACCTCACTTAAAGCACCTTCTTTATCTGCCTGTACGAGCATTCTAGACAATCTTGGATCTGCAGGGATCTTAGATAAAGCCACGCCAATCTTAGTAAGCTCAATCTCATCTGTGCCCTTACCTTTAGCGTCATTGATGGCTCCTACCTCTTCTAAGAGTCTGATACCATCAGTTACCTGACGCATCTGAGGAGGATCAATAAATGGGAATTTAGTGATATTACCTAGATGCAAAGCTACCATCTGTAAGATTACAGCAGCTAAATTAGTTCTTAGAATTTCAGGATCTGTAAATTCTGTGCGGGATAAGAAGTCCTCCTCTGAATACAGTCTTACGCAGACACCTTCACTGACACGACCGCAACGGCCTTTTCTCTGGTTGGCACTTGCCTGGGAAATCTTTTCTACAGGTAATCTTTGCACCTTAGTACGTGGAGAGTAACGGCTGATTCTAGCTGTACCAGGATCAATAACATATTTAATACCAGGAACAGTAAGTGAGGTTTCAGCTACGTTTGTACATAAAACTACACGTACAGTTGAGTGTGGTGAGAAGATCTTGTTCTGCTCTGCTGTAGCTAATCTTGCATATAAAGGCAAAATCTCTGTATTTGGAAGATGAGCTTTCTTTAAGAAAGCTGCAATATCCATAATTTCGCGCTCACCTGGTAAAAAGACTAAGGTATCAGCTCTTCCATGCTCTTTAAACAGGAACTTTAAAGCCTTTAGAATGCCGTTGCGTAAATCGAGCTCTTCTACCTCACACTCAGGATCATCCTCATCACCATCCTGCAATCCTAAAGGCATATATTCAACTTCCACAGGATAAGTACGACCTGATACTTCAATTACAGGAGCATTGTTAAAGTGCTTTGAAAAGCGCTCGGTGTTAATGGTAGCTGAGGTAATAATGAGCTTTAAATCTTTGCGCTTATTAAGTAACTGTTTTAAATAACCTAATAAGAAATCGATATTAAGTGATCTTTCATGAGCCTCATCGATGATGATGCAGTCATAGTTTAAAAGTAATCTGTCTGAGGCTGTCTCTGACAGTAAGATACCGTCAGTCATCAACTTTATATAACAGTTCTCTGAGGTTACATCAGTAAATCTTACTTTATAACCTACGCTGTGACCTAACTCTTCACCTAACTCCTGAGCAATACGGGTAGATACGGCACGGGCTGCCAGACGTCGTGGCTGAGTATGACCGATTAGACCATGAAGACCTAAACCTGCTTCTAAACACATCTTAGGAATTTGGGTAGTCTTACCAGAGCCTGTCTCACCTGCGATGATAAGGACCTGGTTATTTTTAATAGCTTCAATGATCTCATCATGCTTTTGAGCTACAGGTAAAGCTTCATCATAGGTGATTTTAGGAAGGCTTTGCTTTCTGTTTTCAAAAAAGGCTTTGTACTTTTCTAAATCCTCAGAGATCTTTAACTGCAAGTCTAAAAGCTTATCAGCATTGCTTACAGAATTATCCTCACTTTTACCCTGTTTGTCTTTAGGGTTTATAGAACTCAAAGAGAGCTTTTTAAGCTCTCTTGACAGGTTAAGACGATGTTTATAAGTTAAATTATCAAATTCAGCTTTGACGTTTCCTATAAACTTTTCAAGTTTTGGATCTAAGTTTTTATCTAAGTTATTATTCATTTAGGTTTTATCTAATTTAAAAGGCAAGTTGCCTTGCCTTTATCATAAAAATTGTGTGTTAACTGTGTGCTGTAAGCTTAGCTTTTAAAGTAAAAGCTAACGATATTCACAGTCATCGTTAATGCTGTCAAAGAGTTGAGCCTGCGCTAATTTTCTGCGACGACGCAAGTCCTCCTGCTCACTCTTGTGTAAGTTTAATTTTGCCTTTCTTAAGCGTTCAAATTCAGCAGCTCTCTCGGAGGCTAAATACAGACCTGCTCTGCGTATTTTATCCCCTTCAAGATCAACTACCACTAAAGTAACTTTAATGAGGTTTACCATATCGCCAGCTTTTGGATAACCACCGATATGATAAGACATCAAATCACCTAAAGTTAGAGTTTTCTCAAATGAGGTTAACTCAAAATCAAACTGTTTAGCTAAATCAACCATTGGGGTTGAGGCGGCATAAATCTTATCGCCATGATACAGAGGATGGCTCTTAATTCTGCTCTCATGAGAGAACAGTGCATTTAATAAAGTCTCATCAGCATCAGTACCAATCATGGAAATGATGTCACCTGTTTTAATTACAGTATCACCATGACACTTGATCATTTTACCGTCTCTAAAGATAGCAGCTACAGTAGTGCCCTTTGGAAAGGTAATTGAACGTAAGGTTCTGTCATTAAATGAAGGCTCTTTAATGCGATAGTTTAATAACTCATAGTCATTAGAGAGCATGATACCTACATCTGATTTGGTAATAGGTGTCAGCATCGATGGTGCATAAACCTTTAAAAGTTTAGCTAAAGGTAAAATTAAAGAGCCTTGGAAGAGTAAAGATACAATTACTACCACGAAAGCTACATTAAAGTACAGCTGAGGGTTATCAAGATGCTCAAATACTGGATAGATAGCAAGTACAATAGGCACAGAACCTCTTAATCCCACCCAGCTCATAAAGATAATGTCTCTTTTGTTATAAGACTTAAAAAATGGCTTTATGCATAAGAAGACAGTTAGAGGTCTTGCAATTAAAGTAATCACCACAGCAATTACTACACCTGGGAACCAGAATTTCACCATCTCATGAGGTGTAACTAAAAGACCTAACATTAAGAACAGAGTGATCTGTGATAACCAGGTAAAGCCTTCAGATACAGGCAGGATGTAACTTACCTGTCTAGTCTTCTGATTGCCCACACACATACCAATGATAAAGATAGCCAAGAAGCCTGAGCCTCCTAGGTATGAGGTGATTGCAAAACCAATTAAACCTAAACCAATAACGAGAATACTGTAAAGACCTACACCTAAGGATAAGGTTGAGACAATCATACGAGCGATAAAGCCAATGAAGACGCCCATGACAATACCAAAACCAAACTGCTGCACAAAGAAGATAAGAGCATCAGTAAATGAAGTGGCCTTTTGAGAAGCAAAGGCAATCATGGTGGTAGTCAACAAAATTGCCATAGGATCGTTAGTTGCTGACTCAATCTGCAGAGTATTAGATACATTTGACTTTAAAGAAATGTTCTTATCTTTACCTAATAAAGAGAACACTGCAGCAGCGTCAGTAGAACCTACGATACAGCCTAAAAGTAATGCCTGAATTAAAGAGATATCAAGTAATAAATAAGCAATTAAACCTGTGATACCGGAGGTTAGGATAACACCTACGGTTGCTAAAACAGCAGATTCAGCTGCCACATTTTTCATCATAGAAAAACTGGTACGCAAACCACCGTCTAGCAGGATCACCGCAAGCATTAAGTTTGCAATAAAGAAAGCTGAGGAGTAATCAGTATAGTGCAGGTGCAGGATAATACCGTCTTCACCTGTTAACATACCAATTGACAAGAACAGTAACAGTAACGGGGTACCAAAGAAGGACGATAATTTTGAAGCCAGAATAGCGAAAGTTAAAAGAATACCAACTATGAGAAAGGCATAGTTCATGTCAAATTCTGGCATGTATCCTCCAAAGAACTGCTCTGATATAGGGTTATTAAGCCATAAAAGTAAATGGCTCTTAAAGTACCCTCTTTATGGTACTTACACCTCTTGGTTTGATTAAGTTTTTTATTGTTTTATAAATTTTCGATTTTTAATTCCTCGTATATTTTAATCTAGAAAGGGCTTTAAATATAGGCTTAATGACGATATTTACTCACTTGTTCATGCAAATGTTTTTCATATAAACTCAATTTTCTAAAAAATAACTGTTTTTAGAAATACAAAAAGTTAATTTGATCAGGATCATAGCTTTTACAACTCATAAAAAACTCTCTTTTTATAAACACTATATATCTTCATTAAAAATACATGTCCATTTTAGTGCACACATGCACCATGGTTTATTTAATTGATTTATAAATGCTTTTTATAAATCTAATCTTAAGTACGGTAAATATTCTTTGGTTTTACTAAATATCACGCACCATTAATGTGAGATAGGGCTTTAAGGTTGTTTCTTTGTGGTAACATCAACGACATGGCTTAAGGCATAACCAAAGCCTGCCACCTAGATTTTTAACTAAGATACAGCATCAAAGGAGCTGTTATTTATGTGTTCAATTTTCGGTATTTTTGATATTAAAGAGCATCCTGAAGCTCTTCGTCAGACTGCACTTGAGAACTCAAGACTGCAGTTGCACCGCGGTCCTGATTGGGAAGGTATTTATCAGGGCGATCATGCAATTATTGTTCATGAGCGTCTGTCAATTGTTGATCCTCAGAATGGTGCTCAGCCTCTATATAATGAAGACAAGTCTATTGTTTTGGCTGTTAATGGCGAAATCTACAATCACAAAGATCTGAAGAAAGAACTTACAGTTGATTACAAGTTCAAGACAGGTTCAGATTGTGAGGTAATCATCCCTCTATATGAAGAATTCAAGCGTACTGGTAAAAACTTTGTAGACAGATTAGTAGGTGACTTTGCTTTCGTTATCTATGACGCTAAAGACAACACAATCTTTGCAGCCCGTGACCATATGGGTATTAACCCTATGTATGTTGGCACTGACAGAGAAGGTCGTTTTTATGTAGCCTCAGAAATGAAAGCTTTAGTTAACGTTTGTGACTCAGTAAAAGAATTCCCACCACGTCATTACTTATACACTAAAGACGGTGACTATGAGTTTAAGCAGTACTACAAGCGTGACTGGTTCGAGTATGACAATGTTAAGAACGATCCTGCTGATGTAAAGAGTTTAAAAGATGGTCTGATGGATGCAGTTCGTCGTCAGTTGATGTGTGATGTACCTTACGGTGTATTACTCTCAGGCGGTCTTGATTCATCTGTAATTTCAGCTATTGCCAAGTTCTACTCAGAAAAGAGAGTTGAGGATGACGGCAAGTCACAGGCATGGTTCCCAAGATTACACTCTTTTGCAATCGGTCTTGAAGGTGCACCAGATCTTAAGAAAGCTCGTGTAGTAGCTGATTACTTAGGTACAGTTCATCACGAAATTCACTATACAATTCAGGAAGGCTTGGATGCTCTTCGCGATGTTATCTATCACATTGAGACCTATGATGTAACTACTATCAGAGCTTCAACTCCTATGTACTTAATGGCACGTTACATCAAAGCTATGGGCATTAAGATGGTTTTATCAGGCGAAGGTTCTGATGAGATCTTCGGCGGTTACCTATACTTCCACAAAGCTCCAAATGCTAAAGAGATGCACGAAGAGTTAGTAAGAAAGTTAGATCAGTTGCACTTATATGACTGCCTAAGAGCAAATAAGTCTCTAATGGCATGGGGGGTTGAAGGTCGTGTTCCATTCCTAGATAAGAAATTCTTAGACATCGCAATGCACTTCAATCCTGAAGCTAAGATGTGCCCTGGTAAGGTTATCGAAAAGAAGGCTCTAAGAGAGGCTTTTGACGGTATGTTACCAGAGGAAGTTCTATGGCGTCAGAAAGAGCAGTTCTCTGATGGTGTAGGTTACTCATGGATTGATGCTCTGCGTGACTATGCTGAAGAAAAAGTTTCAGACAGAAAGTTTGCTGAGCGTGAGGTAAGATTCCCAGTAAACACTCCTTTAACAAAGGAAGCTTACTTATACAGAGAAATCTTTGAAGATCTGTTCAAGTTACCATCAGCTGTAAAGACTGTTCCATATGGTAAGTCTGTAGCATGCTCTACTCCTACTGCTATTGCGTGGGATGCAAAGTTTGCAAAGATGAACGATCCATCAGGTCGTGCTGTAACCGACGTTCATGAGGAAGCTTACGAGATGGGCCACAAGATGTAAATCTTGAGGTAAAAGTTCCTTTATATACATTATCATTTTTCTTACTCATTAAGGTTCAGCGAAAGCTGAGCCTTTCTTTTATCCTAAAGTCTCCCTGTTTTTATCGTTACAAAACTCATTTATTCTTAACTTTTAAAACAAGATCACCTATCTGTAACTCCAATTTCTATGGCTCTATTAAAGTTCTGTATAATCACTTATAGCTTATTAACTTTAGGTCACACCATGAAAAACATCTCCTGTATCTTAAAAACTCTTATGGTATTTACCTGCCTTTTATTTACAACCTCAGTGCTCACAGCCTGCAGCTCCATCACCGATAACTCTCAGCCACCTACTCCTTATGAAAAGATTGGTGATGTAACTGAGCTTACAAAGTATGTTGAAAACGGTAAAACCACCTTAGGTGAACTCTTCACTCACTTAGCTCCAAGTACAGCAAGCTCTGATTATTTGCTAAATACTGTTCTCTATACTGGTAATTTAAAAAAGGATAATAAAAGAGTTTTAGTGGTGCAGTACTGGGCAAGATATCCAGGCTTAAGATACAAGCCAAACGCTGTATGCAAGACCACTAAGAACATTATCATCACCTTAAAAAATGACAATCTAAAGGCTGACAATATAGTTGAAAGTGTTGATTACACTGGTGCCTCATATGCTATTCAGGATGTCGTCTTTAGTAAATCAACCGAGTACTATCATGAATTAACAGAGCAAGAGCTAAAAGACTCAATTAACTTTGACTGGAGCAAAGTTTATTTCCAGTCTGTAGTCTTAGACAGCGTAAAAGCTGACTCTAAAAAAGATAAAGATGAAATACAGATCATCTCAGATCAGTTAATCAAAGTTGTTTATGAAGCTCCAAGCTTAAAGCTTGTTGATAGAGATGATTTTAAAAAGACCAAGCTTTCATTTGGCAAAAACACAGACAATATCGTACCAAAGGTTGAAAAGACCACTGACTACTATGAGTACGTTGATTGGGATAAAGGAGAAATTCTGCCTCCATGGTTTAGAAGATTAGGAGAGGATTTCTTCTTCATAGATGTTACAAATGCTATTCTTTATTTATAAAGATCATCCTTTGTAAATCAGAGTCCATGTCTAAAGAAATAAGCTATGTTATGTAAGGTGCAACTTTAGCATTACAATAAAAAAAGCACCGTATAATAAGATATAAATTACCTGCACCATAAACTACAAACACCAATCAGGTGCTGGTTCATTTTCTAAAATGATGAGGTATTTCTTGAAAGTATTCAAACTTTTATTAAGTCTTATAGCACTTTTGTGTGCAACAACTTTCCTTACAGGATGTTCTAGCTTTTGTGAAGATCTTGGTGATGTAACTGAGGTTAATCGTTATGTAACTAATGATCTTTCAACTGTAAAATCAGTTTTATCAAGGATGTTAAATCCAAATGAAGAAAAGCGCAGCTACGACTACTATGTTTCAAGAAAGCTCTATGAAGCCACACAGGTAAGCTCTGGCAACAAGATCTTAATTGCTCACTACTCTGTAGATTTTCCATTAAAGTCTCAGCCTTATAGAACAGTAAAAGACGTAGTACTTTTACTTCAGGATGATAAGCTGTCAGAAAACAGCATTGTTCATGATATCAAGACCTTTGGTGCTGCCTACCTAAAAAATGAAGGCATAAATGAGTACTATGCCATGTCTGAGCAAGAGCTAAAAATCTTTGCCAATATGGGTAACAGCTACATCAGTTCTAAAAGCAAAACCGGTCAGTTCAAATCAGAACTTGATCTTACTGAAGACAAGTTAATCAATGCTGAAACTTCAGAGTTATTCGGTCAAATTGATGATCTTAAAGAAGTAGATGATAAAAAGCTCAATGCTCTAGGCGTTACAGATATAGAAAGCGGTAACGCTGCTCCTAGAATTAGAATTGTAAAAGAATCCTATATCTTAGATGCCATCTATATCGTAACTGTAATCGCTACTATGGGATACAACATGAATCATTAACGGTGTTTATTCTTAGCGGTTCTCTTGGACTTTGAGAGCATGAGGTGACAATCAGCTTTAGCTCAAGGTTAATTGAGGTTGAAGATTGATGATTTAAAAACAACTTTCAAAAAAGCTATGCCAGATAAATAGGAATAAGCTGAGAAACTTAATGCTTTCTCCTATAATGAAAATATTTGCTTTTGCTCCTCTAGCCTTTTCATGATTTTCTTTCTTCCTTTCTTTCTTCCTTTCTTGTTTTCTTAAAAAAAAAGAAAGAAAGGAGAAAGGATATCGTACGAAATGCTGTCAGATCAGTATGAAATAACTACAAAAGTTGCACTTTTTCAGGGAACTGATAAAGAACAGTTCCGTGATAGAAAAGAATTTACTGGTTCTATTTTGAAGCAACTTGAAGATGTATATCAGTTCATAGATCTTGTAAACAAAACCAAAGCTACTTTCTCTGGACTTAATCGAACTGATAAGAGAGATTATCCAGAAGAGGCTGTAAGAGAAGCGTTGCTTAATAGTATTGTCCATAGGGACTATTCTTTTAGTGGCAGTAATCTTGTTAATGTTTTCGAGGATAGAATTGAGTTTGTGTCTCTTGGCGGACTGGTTTCATGCTTGGAGCTAAAATCTATTTTTTTTGGAGTATCCATGTCGAGAAATCCTAACCTTGCAGCGATTTTTTATCGGATGAGGCTGATTGAAAGTTATGGTACGGGAATAGGAAAGATAGAACTCGTATATAAATCAAATCTACTGCAGCCTGAATTTGAAACTGCAAAGGGAGTTTTCAGAGTGACTCTCCCAAACTGAAATGAGGAGCATGACTCTAATATACAGTCCTACAGTGGCAATGACGGTGATATCTCTTTTAATGAACAGAAGAAACTTATCATTCAGTATGCAAAGGAAAAAGGCAGTGTATCAAGAAAAGAAGTTGAGAATTTGATTGGAGCAGGAACAACCAAAGCATTCAGGATTCTAAAGGAACTCTGTGAGGCAAAACAGCTTGAGCAGACAGGAACAGGAAAGTTAAGAACATATGTTATCAAATAAACCTTTTACCTCTATTTCTACAAATCATATAAAAGTTTGTTGAGCGGTATTAAGGAGAAATTGAGCATTCTTTGTTTATGGTTTCTTTGTTTAAACTTCATTTAAAGTGTGAACTTAGTGCTAGTTCAAAAATTCGACTTAAGATGATTACTTCTGAAATTTGCTAAATTCTGACGATTGTTAAATTCTGAGGATTTAGAAAACGCCCCTAAAAAAGCTATGCCGGATTTTGTCTAACATAGCTTTTTGTTTAACGTGGCAAGACAATCTTTTCTATGAAAGATTGCACGAAAGATTACTGGTGCATAAAGAAGCCAATAATTAAGATGATGCTTACGCCCCACATAACTGGAGTTACCTGACGGTATTTACCAGTGATCAGCTTTAATAGACAATAGCTTGCAAAACCGAAGCCAAAACCATTACCAATAGAATAGGTCATTGGCATCATGATCACGGTTAAGAAAGCAGGAATTGATTCAGAGAAGTCTGTAAAGTCGATACCCTGTACATTCTTCATCATCATAGCACCAACTACGATAAGAGCAGGAGCTGTTGCATAAGCAGGAATTAAGCTTGCAAGTGGTGAGAAGAAGAATGCTAATAAGAAACAGATACCAACAACTACTGCGGTAAGACCAGTCTTACCACCAACGTTAACTCCAGCTGATGATTCAACATATGAGGTTACAGCACAGGTACCCATGGTTGCTGATAATAAGGTACCAACAGAATCGGTCATCAGAGCCCTATCGCAGTTTTCAATCTTACCGTCTTTATCTACAAGACCTGCAGCCTTGGTAACACCGATTAGAGTACCGATATTATCGAATAGCTCAACAATGGTGAAAGTAAAGATGATTGAAATTAAACCATAATGGAAAGCACCTACAAGATCCATCTTTAAGAAGGTCTCCCCCATACCAGGGAAAGAGAAACTTACAACATCTGAGATGCCCTCAGGTGCCTTAGTTACGCCAAAGATCATTCCAATTACTGTTACGGTCACGATACCGATTAACATGGCTGCTCTGATTTTTAAAGCTAAAAGAGCGCCAATGATGAGTACTCCTAAAAGAGCTAGATCAACTTTGGGATCAGAGAAAGTACCTAAGGTGATCTTTGTAGCAGGAGATTCAACAATCAGATTTGAGCTTTGAAGACCAACGAAAGCAATAAACATACCTATACCGACTACGGTCGCAGATTTCAAACTCATTGGTACAGCATCAATAATCATCTGACGCAGTTTGGTAACAGTCAGCACAAAGAAAACTAAACCTGATACAAACACAGCACCTAAAGCTGTTTCCCAATTCAAGCCTACAGTCTTACATACATAGAAGGTAAAGAAGGCATTAAGTCCCATGCCAGGAGCCATAGCAACCGGAAGATTTGCAAAAAGGCCCATTGCAATAGTACATAAAGCAGCAGACCAGATAGTTGCAGCAACAGCTGCTTCTACAGGGATTCCTGCTTCTTTTAAGATTGATGGGTTAACAAAAATAATGTAAGCCATTGCTACGAAAGTAGTAATACCGGCAATGATCTCAGTGCGGACATTAGTTCCTTTAGCTTTTAATTTGAAATGACGATCTAAAAAGCCCTGATCGTTCTTTGAGATGGTGTCAGACATAATTTCCTCTGAATGAAAAATACCTGCTATAAAAGCGCTTTCAGTATATTTGAATTTACCTTAGTGTCAATGCTGATTGCATAAGAAATCGACTTTTACCAAGATTTGATAAATATCGTATTCACTAATGTGCTGACAAGCGTGCATATGCAAAACTTCTAGAGTGTTTTAAGACTGCTTTTGAAGAGTTTATTAAGAATTTTTGCAGAGAAAAATGGAGGCTTTATAAAGATACTTATATTGAGCTAAAGGTATATATTGTGTTGAATGCAAATATATTGAGAATAATTCCATACTTTGATGGTATTTGGTTTTACCTGATGGTCAAGCAAAACAAAAAGCTACCATAATGGCAATAAAACCAATCACTATCAAAAGAGTCAGTACTAAACCTACAATAGATAAAGCAATACCTGTATAACACAGTTTTGTGCTTTCTGGATGCTTTTTTAAGGTTATAAAACCAAAGACAATACCTAAAACTGCTAAAGCTACACCTAAGAAACAACCTGCACCAGTAAAAATACTTAAGATGGAGACAATTCCTAGAACAATTGGAAGATACGGCAAAAGATGATCCTTACGCACTGGCGCATAAATTTTGTACTATCTATTGAACATTTAATTTACATAAATGTTCAAAATTATTTTTTAGTCGCGATAAGCGTGAAAAACATTTTTTGAAATAGGTTAATCAAAAAATTTATCAAGCAAAATACCGATTACTATCATTATGCATGAATAAGAAAGAGCTGCACCTGTAAAATTAATATTTTCCTCATCAGGATACTTATCTAAAGCAAAATAGCTAGAGACAATGCCTAACCCACCCAAAATTACAGCAAATATAAAACTATCCCATGCAAAAATACTTATGAGTGAGGCTATTCCAAAAGTAAGAGGAAGATATATCCAAAATCTCAAAATTCTCATTTTGTACTCCTGACAGAGTAACGTATAAATCTTGTACGATTTATTTTATGTACACTTAATGTAAGGGGGCAAGCGGATTTTTAGGATTATTTAGTAATCAAATCATTTTTCTGAAAATTAAGCTCTATTTGCTATAATTCATGCGTTACAAACAGTATAAGTTGCAAGACTTCAGTACTTGTTTATCAAGATCATTTATCAGAAGAAAAAGGTCAAATGGAAGAATTAGGTCTTACTAGAGTTCCTTACTATTCAGAACTTAGTGTGTTTAATCGAGATGATGTACCAAATGATGCTGTATGCCTAGTGCTTTCAGTCATGCTCTATTGGCATTCACTAGAAAAGTGCCAGAGATTTAATGCAAGAAATCATGTGCACCTTTTAGCCCGTAATTTAAGAAGAACTCCTGAATGTGTAAAAGAGTGCCTAGACTATCTTACAAGCTTAAAGATCTTAGATAAAAAAGAAGAAACTATCACCACAGAAAGTGACAATCCTGATAAAAAGACCAAATTAAACGAGTTCTATACCCTAAACTTCCATGTACTCCATGAGCTGTTAAAAGAGCATAACCTGAATGTCCCTGTAAAGATCCTGCGTTTGGCAAGTGACGATTACTTTGATATCTACTCATATTTATCACCAAAGAGAATGCCTTTAGTACAAGGTCTTGTAGGTATGGTCAAAGGTGGCATTTATGATGAAGCTGCTTTAAATGTCTGCAAGGTTATCTGTGGTATCTGCAAAGACGGTGACTATGAGGATTTCTCATATAAAGCATTAGCTCCTGGTTGGAGAATGTTAGCTCAGCCTCCTGCTACAGCAGAAGACGTCGTACAAAGATATTTAAGAGAAGGCGAGCGCTCTGTAGATATCGATCTTATGGATGGCTCTTTCTTTATGCCTGACGGTGATTACTTTGGAACTGAAAAGCATAAGATTTGGCATTCAGGTAAAAGTAAAGAACCTAGAGTTTTAGCTACTGCCCTATACCTTTGCTTTACAGCTTTAAGTCATGATGTAGAGTTCTATTCAGATCTAGATCTTGAGGAGCTAAAGGATGGCTTTGAACTTCTGAATAAATTTACAGGATTAAAAGGCAGATTATCTGAGGTGTACTTTAACTATAAAGACTTTACAGGAGATGCCCTTGTAAAGGCTAAAGTAGAGTACCAAAAGATATTAGAATCATTATCATAGATCATATTTGCCACAAGGTAATAATCAAATCTTTAAGGTGATAGTTTTACTTGTGGCGAAATACTAAATTGCCTAAATTTGAGCCTTTTCAATAATACACTGATGTGTTTTAGTGTCTTTTGAGTAGTTAATACCTACTAACAGAACTTCACCTTTATAGTCTTTAAAGAACTGTAAGTAATTCTTCTCTTTAATCTGAGTGATAGCAGTCTGTGCTGACTTATCGTACTTTAACTCAATTAAAAGAGCTGGTTTGTTTACACCAGACTTTGGCAGATACACTAAATCAGCATAGCCTTTTCCTGTAGGTAATTCTCTTACAACGTTATAGATATCAGTAGTACTTAGTTCTAAAGATAATGAGATTACACATGACAATGAGTTCTCGTCATTGTAAGTTAGAATTGAGGTATGGTCTTGATGAGCTTCATCAAAGACTTTAGCTACAGCATCAGAGTTTAATGACCAGATATCATTTAACAGGTCATATGACTTGCTTATAAGATTGTAGACTCCAGAGTATTTTTCATTATCTTCAACGATATTTCTAAACTCCATTTTGATTTCTTCATTTGGAATATGAACTGCAAATTTAGAAATATTGTCTACCCTGATATCTGAATCTGGTTTTATTGCCAGATATCCTAAATGGATGAGTAGAGTTAATACATCGTTCTTGGTCTTAAATGGAACCATATCATTTTGGAATTTGGCTACATTCACAACAACATCTTCGCCTGCTATTAACTTTACAATGTCATCTCTTAAGCCTTCCATGTTCATATCAATATATTCTTGAAGGCTTTCAAAAGTTTTCTGTTTTGGTCCAGTAACTTCCAAATCTTTTTCTGCTGATGCTCTTTACTACAGAATTTGGATTATAAATATGAGGGACATCTGTAAAAGAGTAGCCATCATACCATTGCTGCATTTGATTAAAATTCATCTTGAATTCGTTACACAATGACTGAACTTCCCTCTCTGTAAAACCAATAAATGGAGCAAAGTTATCAGGATCAGTCATTGAAAATTCATTGAACATATTCAATGCACTCTGGTTACCGTACTTCTTAATTGGAAGAATGCCTGTCATGTAGGCTAGAGCAATATAGGACTGATCTTTAAAGATACCTTCTAACCATTCAAGATATAGTTTTAAACTTTGAGCATCTTCTTTTTTCTCACGCATGATGCGATCCCATTCATCAATAATGAAGACAAAAGGAACTTTGCTGACGGAGAATACATCGTCTAAAGCTTCGTACAATTTGTCTGGAGAATTGAATACAACTTGCGGATAAGCTTCTTTTAATTCTTTTACTATTGAAGATGTGACAGACGAAATCATTTGATTAACATCATGACGTGCGCTATTAAACTCTAGCGACATGTTAATGAAAATAACATTATATTGATTTAAATGTTTTTTATAGCTTGGAGATTTTGCAATTTTGAGACTATCAAACTGGGATGAGCTGTCTTCACCTCTTGAATAGTAAGAACATAGCATTTGTGCTGTTACTGACTTTCCAAAGCGACGAGGTCTACTGAGACAAAAATATTTTTGCTTTGTCTTTATACATTTATTTAGGATCTCAATTAAAGGAGACTTGTCAACGTATATAAAAGAATCTAATGATTCTTGAAAAAGATTTTTCTCCTTATTTAAATACTTCGGCATTTTATCTCCTCCAGCGATGGAATTGCTTTACATTCCTTATTATATATGGAAGGTTGCCATTTTCACACTACAATAAATAATTAAAAAAACAGAAAAAATAAGAAACATAATTTTTTCTGATACTAAAGAAATAATAAAAAAAAAACATAAAAAATTTTCAAAAAAGCTTCTATTTTTTGCATTTTTTGCCAGTAAATTGTCTGTTCTTAAAAATTTGCCCTGTACACTGCCTCAAACTTATTTTGAGGATTATTTAATGTTCTTTAAATCAAAATCTGTAGAAAACAGTTTTCAAACTAAAGATCCTACCTGGTTAATTGTGTTAGGTTCTTTAACTCTTTTTGCAACCTGTATCTTTTGCGCCTTAGATGGCGCATCACTATCATCATCTCTGTCATTTGGACTGGTGATCTTACTGAATGTGCCTATCTATGTGGGCATGTTCAAATATGAACCTGACTCTGAGCATTCTAATGAATACTACCTTTGTGACAGTGAGTTGTATAAGCTCTCTGGCTACGAGGAAGTGCCAATCTTAGATAAAAACAGTAACTATAAGTTTACAGAAGCTACCCGTCTTATCGACAGGCATATTGAATCTCAAAAGGAAGAAAACCGTAACCGTGAGGATTATGTACCTATAAATCTGAATAAAGATGACATTGCAGCACTGACCATGGTCGCTGCTAAAAACATCACCAATAAGCTCTTTATTGGATATGGCTACGAGTTTTTACCAAAGCATGCAAGACGATTGGCAAAACTCCAGGAGCATGGACTAAAGCAATTGCCTCACGGTAAAGGCTCTGCTCAAATTCATAATCTGGAAAGACGCCATAAGCCTCTGTTCATGTCTTTACAGAATATTAAAGATCATGCCATTGTTTTTGGTACTACAGGCGCTGGTAAAACCAGATTCTTTGATCTTTTAATTACTCAGGCCATAGAAAGAAACGATACTGTCATCATTATCGATCCTAAAGGCGATCACGATTTAAAGCGCAGAGCTCGTAGAATCTGTGCCTGTACTCATCGTGATGGTGCTTTCCATGTTTTAGATGTTAAAGATCCAAATTTAACCACATCTGCTTTTAACCTCTTTGGCTCATCCACAAGTGCCTCTGATATTGCAGATAAACTGTCATCTCTTATGAAGCAGTCAACCTTTGATACTGACAGCTTTGCAAGCTATGGTCAGGAGGCTGTAGCCTGTGCTGTAACTGCCTTAGATTGTCTTGATTTACCTGTTGATATCTACCATATCTGCAATAATGCCAATATCGAAAGCTACTTTGACGGCATGGTAGCAGGTCTGTCTAAACTTACAGCTAAAACTCAAAACCGAGATCTTGCTGTGTACTTTGCAAGGCTCTTAAAAGGTTATTCTATTGAAAAGCACCTTTACACTCATGTAAGAGATTTCTTAGTAAGCATTGGCGATGAAGCTCAATTAGATGGTATTTCTGATATAAGTGAGGATAGTCTTTTAGATCCAGAGGTTGCTTTATCTTTAACACCAGAGCAGTTATCAGCTCTTAAAGAGAAAGTAAAAGCTCAAAATGATGAGAATAATATCGTTGAAGCTCAAATTGCAGATACAGATGTCTCATCAGGTACTGATAATTATGCTGATAATGGCAGCAGCCAGACAGGTAATTCTACTGATGACAGCAATACCATAAAAACAGAAACTGACTCTAAAGAGACTGAAGTAAAACCTAAAAGACGTGGTCGTCCCCCTAAAAAGAAAGTAGAAGACACAACTTCAGCTACTGTTGTTGATACAAAAGCATCAGGTAAAAGCAAAACTGAGACTAAAAAGACTACAGCTAAAAAGAAAAACTCAAAGCTTAAGAACGTAAAAATTCAGGTCAAGGCAGCAGCTTTTCTTACCTATTACAAGTATCTAAAACAGCACTCAAATTTGGATACTGATCCTGAATTTGAAAAACTGATATCTATGACTGTAAAAGAACAGTCTTTCTTTGAAAGAACCACTGCAAGTATTAAGACCGTACTTAATACCTTAAACAGTTACAACCTAAAACAGATCTTGTCAAAGAGTCCAACTCAAACCGATTTTTCATATATCTACCAGAAGAATAAGGTCTTTTACTGCGCCTTGCATTCAATGTCTAATGCCTCCTTAAGCTCATATGTAGGTAAGTTACTTTTATCAGATCTAAGCTCTTTTGCAGATCATATTTATTCAATGGATGAGGATTTACATGCTCTTAATAATCATAGTGCAAATGATAGGTTGCGCCATGCTGATGATGTATTTAGTAAAGTAGACAGTACTTTTAATACCAGTTTAGATGGCAAACTAAATGGCAACATAGGTTGCAAACAAAATTACAACATCAATGACAATTTACACAGTCATGAGGCAGATTTTACTGATGTGGCTGGTGATGATAATGTCGATCCTGATGCTAAGGCTGCCCTAGCTCTTACCCGTGAGCTTGTAGATATGGATGAGATAAACTCTTTTATTGAGGAGAAAAAGGCTGAAAAAGAACAGAAACAGCTTCGTTATAAAGCTTTAAATCCTGAATTTGACAAGGTCATGAGTATCCTTCAGGCGCCAAAATTTGACAAAGTAATGAAAAGACGCAAGGTAAGTATCTTTATAGATGAGGCAAGTGAAGTGGTTAATGAAGCTTTACTGCAGCTTTTAAACAAAGCTCGTGGTGCAGATTTTTCAATTACGATTGCAACGCAGACTTTTTCTGATTTAGCTAAAAGATGTGGTTCAAAAGATGCTGCCATGCAGTTAATCGGTAACTGCAACACCATGTATTCTCTAAGAGTAAAAGATGAAGAGACAGCATCTGTCATCACCTCTTCCTTACCTAATACCACTTTCTATACTAAGAACATCTCTACAGGCACAATGTCTGATACCTATAAAGAGAATTACAAAGACTCAGCCTCTATAAGTGCTAATACCTATATCGACAGGATTTTCCCATCATCAGCTCTAATGGAACTTCCTAACTTTGAGTATGTGGCAAAACTCTCTGATGGACGTTTTGTCAAAGGTGTAATTCCAATTCTTACAGACAATAAGCTGCGTGATTAGTATGGTTTTAGAAGATTGTGACTTTACTGCTTTGCATTACTTCCCTGCTTTTAGGATTGATGCAAAGCTCTGCTTGCATCAATTTTCATCTGTTTTATGTTTAATTATTTAGATAACAACCAAGGATCAATACAGGACAGGATCATATGTTCGGTTTTACTTTTAAAACATTAAGACTTTATGTAATCGGTTTTATCATTTTGCTGTTTATCTTAAGTGCTGATTACTTAGGCCCCAGTACTAAGGTTATCTTTTATGAAGAATTAGATGACTTTTGCTATATCTTTTCTCATAACTGTGAAGACGCCTTAGTAAGGATAGGTAAGATTGCTGATTTAATAAAACCAGTTCTGGTGGTAGCAAAGGTTGTGGACTTAGATAAAGTTATCTTATTGCCAGTTATCAGGATCCTCTTTTTGGCAATAGGCTTTGGTAAGTATTTAGTAATGCTGACTTTAGCAGGATTTGCACTTGGCAGAGTCTTAAGATTTCAGGCAATTGAGGATTTTAAGACACCAATTATCTTAAAGATTGTAGGTGGATTTTCCTATGAGTTTGTAACCTTGGTTTTACTCGTGCTCTTATTTCAGGCATTTATATCCTGTGCTTACATCTTAACCTTTTTCTTTTTGTTTCTGCCAGCGCTGTGCGGTATCAGGATAGGCTCAGCCTGCTAAAAGCTAATTGTTTCATCCAGTATAAGGTGATTTCGCTGTAATGGGTAAAGAGTTTGTCAATCTGGTATCTACCATCATCACGTTTCGTCTACTCAAAGCTGTTTCTAAGACAAATCTGTTAGATAAGATGTCGTTTGGTGATTTGATTGATGATTTAGGCACTGCCTGGGGATTGACTGACTCTTTTAATAGTGAAAAGCCTCAAAGTTCAGATGATAAATGGGTTCACACTCTTGACTGTGTTATAGATGAATTAGAAAAACTTGATTTGTCCATTCCTGCTCATAAACCTGCCCCCCAAAAAAAGAGGTAGAAAACCTAAACCAAAAGAGGACAAACCGAAAAGACCTAAAGGTCATCCTAAGAAGATCTTATCTACACCTTAGTACGGCAATCTGTGAAAGTTTTAATAAATTTATTTTTGAGAATAGGATTTTAATTGCAGGATATGCTCTTCAATCTCTTTGATCACTCTTTTGAAGATCTCATCACTTTTACCTGTAGGATCTTCTAAATGCCAGTTATCATCAAAAGGTCTACCTATAAAAGGACAAGACACATCACAGCCCATTGAGATTGCAAGATCTGGTGTAGGGATGTCTTTAATGAGCTTGCTTTTCTGTCCCTGCTTTTCCATATCAATGCCATAAAGATCTTTTATAAGCCATACAGCATCTTGATTGATTTTATCTTTTAAAACAGTGCCTGCTGAATAACATGAGAATTTATCAGAAAGAAGATACCTACCTAGTGCTTCAGCTATTTGGCTTCTGCAAGAATTGTGGACACAGATAAAGGCAATTACTTTCTTATTCATGTTTGAATAATCCTAAGCTTAAAAGGTAAGAAACATCAATAACTCTCAAGAGACATACCTTTATGTGTGTTGATCTATTTTCTTATCAATTGATGAGTAGCATTACTTTATTTTTTTACAAGCTACAGTGCAATCTTTTTTGCAAAAAGCTATACCATAAGCATAGATATCAGTGATCTTTGCAATCTTAGTAAAAGGCTCTGCATAGTTCTTCTCTTCAATCTGACTTAGAGCTATAGCTGCTAATTCATCCATTTCTTCAGCTTTAGAGGTAGCTTTAATCTCAATGATTACAGCTTTGGTATTACGCTCAGCTTTAAAGGTAATATCAGGATATCCATTACCTGCTTCATAGTTAGAATGGTATTCAGAGACAAGTTTTTCACAACTTGTAAAGATGCCATTGATAAAACCATGATAGTAGTTCTCTAAAGGAGCTTTAGTTGCTGTATCTCTGATTGAGACATATTTTTGCAGCATATCAAAGAGGATATTAGAGATATCTACTTGCTGTCCTTTTACTAAAGCATTTACAAACTTACCTGGTAACTCAAGATTTACAAAGACATCTTTAAATCTCTTTTGAATATTCTTAGTAAAGCAGTCTTTAATCTCTAAGTTAGGCAGTCTTACTACAATATCATCGGGATTATTTTCATTTGGAGTTAAAGCACCAGTCTTTTCCCAATCTACAGTTAAGTAACCTGTATGAAGTAATAATGACCAGAAATCATTAGGATCATGCTCTGATAAACAGTCATAGTTCATGGATTCATTAAGCTTAAAGCTAATTGACTTGCCATCAACTAAATCCTGCATCTTTTGAGTATCACTGTCAGTTAAATATCCTAGGTATTCATATACAGCAGAACTTGAGGTTGAAGTTGCCCAATAGTTATCAGCCTTTATTTTTGACAATAGTCCCTGCTGTTTAAAATCAAAATTGTCTTTAATGAAATTTACTACATCCCATGGACAGAACATCTCTTTGTCATAGAACTTGTATCCGTCATAGTTATCTTTTACCTTTTGGGCAAAATCATCTAATTCGTAGTCTTTTAAGAACTTATAGGTATCTTCTTTGGTAAATCCTATAATTCCAGTATACGTACCTAATTGACTTGTAACAGTATTTACATAGAGGTTATTTACACCTGTAAAGATGCTGTTCTTTGCTACTTTTAAACAGCCTGTCATAATGACTTTACTTACATATTGTTCGCCAGTCTCAGGATCTTGAGGAATGGTTTTAAAGAAATCGAATAAAGATGAGATTAAAGTTACCATGTCATCATGGTACTTATATTCCTGAGCTTTAGCTAAAGGTACATCATACTCGTCAATTAAGACATAAACCTGCTTTTTAAAATGCTTATACAGCATTGTTGCTAGATTTATGATGGATGAAGTTGCATATGATTGAGCATTTTCATCAGCTCTATGTAAAAAATCTTTACTTGATAACTTAGCATAAGTCGCCTTGTCATCATCATTGAGAGCAAGACTATCTTTTAAGAAACTGTATTCTTTAGCTTTAGCTACAATAAGTTCAGCCAGTTTATAATAAGCTGAAGTAAAGGTCTTTCCATAAACGCCTTTTAAGGTAAGACAGATAACAGGATGCTGTCCCATGTATTTTGCACAGAACTCTTGGTCATCTAATATCTTGGTATCTTTAAACAACTTTTGCTGAAGTGTAGTGTCACCTGGATTTGCTGAGTTTATTTTCAAAAAATACTCAACCATGGACATAAACAGTGTCTTACCAAAACGTCTGGGTCTAGTAAATAACATTACATTTGACTTATCTTTATCAATAAGCTCTTTAAGATAAGGCGTCTTATCTACAAAGTAGCATCCGTTACCTTTTAGCTCACTATAGACGTCTTTTCCGTATGGTAATGGTAAGAATTGTTTTGTTGTCATTGTCTTGTTCTCAACTCATTAGTTCTACTTTAATTATACATGATAAAAATTTTGAGAATTTTGATTAGTGGCATTTAATGCAGGTAAATCGTTATTAAAAGATTTTTTGTTGAATTTTGAAAAAATCTCATGCTCTGCAAAAGTGTTTTGTGAATATATGTCCGCTTCTGTGAAGTTAAAACGATCTTCCAAAACGAAGATAATCGTACTCACTCATTGCATCAAGGACTTACAGATAAGTAGTTCTTAAAATTTCCTCAATCAGAACACATCTAGATAAACCTGTTTTGCTAATGACAAGTTGCAGGTAGCTAATGTGCCTAGTCCATGAGTTTTCTTAATACCTAAGGCAAAGTTTGGGTTATAAGGGATTTTATGTAAGATCTCTTTTGCTCTTTTAATGTTCCCCTTTTTAAACTCTTGCTCCATAAGCTCAAGCCAAAACTCAATTTCATCTAGTGACATTTCTATATCGCGTTCTTTGCGATATTGAAAGTACTCTCTCCATTCTTCTTTTGAAAAGTTGTTCTCAGGCAATTGATAGCCATTTGGTAAATGATTCAGATCTGACATAGAAACTCCCTACTTGTTGCTTGATTTGAAGTTTATACAGTGAAGGCTTAAAGCCTTCACTTATACTTACTAGATAAAACCTGCTCTTTTATGAGTTGTTTCGCGATAGGAGTAGTTATCCTCAATCCAGGTGAGATTTAGATGTAATAAAGCTTCATCGACATCGCATTGCTCTATCTTATTAGAATCACGCCAGGCTGCTTCCTTACAAACAGAATCTAAAAAGGATTTGGTATCACAAAGAGGATGACCTGACAATTTTGATGCAGCCTTAATTAAGGAGAGATCATTACTTACAGGTTTATCTTTTAAATACTCCTCCATTACAGCTAAAACGCCTTTAGTATCAGCGTAGCTAATCTCGATTTTGTTTGAGAATCTGCCATTACGTAAGATAGCCTCATCCATATCATCAATACGATTGGTAGCTGCAATTACTAAGACTCTGTCTTTAGCTGTATCTGAAATTGAGCGTAAGAACTGGGAAATACCTTCGTTGTTATTCCAACTTCTTCTTTTAGCAAACATGGAGTCAGCTTCATCTATAAAGACAATAGAAGGTGCTGCATCTTTGGCCTTGTTAAAGATCTCAGTTATCTTTTTTGCTGATCCTACTGAATTCTGTTCATATTGAGTGGCATCAATGGTAAAAAATTTCCAGCCTAAAAACTTTGCTAAGGCATTAGCAGCATAGGTTTTACCAGTGCCTGGGGCTCCATAGAGCATGATAGGATCCAGCATTTTAAGCTTAAAGCGCTGATACTTTTCTGGATACTTAATGTAATCAATAAAGTTATCATTGATAAAATTTTCAAGTTCTGTCTGTCCAGGTAGAGAGAAAAAGGCATCTTTATCTAAGGTAAAGCCTAAGAACTTCTTTAAAAGAGCATTTAAAGTATCTTGAAGATCAAAATTAAATCTGCCTTTTTTATTCTTGTCCAAAGCTAGCTCTGCTTTTACCATCTTTATGAATTTAAAGACTGAGTTTAAAGACATACCTTCCAACTGAGTTGAGAGATTCTTAATACAAGACAGGCTCAACTCTTGCCTTGAAAAGCTTGAGGTAAAACAATCTACAATATCATCTGCATCAGATCTTGAGATCTCAAAGGTATTTGGGAATAAATCTAAAAGACCTGAGTCAATCTTTTCTCTATAATTTGCTGTCATGATGACAAAGCAATTTTTCTTTTCAATATCTTCAATTGCCTGTTTTGTAGCATTAACCTCTTCTATGGTCCAATCGTTGTGATCACTTACATAGCGCACATCAGAGAAATAGGCATCAACGTTTTCCATAACCACAACTGTTGGTTTTCTAGTGTCAATATTTTTGAGCTGTTCTGTAATGTTTTTAGCAAAGTCATGGATACCTGAGTTTGAGAGACTAGCAAGATTTATCTTATGCTCCTTTATATTCAGTGCTTTTAATAAAATCTCAACAGCTTTAGTTTTACCAGAGCCATGCTCTCCGAATAACACTAAATTTGCTCTCTTATGAGCAATACTAAAACGCTTCATGGAAGAACTGCCGTTGTCATTTATTTTTTCTCCATACTCTTTGGCTAAACAAGAGACTGAGTGTAAGATCTTGCTGTCTTCAAAGTCTTTAAGATAGTGGTCATAAAGGTAATCTTGAAGTTTCCTATTACCTGTAATATGAAAGCTGCAATCGTCCATACTCTTTGAGTCTGTTAAAGCGGCGTGAGTTTTACCATCATCTCTTTTCAGGTAATCACTGTTCTTAGGATCAATTCCATGAGAGCGCATCTTCTCTTCAATTCTAGATCTTTGCTTTTGACGCTCTTTTTCTGTCATTTTTTCTGCAAAAAGATCATGAGTATAGCGAGAGCTTAATCTTAATGAAAAGTTGTTTTCATCTGAACCTGCTTTAAAGTAAGCTGGTACAGCTTCTAAATAATCAGGCTCAGGCTTAAAAAATGACTGTGAGAATTCGCAGTATGAAGCGCTGTTTACTGATCCTACAGTAAACAGGAGTGAATATTCATTAAAGTACTCTCCATCAAAACGACGTGGCTTCCTGTGTTCTATAAAAGCTTTTAACAGATAATCATACTCAGGCATGTAAAAGCTGTTAAAAAAGGTAGTCTTTAAAAAGCGTTGAGCATAATTTGCATTTTTTACCACAAAGCTATCCTGTCTTAGTTGATAAAAGACCATGCTCTGGTAAATAAGTGATAAAGGAACATTGCCATATTTACCCTTTATTAGATCGTAAACTACAGTTGACTCTTCAAATACAGGAGTGCAGTCAGCTGTTGTAGAGGCTACTTGTAAAGGTTGAGCTACAACATTGATATCATCTTTGACAGTCTTATCCTGTAAAGATTTAAGATAGGACTTCATAAAGGTATACCCTGGCAGATATGGTAAAAGCTCAAGTGTATACAAGGCATCTTTTACATCATGCTCACAAAGTGCTTTTACAAGATAGGCTACATTAGCTGCATCCTCAGTTACAGGTAACTGGTAGCGCTGTAAAGATAGGTGCTTTACACTTTGCATTGCAAAAAATACGTATTGATGAGTAAAGTAAAAGTAAGACAAACGGGAGTTTAAAAGCTCTGTTATTTCCTCGACTTTGTATGTTCTATAGGCATAGCAGTTACTCATGTAAATACTGTTATTCTCATGGAAGCTTACATTTGCGCTCTCAATGCAGAAAGACAGAGCAATACTTATTAAGTTTAGCTCTTTAACACAGTCATCGTCAGGTTGAGACTTAACTTTTGTTTTTAAATAGTTGTCACAGTAGATATGAAGACAATCTAACAGCATTAGAACATCTTCACAGTTACCTACCTTATAGTGCTTATCAATAAACTCACAGATTGTCTCCATTGAGCCTGTAGCACACAGATACTTTAAAAAGGCACTTTTATAAAGGCTGTGATAAAGCTGCTTATCATAGACTGTCATTAAAGGCTCTAAAGTGAGCACTTTGCCCTTTGGCACTGCATTACTCTTTGAAGACAGACAACTCTTAGGCAATCTGATTAAGTATGATGGTGTCTCATACTCATAATTAGAGCAAATAGAATTTGGCAAATTAGTTTCTAACAGATCTTTGTAAAGTGCATTGATTGCTGACTTATTATGATTGATTACATAGGATGGATAGAGAGACTCTTTACCTTTATAACCATCAATTCTCATAAGTGGAAGCTTATGAGCTACCATGCAGTAGACAAGCTTTTTATAAGCATTAGAGCTTATAGCATCATATGGAAGATAATGTGCTCTCATGAAAGCTGCGATACTCGTAAGAGCTTCACTGACAGCTTTTTCTTTACGTTGAGCAATTTTGAGTTCAGCTTTTTCTTTTCTTGCTGTTTCTATATTCTCATTTTCAAAAATCTCACTGTAATAACCATCATGGTTATGAGCTAAACCATCATCAATGGTATTGTCTTTAAAGATATCTACAGTATGCTCAATTAATTTATAGAAGCTCTTTAAGGTTGTAATCAAATTCTCATACTGAGCTAATAGTAAGTTTTTGCCATGATTTTTATCTAAAAGTCCCTTTTCATCTTTATTGTAAGCACCGTTCTTTACTAAGATGTCATTTGTGATCTTCCCAAAATCAGGATCATTGAAGATAAAATCAAAACCTGAAAGTTCATTTATGAAGCTTTCAAATTCAGGATCACCTGTTCCATGAACACTTAAGAAGAGGTCAAGGCAGTCTTTAAATACAGGTGACAAAAGCACCATCTTTTTTAAGATAAAGGATTTAAAAACAGGAATTTCATACAAAGCATCAGCTAAGTGCCAGCATCCAGACTTAGGAGGATTTTGGCTGTTTATTACATTCACTAAAGGCACTTCAGTACTGTCTTGAAGTTTTGTAAAAGCTACATCATCAGCATTTACAGCTGTTGCCTCAATACTGCCACTGTCAGTATTTAATGAAGTACTTTCTCTTATATAGTCTTTTGCTAAACTGATACCAAAGGTACGGTCATAGATCTTGCGTACTAAGGAGTAACGTGCCTTCAGGCTTTGATCTTTCAGATAGTTATAAAGGCGATTTGCTTTTAAAGAGGCATCATTACCATGTAAGAGATAAGTAAGTAAAAGGCAGTCACGAACTAATCTTAAGACATAGAGAGTTGAACGGGTAATTTCTTTTCTATGTGATAAAAGGTTATTTAAAAGCAGGATCTTTTTTGAGCTTATAAGATCAGATAACTCACTCTCACTTATGCCCTCTTCAATTGCGCTCTTAATCTCATTTACAAAGAGAATAATGTCATGCATCGCATCAGTCTTAAAGAGGTATTTTTCAAGATAAATGAAGGAATGGACAATAACCTTATCCAAAGGTGAATTCTTATCTGAATTCTGTGATAAAGCTATTTCTTTTGCTATAAAAGAGCCAAAATGATTTTTAAATTTACCATGAATTCCCTTATTTTCAATCAGATCATAAGCAAATAAGCGATTTGAACAGATATATAAAAACTGAAGATAGGCTCTGTGTCCCTCTTCAGACAAACCATAGTCATCAACTGAAAACTTACATGGATCCTGTTTAACATTAGGTTCATGATTTTGATTGTCTGTTTTTAAGATAGAGTTTTTTTCTGGAATTAGAGCACTTCCATTATCATCATTTTCGCTCTTTTCTGTATTATTACTGTCTTTAACACAATGGTTATAAAACAGAGTATCAAGATCAATTAAAGGTGTATCCTGTAAAAGATGAGAGACAAAGATCACTGCTAAAGCTCTTTCATCTGCACTGTCAGCATTATTTTTTGCAAAGTCATATCGAGATGATAATGGTGTAAAGTCCCCCTTATCTAACATAAAATGAGCAAAGTTACAGATTAGCTCTGTCTTTAAAGTACCTTTACCTTTGCAGCAGTCTAATACCTTAAAACAAAAGCTTTCATCAAAAGATGAATGGAATAAGTCATCATGGATGAACACTTTGTAGCGATCAAGAGCTTCATCATCGCAATTTATCTCAGTGCATTTTTGTCTGAAAAGCAACTTTGTAAAGTAGTTATAAGCAAAACTGTCATAAGATGCAGCTCTATTATCTTTAATAAGTTTTGATGTCACCTCTTCTATCAACTCAGATTTAAACTGCAAAGAGCCTGATTTTTTACATCTTAAAGCATTATTTACAAGTGTATAAGGATTAAGGGTGAAACCTAACTTATCCTTAAGTCTTGCCTTAAAGTTTTGGTTTAATGATCTGATTTTGTTTGAACCGTTTACTTTGGTATTTTTATTCTCAAGAGATAACATAGCTCTCTCCTTAAAAGTGTTTTTATGTAATAAATTAGGTGTACTCTATACCTAATTTATTACTGATTAAAAAAATTTAGTTTTGCCCTTCTGTCTGTTTTGTCTCAAGAGTTTGAAAATAGGCTGCTACCTCTGTGTAAAGCTCTGGAAACATCTCTTTTGTAAACTCCACTGGAGCATAGTTGTTAGGTTTATAGTCAACACAGCAGTTATAACGGGTAATCCCATCATCCTCATCTACACTCTGTGTGTGAGTGTGACCGTGAATGATTACAGTACAGCTACCTGTTTTTTCACCAATAAAGCCACATGTTGCCTTTACAAACTTGCAGTACTCTTCATCCATGAGTCTTCCATGGTAATCAGGTTTTCCTGTTACTGGAAAGTGACATAAAAAGTAATTCCCAAAGATTAAGTATCTGTTAACAGATAAGAAGCCACACTTTCTGTAAAAAGAGTCTTTATACCAGTCATGATTGCCTTTAATTAAAACCTTACGACCAGGAAGCTTTGTAAAGATCTCAGTCATCTTTTGACCTTTGTGATTCTTTTTAAAAGTTAAATCTCCTAAAAAGATAACCATGTCATTCTCATTTACTGTATTTCTGTACTGCTCTAATAGAAAATCGTCACACTCTTCAATCCCCTTATCTGTAAAGTCAAAAGGACGGTTACAATATTGGATGATGGCTTTATGCCCTAAATGAAGATCACTTGTGATAAATAAACGTGACTCTGTTACTTTGTCAGCTGTTACTCTCATATGATGATCTCCTTTAGGATTAACAAATTTCAAATATCATCCTTTGATATATTTCAGTATATACGATACCTAATTATTATCAAGCAAATTTTTAGGTATTTTTTATATCTAAATCACTTAAGGTTATGTTTTTCGTTTTACAATTCTGTACACTATCTTTAATACAGATTGATGAGATATTCAGTAAATAAGAGACAAAAGCATGAAAGAGCTAACAGATAAAGTAAACATGGATAACTTAAGTTTGATTATTAAGACATTAAGATCTAAAGCTACCTCTTCAACTTTCTTTAATAAGTCAAACACTAAACTGTTACTAAAGCTTGCTGTTGCCTTTTATCAGTTTAAAGATAAAAGTTTAGAAGAACTTATTTTTACTGATGCTAAATATGATGAAAGCGGATGTCATGACTCTTTTTTGGACGATTTAATCAAATGTATTAACTCAGATGAGATTAAAAACAGCAATAATCAGTATGTAAAAAACTTTTTAGAGAGGATTGGTGCTAAAAAAACTGATTTAAATGAAACTTACTTAAAAGAGGCTGATGACAAAGATAACAATAAAAAACTAAATATTAACAGCTCTTATAACTTAACACTAAACACTGATGCTTTAAATAAGTTAGGTATCAGTATTTATGACTCATACCCATACACTGAACTTAAAGCCAATCTGTGCAGTTTCATCAATAAGTTAAACATAGAACATCTAAAAGATTCAGTACAGGATACGCCTTCAGCTAATGGTAAAGCTGACAGTAATAACGCTTTAAGCCCTGCCAAAAGAAACAAAGGTACAGTTTTAGATACTGATACTGTAATTTTTGATAATTTCTTTAATGCAGCAGATGAGCTCTTCTCAAATACTTTTTTCCATGAACAGAGACTTGTAAAAGTACTTTGTGATTATCTATCTGAGTCTTGCAGTCAAGATAATGATAAAGTGCTCTTTTTATCTAATGTACTGCCTTATGCTGAATACTCACTTTTAAATGATCATAACTGCAGCATTGACAGTTTTGTCAATGTTGACAGTAAAATGAGTATTGATGCTAAAGTTAACTTTGAAGCTTTAAAGAGATTTGATGAAAACTTAAAAAAAACTAGCTCTCATGCTCAAGGCTTAAAATCAGACTCTTTAAACCTAAATGAAAAGACTGTCTTCCTACGTGATTATGAAGCTAATTTAGTCCCTGAAGAATGCAAAAAACAGGTCGATGCTGCAGGTAATGCAGATATTGATGACACTTCATATTTACACACTCCATCGCTGGAACTAAACTTTGTAAGAGCACTGCTCTTACAAATTAACAGTCCATTAAAACCTTATGTTTCAAGACAGGAGTTAATCGACAATCCTCATAGTGCAGCTTTTGTCTGTCAGCCACTCTTTAAAGGTGACATACAGAATCTGTGCAAGTACTATTACTCTTTATATAACCTTTTAAAGAGAACAGTACAAAAGCGTTTTGTGCTCTTTATACCTCATGTAATTACTTACACTAATGCTAATGAAGGCATTCTTTTCAGAAAGACCTTATTAGAAGATAATTACTTAAGTGCCGTCTTAAGATTACCAAGATTCTTTTGTGCTGATAAAGATCTTTTAATTGATGTTTTAGTCTTTGATAAAGAGAATGTAAGCAATTCAGTTGCAAAAGGCTACAGTGAGGTCTTAAACACAGCCTCATCAGACAGCAAAAAAGCTTACAGTAAAATTACTGATTTAAAGATAACTGATAAGAAACTGTTATTGTGCAACCTCTCTTCAGCAAACTGCATTGATGAGAAACTCTCATCAAGAGCTCACAGTGTCTTAGCTTTAAAGGCTGTAAATGAGGTATCTCATGCCCTATCCTGTTTAGGAGCAGACACTTTTCAAAAGAATTCAGAGCACTGTAAGTTTGTCTCAATTAGCTCAATAAAATCAAATGCTGATAAACTCTGTAAATTAGATCCTACAGCTTATGTATCTCCAACTGATGTCTTAGACAGTGTTGCCTACATAAAAAAAGGTACTGTAGAGTTAGATAAGATAGCTACTATCTATAAGGCTTTAACCTGTAAGGCACCTGCGGATACTGATTTTAAAGAGAAACTGTGTGAGTTAAATTTAAATGATGTGCCCGAAAGTGGCATCATTACCTCAGTACCTAAAGAGGTTGAGGTTGAACTTGGCTTAAAACAGGCTAAACGTAACCTTTTAATTGATGGTGATGTTGTGATCTCTGTAAAAGGTGCTGTAGGTAAAGTAGGTTTCTATAAAGAAGGACAAAAGAAAGTCATGGCAGGTCAGTGCTTTGCCATTATCAGATCAAAAGATCCTGATCTTTATTCTCAGGAACTTATCTTTGCCTTATTAAGAAATGACGATATGCAGGACTATATTAAAACTAAGATCACAGGAGATAAGTTAAAGGTTTTGCAGTTATCCGAGTTAAAGGCTATTCCCCTACCTGCGGCTACTGAGAGTATGAAAGCAAAAGCCTGCAGGATAACTCAGGAGCTCTATGACTCACAAATTAAATTGATAGAAATAAAAGAGAGCATTAAAGCATTAGGACAAGTAAGACTTGATTAGTAAGTCGCTTTTGTAAAAGACTCTCATTAAAGGGCTGTTACAACCTTACTTACATGAGTAGCAAAATCTTAAAATTGAAAATCATGGCGCTATAAGAGCTTTAACAGAACGACTGTAGCGCCTAAGAGAAAGAGATAAACTACTTAAGCTTTTTACAGGTTATAAAACAGTTTTTACCTGCAAAGGCGATTCCGTAAGCATAGATACTTTGAATCATCCTGTTAGTCATAAATGGTTCAGCGTAATTCTTCTCTTCAATTTGAGACAGAGCTGTTTCACTTAAGGTTACTATATCCGAACCTGTAGGTGCTGCTTTAATCTCTATGATTACAGCTTTGGTATTACGCTCTGCTTTAAAGGTAATATCAGGATAGCCATTCCCTGACTCATAGTTAGAATGATATTCAGAAATGATGCTTTCACAGCTTGCAAAGATGCCGTTGATAAAACCATGATAGTAGTTCTCTAAAGGAGCTTTAGTTGCTGTATCTCTGATTGAGACATATTTTTGTAACATGTCAAAGAAGATGTCATAGATTTCTTTTTGATTGCCACTGGACAAAGCATTAACTAACTTATTATGTAGGTTATGCTTTATAAATTCAGAACTAAATCTTGCTTTAATGTTTGTATCAAAGCAATCTAAGATTTCTAAATTAGGAATTCTTGCAACGACATTTTTATTAGTTGAATGGTCTTTAGATAACTCTTCATCTTCAGTCTTTTCCCAGTCTAAGGTTAGATAACCAGTATGTAAAAGTAGTGACCAGAAATCATCAGAGTTATGTTCTGATAAAGTATCATAGTTCATGGACTCGTTTAACTTAAAGCTAATTGACTTGCCATCAACTAAGTCCTGCATCTTTTGATTGTCATTATCAGTTAAATAGCCAATATAGCCTGATAAGGATTTATCAGAGGTAGTGCCAGACCAATAGTTATCAGCTTTAATTTTAGTAAACTTGCCTTGTTGCTTTAACTCAAAGTTCTTTTTGATAAAGTTAACCACATCCCATGGACAGAACATCTCTTTGTCAAAGAACTTATAACCGTCATAGTGCTCTTTAACCTTTTCTGAGAAGTCTTCAAATTCATAGTCTTTTAAAAACTTATAGGTTTCATCTTTAGTAAAACCGATGATGCCTGTGTATTTCTGTTCTCTGTCTACTACAGAACAGACATTAAAGTTATTTACACCTGTAAATAAGCTGTTCTTAGCTACCTTTAAACATCCTGTAATCACTGCTTTACTAATAGCACCTTCATCACCAGGAGTGGTTTTTAACAAGTCAAAAAAGCCTTTCATTAAGGCAACCATCTTGTCATGGCAGTCTGCCACAAAGTCAGGTCTGTTCTTATATAGAACTTTGTTTACTCTATCGCGGTATGAAACTGCTGCTAGTGGTACATCGTACTCATCTATTAAAAGAATGGCACGTCTTCCATATTCTTTATATAAGAGTCCTGATATAGTCCTTAAAGCATCTTTTACAGTTTGCTGATTTTCGATTTTAAGTAAATAATCTTTGGTGGTTAAGTGTTCTAACTCTTCTTTATCGGATTTATCTAATTTATCACTATTCTTTAGATAGCTGTATCTTAAAGTAACATCATATACAGCTGAGGCAAGACTCTCATATAATTCATTAAAATTTGTACCTTCTACTTTTTTTAAAGTAATGGCAATAACAGGACACTGTCCCATGAACTTATCACAGAATTCTTTGTCTTCTAATATCTTAGTACCTTTAAAGAGCTCTAGTTGTTTTGAGTTATCAAAAGGCTTTTCAGGATTGATTTTCAAAAATGAGTCAAACATGCTTATGAGCAGAGTCTTACCAAAACGTCTTGGACGGGTAAATAACAATACAGCAGATTGATCTGTAAATACTGTCTTAAGATAAGGAGTCTTATCTACAAAGTAACAGTTTCCTTCTCTTAATAGAGGGAAGTCATCCTTGCCGTAAGGTAATTCTAAGAATTGTTTGTCGCTCATTAAGGTGTCCTGTCTTACTTGTTATTTATCAATTATACACAATAAAATTTTGAGTAATTGTAGTTAATGGCATTTATTGTGAGTAAAACATGATAAGTTCTATCTTTTATAAATCCTGATTAAAAGACTTTATGCAGAGATATCTTCGATTTAAGATCAGAGCATTTTATATTCAAGATCAATGTAATGAGTATGACAGTCTTAAAAGATAAATCTATAGCGTTGCAAGATCTTTTAAAACAACGTCCGTAGCGCCTAAGAGAAAGAGAGAATCTACTTAAGCTTTTTGCAGGTTATAAAACAGTTTTTACCTGCAAAGGCAATTCCGTAAGCATAGATACTTTGAACCATTTTGTTAGCTTTAAAAGGATCTGCGTAATGCTTTTCTTCGATTTGCTCGACAGCCTCTTGGCTAAGATCAATTAAATCTGAAACAACAGTTGTTGTTTTTATTTCAATTATTGCTGCCTTTTCTGAAAATGTATCTGTAAAGGCAATATCTGCATAACCATCGCCAGCTTCAAAATTTGAATGATATTCAGAGAAGAAATTTTCAGAGCAGTTAGTGAAAAGACCATTTAGATAACCATGATAGTAGTTCTCATGAGGTGCTTTTGTGGCATTATCTCTTAACGAGATAAAGTTCATTAAGATAGTGCGAAGCTTTAATTGAGCAAAAGTACTATCACCATTTAAAAGAGCGTTAGCTATTTCATCTGCAACAGTGTTAGGTACAATCTCTGTATTAAATCTGTTTTGAATGTTATGTTCAAAACATTCAAGTATTTCTAAATTCGGAATTCTTGCAAAAACTTCTTTATTGGTTTTACTGTCTTTAGACAACTCTTCCTTTTTAGTCTTATCCCAATCAAGAGTTAAATAGCCAGTGTGTAGTAATAAAGACCAGAAATCATCTGAATTGCGCTCTGACAGTGTGTCATAGTTCATAGATTCATTTAGAATGAAGTTAACTGTCTTACCATCAACCAAGTTCTGCATCTTTTGGTTGTCATTATCAGTTAAATAACCAAGGTAACCTGATAAGGATTTATCAGAGGTAGTGCCTTCCCAATAGTTTTCTAACCTGTTTAACTTTAAGGTTCCCTTAAGATTCTTTTTGTAATAATCACTAATGAAACTTACTATATCCCATGGACAGAAAATCTCTTTGTCATAGAACTTGTATCCGTCATAATGCTCTTTTACTTTTTGAGCAAAATTGTCCATTTTATAGTCTTTTAAGAACTTATAGGTTTCTTCTTTGGTAAAACCAATGATTCCTGTATAGTCTTCGTTTTCAGAGAGGACTGTATTTACCTTAAGGTTATTAACACCTGTAAAAAGACTGTTCTTAGCTACCTTTAAGCAACCGGTGATAATGACTTTGGTGAGAGTCTTTTGATCTTTTAAAATACCAAGAAAACTTTTCATCAAATCTACCATGTTGTAATGAAAGTCAGCCTTAAAGTCTTTCTCATCACGATACAGTTTTGTATTCTGTATGTCATGATATGAAGCATTAGCTAGAGGTACATCGTACTCATCTATAAGCAGTATTGGATACTTGCCATACTCTTTATAAAGAGCTGTAGCTATGGTACTTAATGAACCTGTCAGATAATCTGAATTCTCAAATTCTCTTAAAAACTCTACCTTAAGAAGTTTGCTTAATTTATCTTTATCTTCTTCATCTAGTTTTTGGCTGTTTAAAAGATATCTATACTTTTCTGCAAGATCACTTACTTCCTTAGCAAAATTTTTATATGCTATTTCAAAGGTCTTACCTGTTACATCTTTTAAAGAAATATCAATAACAGGATACTGTCCCATGAACTTAGAACAGAACTCTTTGTCCTCAAGTATCCTGGTGCCTTGAAAGTATTTTTGCTGTAAAGAGGTATTAAAAGGCTTATCAGGATTTATCTTTAAGAAAGTCTCAAACATGGTCATGAGCAAGGTCTTACCAAAATGTCTTGGTCTTGTAAACAACAGAACTTTTGTAGAACTTGTAAAAACAGTCTTGATAAACTCTGTCTTATCTACAAAGTAACCATTATCTTCTATCAGTTCTTCAAAACTTGTAGGACTTTCTGGTAATGTTAAGAATTGTTTGTCGCTCATGAGTATGTTCCTGTCTTACTTATTATTTATCAATTATACACAATAAAAATTTGGGCACATGCAATTACTGGCATTTATAGTAAGTACTACAAAGTTTCAGGTGATCTTTTAATAAGTTTGCACAGATCTTAAGATTGATTTGCAATGATCTTGAACTTTTGTTGCTGTGATCTTAAAAGAGGTAGGCAACGATCTTTAATTTTAGTTGCACCGATCTTTAATGAGGTTTGCAGAGATCCTGATTGCGTTTTACAGAGATCTTGAGTTTGCTTTGAAATGATCTTGAGGTAGATTTCAGCTATTATCACTAAGACAATTAAGGCACTGCATGTATCAGTTAATTACACACAGTGCCTGTAATGGATTTGATAAGATTCATTAAACTTAGCTTAAAACTTAAAAGTTGTGCTTTTAAAATTGTTAAGCTCTTATCTTCTAAAATCCACTTTTATTAAGCATTGTCTTTTACAAAGTCTGTTAAAGCTTTATCTAAAAGCTTCATAGCTTCATCTACAACAGACTTTTTAATGTTTAAAGCAGGAGCAAGTCTTAAGACATCGCCATGAGCGGTTAAGGTTAATAACTTATGCTTAAAACATTCTTTTTGCAGAGCACCTGACTTACCTGAGTATTTTTTGTTTAAAACAAGACCCATAAGTAAGCCTTCACCTCTTACATCATCAAAGACATGATGCTTTTCATCAAGTTTCCTGATAGCAGCTTTAATGTACTCAGAGGTTGCTTTTACATTCTCTAAGAACTTCTTATCACTTACTTTATCAAGTACATAGCAACCTACAGAGCAGGCTAAAGCATTACCACCAAAGGTTGAACCATGGGTACCAGGTACGAAGTGTTTAGCAAAGTTGTCATAGGTTAAAACAGCACCTATTGGAAGACCTGAAGCTAAACCTTTAGCTGAGGTTAAGATATCAGGTTTAACAGGTGTTTGCTCATAAGCGTACAGAGTACCAGATCTTGCGACACCGGTTTGAACCTCATCAAAGATTAAAGCAGCATGGAACTTATCGCACAGTTCACGTACTTTTACTAAGAAAGCATCATCTGCTTTAATAATACCGCCCTCACCCTGGATAGGCTCTAAAATTACAGCACAGGTCTTGTCTGAAATGGTCTTTTCAAAGGTTGCAATATCATTGTAAGGAATATGGGTAATAGCAGCAGGCTTTGGACCGAAACCATCTGAATAGCTCTCCTGACCACCTACGGTTACAGAGAAGAAGGTTCTGCCATGGAAACTGTTTACAAATGAGATGATCTCTTTCTTCTCTGCGCCATAGTCATCAAAAGCTACACGACGAGCTAATTTTAAAGCTGTCTCATTAGCTTCAGCACCTGAGTTTACAAAGAAGACCTTGTCATAACCTGTAAGTGAGGTTAACTTCTTAGCTAATGACAGAGTGTACTCGTTGCAGAAGATATTACTTACATGAATTAAGTTCTTGCAGGTCTTTTTAATTACCTTCTGAACTCCATCTGGAGTATGACCTAAACAGTTAACTGCAATACCTGAGGTTAAATCAACGTACTTGTTACCTTCATTATCAAAAACATATGAACCATGAGCCTTCTTAATAACCATGTTCATTGGGGTGTAACAAGGGAACATTACCTCGTCAAAAGTTTTTCTGGTGATTTTCATATTAGTTGTGATCCTTTACATTATAGATATATGCCACTTCATCGCACTTTTCACGCTTTGGACAGTTTTCGCAGTCTTTTAAAATCTTCTCAGGCAGAGCTTCAATAACTGTTTTCTGGAAGCCTACTTTTGAGAAGAATTCAGGACTTCTTGTAAGCACAAAGACTCTTTGAATGAACATCTTAGAGGCTCTCTTTAAGAGGTAGTTTACAATCGCCCTGCCCTGTCCCTGTCGCTGAATTACAGGTGATACACCTAATGAGCGTATTTCAGCCAAACCTGAGTCATAAACATATAAACAGGCACAGCCTACAACCTTCTCATCCTTGACGCAGACAGCAAAGGTCTGAATACCACGGATAATGTCATTCCTTTTGCGAGGAAGATTCTGTCCCTGCTTTGCCCAGTACTCAATCATATCCATAAGAGAGTCAACATCAGCTAAGGTTGCCTGTCTTACGGTGAAGTTTGCTTTTTCCTGTTTTAAGAACACCTGATTTACGGTAACTAATGCTTCATTAACCTTAGTCAGATCCTCTTTTGACATTAACTTCTTGTCATAAAGATCAACAACCTTGTCATAAAGCTCTTCTAATGTGTTCTGTTTGATTTCATCTAATAATACAAATGATGATGAATTCTGATTTATAGGTGGCATATAGATGTGTCTCCACGATTTTATGTATATCGACTTTGCCTAAAAAATATATAAATGCCTGTTAATAGTTTTACTATGCTTTAAAGCCCGCAGTACACATTAAGATTTCTTATTTTTAAATCTGACAATGTTTGTTTAAAAAGTTTGTTTATAAAAGTTCTTTTCTAAAGCATTGTCTTTTATGTACTGCAAAAGCTATTAGACATTGAATACTGTGCCAAGCCGAGACCGGGAGATTAGATTTTTCGCAAGATTTGGATCTTTGAATGAGGCAATGTATACAGGCTTCTTGATAAGCTTGGTTGCATCAATTGCACTCTTTACTTTAACTGTCATGCCACCTGAGATAGTGCCATCAGCAATTAAAGCATTAACTTTATCTTCATCAAGCTCATCAATGAGCTTGCCTTCTTTATCAAGGACACCTGGTACATCTGAAATGTAATACAGTGGAGCATTTAATACTCTTGCAATAGCAAGTGCTGCATCATCTGCATTTACATTGTACAGATCACCATTATCATCGTGAGCTAAAGATGCGATGATTGGTGTATATCCGTTTTCAAGAAGTAAAGTAAGGTACTTTTTATCGTTAGGTTCAACGGCGCCTACCATGCCTAAATCCTTTGATAACTGTCTTACAGTAATGGTCTTACCATCACTTGCTAACATACCTAAAGCATTCAGACCGTTTTTAATAGCTAATGCCTGTAAACCTTTGTTGCACATACCAGCTAATGCTGCGCTGATGTATGGCATCTGTTCACGAGGACTTACTCTTAAACCGTTCTTCTTTTTAACCTCAAGATTTAAAGCTTTAAACAAAGCATCAACCTCAACGCCACCTCCATGAACAACTACTAATTTCTGTCCACGGCAGGCAGTGAAAAGTTTAGACAGTTCTTCTACACCGCCTAATGCTTTGCCACTTAACTTTACAACTACTGCGTTATCTAACATATGAGGTACAAACTATTCCTAAAATAGCCTTAAACTGTGATTCCGCCTGAATATGCAGGACGTAGATTGATTATACATACGCTTTAATTTAATTTTCAAGAAAAGATTGGATTGAGTTGAAAATCACTGATTTGGTGCTATTCACTTATCAATCAACAATCTTCAAAAAAAGGATAATCAATATTTAGCTAGCTAATTAAGATTATAGGTATGTATTGGAGTCTATCTTTGAATCATACAAACCCTAGACAATAATATTGATTTCCAATCTCCTCTAAAATCGCATTTTCCAACAGTTTTATATTTAACTTCAAAAACGGTCTGATATGCCTCTTCAACTAATTCTTTAATATTACCTTCATTGTTGTTTTCTAAAATAGCTTTGTTATCTAAAAAAATCCACTTTATTAAGCTTTGTATACCAGGTTGAATCAAAATTTCTAATATAGGAGAAGGATCTTTTCCTTCTATGAAATTATTGAATTTTTCAATATCATACAATTTAAGACCAATAGCTAGAGGTAATAATATATAAAATACAAAATGTTGAGCTCCTGGTATATTAAATTTAGAATCGGTTTCTGCTAAAAGGTGAACAATTCTACTAAATTTGTAAAATTCTCTTAGTTCTAGCTTAAAGAGAGATGATACAGCCAAGATTGAATGATCTAAAATTCCTAAATTCTCAGATTTTGAAATTTCTTTTTTTAAATAGAGCTCTTGGTTAGCTACAGGAAGATTTAACCTAATGTCAAAAAAGCGATCTAAATATCTAAAGGCATCAAACTTATCTCCATATACCATCTTTACCATATGTTGAAGTTCAGATAAATTAACAGAAAATACAAAAGTAACATTATCTATTGAAAAGTAGTGTTTTATATCTTCTAGCAGTCTCACCGCATATGAAGGATTGCATCTGTCCAACTCGTCAACAAAAATAACTATCGATTTGCAGTGTGAATTATCAATAACAACCTTTATCAGAGCTTTAATGGACGCAATAATAGAGTGATGATCTGTTATAGGAAGTAGCAAATTTTTATTTTTGTTACTTGTTAATTCGCTATTGATTTGTTTAAGGTAACAAATCAAATCTGGAAGTCCAAATAAAATCGGCGCAGACTTAGATAAGCAAGATAGTATTGAATTTAAATTTTCTGTAATTGACTTTGCTTCTAAAAGACCATTATCCAACGATTTACAAATTGAATAGAGAATTGAAAGAACAGGGAAAGGATCAGAGTCATTATCCCAAGCGTCATAATAAAAAGGGAAAACTTCACATTGATCTAAGTTAGTAACTTTATCTTTAATGGTAGAATATTTTTCATCATCATACTTGCCAAATATAGATTTGAAATCAGCTTTTCTTTCTTCATATAGTTTAACACTCATCAATAATTGTGTGTGCTTTATAAAAAAAGTCTTTCCACTTCCCCATTTACCATCTAATGAGATGGTAGAAAATTTAGAGGAATTAGAAGTCAGCATTTTATAAAACTGTTCTATGTACTTATTTCTATCTAAAGAATTATTGGAATATGACTCAATCAGATTATCTTCTGTTGGTAAAATTTCAAACGGCATACTAGCCTCCTAATGCTGTTGATTTTGATATTTAATTCTAATTATAAGATTTCCAATTAGTGATTTTTGTAAAAGCAAAAACACCACCATCTTTAAGAAACAAATTTTGACAGTAAAAAATGTCTTCTACAGAATAAAACAACAACTTCACGTTTGAGAAGAATCTGTTGTTTTTGGCAAAAAAAGTCAAATTGTAATATTTTGATATTTACTGTTATCCTCTACAAATTTAACAAATAGCGACTTAAACTCATTTTCCATACCTTTAAAGTTATGATCAGCACCTTCTACTATCTTAAGGTTAATTGATGACTGAGTTTTAACGTTATCAAATAATGGTAAAAATCTGTATGTAGGATCATTTGATCCGAATACAAAGTTAAAGGTAGCATCTTTCTTTGCTTCAAGTGATTTCTTTACCTTTGGTAGTGAAATTGTAAAAGGTGGATTTATAAGTAGTAGCTTTTGAAGATCGTAAATGTCAGGAGATTGCTCAATAGCAGCTACAGCACCTGATGAAACACCTGCAAATAAAACTTGATAGTGGGTATTCATTGCAGTGAAGACGGACTGAAATTCTGATTTAAGATCGATCACAGAAAAGAGCTTATTTGAAGATACAGCTACGGTAAGACCATATTTTTCATTTATAGTTCTAGCTATATCTAGGTACTTATTGTTATAGCCATAATAGGTACTGCCACTACCTCCCTTTATAAAGAGCATGGTGGTAGAACCTTTTACTATGGCTATTTGATTGTTAAAGATCATAGCAAAGTCTGTACTTAAATTGATCATTTTACTAATAGCTTTAGTAATTCTCTTTCGATACTAATAATAACTACTACATAAGTTATGTTTATAAGAATTACTACGATGACTCTCCATTATTGTTAACCAGAATTATCTTTTACTGTGATTCAACTTAACAAATTTTACCAACATGTATCAAGCTAATTACTACTATAGAAAAGTCATTACATAAAATAAGAAGCTTTAGTCACATGAATTTCAAAAAAGAATCAATTCATTTTGTCTTTAGTGCTAGAATCAAGCAAATTTATCCACAGTACACATTATTATCAGGATATATAATTATGTTAATTTTCAATATGTTATGGGGGGGGGTAGAGCCATTTTAGCTCTTTTCTAAGAACAAGAGGTGAAATAAAATGATCTCACCTTTAGTTGAAAACACGCCATATAAAATCAACTTTAAAAACAAGACTGATGGTCTCAAACTTCTTAAAGATATCAAATCTGATTGCATAAAATTAGCTTTTTTTGATCCTCAATATAGGGGGGGTTTAGACAAACTCCAATATGGAAATGAAGGTATAAGCAGAGGAAAAGCTCGTCACGATCTACCTCAAATGCCGGAAGAAGTAATCATTAACTTTATTTCTGAGTTAAATAGAGTCATATCCAAAAGTGGTCATCTGTTTTTATGGGTTGACAAATTTCACTTATGTCAAGGAGTTCTCGAATGGTTTGAAAACACTGAACTAAATCTTGTGGATATGATTGTTTGGGATAAAGACAGAATCGGAATGGGATACCGTTCAAGAAGAAAGTCCGAATACCTTATCATTTTACAGAAATCACCTGTCAGGGTTAAAGACATTTGGAAAGATCATTCAATACCAGACGTTTGGACAGAAAAGACTGAAAAAGTTCACCCTCACAGTAAACCAATCGAACTTCAAAAAAGATTGATTGAAGCTGTTACAGATAAATCAGATTTTGTTCTAGATCCTGCTTCTGGAGGCTATTCTGTCTTGGAAGCATGCAAACTAAGTGAAAGAAATTTCATTGGAGGAGATTTAATTTATGGCGAAGATTAAAGATTCCCATCCCAAAACAAGCAGTGGTGGTTACGAAAGACTGCTTAAAGATAAACAGTTGGCAAGTATACTTCAAAAAGCTCAATCAACTATAATTTCAAACGGAACAGAACTAGAAAAAATTATAAGCAACCAAGCAGAAGTTATTTCAGATTTAGATCTTTTCATAGATGATGTAAATCATAAATTAGTACAAAAAGGCTCATACTTGTGCACTAAAAAAGTCGTAAAAAAAAGCAAATACAAGATGGATAAGCATGAGCCTGATTTTATTATTTTTGTTATATCAGGAGAAAATACTTGCGATGTTGTAGAATTAAAAGATGGAGATTCTTTTGACACTAAAAAATCAACTTCAGAATTAACTAGCCTAAAAGAATTCACAAATCATATTGCTCCACTTATACCATTTATGGTTCGTTTTTATATCTGTTGCTTTAATCAAAAAGACAAAGGGAAAATTGTAGAAGGATTCAAAAAACGTTTCACTGAAGAACAAGTCATGACAGGAGAAGAATTCTGTATTTTACTTGGAATTGATTATCAAAAGATTATATCAGATAGAGAAGTTGATGCAATTGATAACTTTAATTATGTAATCAGAGAATTAACAAAAATTACTGCATTAAAAAAAGCATTAAATGAAGAAAAGAGAAAACATATAAAAGAGGACGACTTTTACAAAGAAGAATAACACCAAAAGCGTTAGAGTGAATTGGATAATTATCACTAGTTCACTCTCCTATTGAATGAAATAATCGAGGCTTCGAGCATATTTGTGGGTAAAAGCGAAGCCTCTGAATAATATATTTTACCCTTTAAGATCATTTAACATGATCTTAAAAGTTCTTTGAAAACTTGAATTGAAAAGACCATTTCAATCCTGTATTTTGTTAATCACGACAAAAACTAAATAAAGAAATTGTTATCAGTCAATAACTGCGTAATCGATGGATTTGATTTTGAAACAGATATTGATGGAGTAACAATTTTAAGAGTTTATCTGCATCCTTTAAAAAGACACTCAAACTGTTGTCCTGTATGTGGTAAGAGATGTCCTGTCTATGACAAGAGTCGTGTATACCGTAAATGGAGATCCTTAGACTTAGGTGAAACCATAGTAGAGCTTTATAGCTTTACTAAAAGAGTATGTTGTAAAGAGCATGGTATTAAGACAGCATCAGTGCCATGGTCATATTCAGGCTCAAGGTTCACCAAAGACTTTGATATGACAGCAACCTTTCTTGCGATGAATATCAATAAAAAGGTAGCAGCTGAATATCTAAGGTGTGACTGGTACACCATCATGAGGTGTATCTCAAGAGTAAGAGAAATTCTAGAGCCTGCCATCAAGAAACGATACGACGGTTTTGTACCAATTTGGACTCACACTAATGCAGAAGGTAGCTTATGAAACTTCAAAAAGTCCTTTCAAGAATGCATGTTTTACCATTGTCAGTCTTATCTGTGAGAATATTGGTGACATTACCAAAATTAACACCTAGTTTGAAAATGGAGAATCAAAGCTCTATGATGTTCTATCAAAGCTTAACAAGCCTGATTTTGAAATAAGAGACTATAACTTTAAAGTTACAAGGCAAATCTATTCAGCTACGCTAAGTGTTTCAGATAAAAAGCTAGTTATCGTTCAATATAGCGTAGATTCTACAGAAACTAGCTATCCATACTGCATACAACGTGAAAAAGGATCTGTCATTTCACAAAAATGGCATTATGCATTTACTTGAGGGATCATGTAGATTTCACCAAAGGATCAGATCTGCGATGCTCTAAAAGCAGTTTCACATGCTTGCTACTCAACTTGAGTACTGACAGGCATGGGTTATACCCATGTTCTTTGATTTTGACACTGGCAAAAATCCTGTCTATAACCAGACTGGTCTTTGGTCCAACTGATTCATCCCATTTTCTGATACGATCTTCATCGAATTCAGTTTTATGAACCTTATCAGGCATGTGCTCTTCAATCGTGCTGTAATTATTGAAAGCATGATTGCCAAACATCACATGCGATGCTATGACCTCATCTTTGTCATAAACTTTGAGTTGCCTTGTAACAATCTCTTCACAAACTGACACTGATTGCCCAATGTAGGTATAAGGAACTGAGTAGAAGTTCTTTTTGTAGGAGATATGGCTGTTTGGAGCTACCTTGACCTCATATTTCCACTCTTTGAGAGAAAATGGAATTACAGGTAATGGCTGTAATGAAGTAGCTTCTAACTTTAGAGCATCGGCTCTGGATATACCTTTTTTCTCAATAACAGTACTGTTTAATTCTTTGAGCTTAATTGAAATGTCATACTTTAAAGCATCAAAGGAGCTGTATTGACTGTTTCTCAGTCTGGCCATTATTGCAGTAGCTATTATGCGAACAGAGCCTTCGGCAGAGGCTTTATCTTTAGGTCGTCTTACTCTGGCTGGCCTGATGGCTGTGCCATAGTATTCACCCAATCTTTCATAGTCCCCCTGCAATATGATGTCTCCTTCCCTAGGATGCTTTACCACGCCGGTCTTAAGGTTGTCACATACTGTGCATACAGGAACTCCTCCAAAGTATCGGTACATATTGATATGGCATCCCAACCAAGTGTTAAGTTTCATATCTAGACATGGCTCTACATAGACGTATTGGCTGTATGTTAAACAAGCTACAAACAGGTATACAGGAACAGTTATGTTACCGACATTAAGTTTCATTGTTGGCCCTGACCAATCGACTTCACAACGGTAGCCTGGTTTATGATCTATATGACTGGTAAATTCATGTTTTGAAACATAGTTGCGATAATCAAGACAGTACTTCGTGTACTTTACAGGGACACCTCCTTCAGACCTTACTTTGGCAGAATACTCAAGCCAAAGTAGTCTTAAAGTTACACCAACTCTCTTGAGCTCACTGTGAATATGGGAATAATCAGGTAGTGTGTAAAGATTATCTGTCATACGCTTATATTTATCTGGATAGATAAGCTTGTAGACCTCATCCTCAGACAGAGCCTTTACGGAATGATATGTAAGACCTTTCTCTTGAGCAATAGAGAAAATTTCATTGACGTTCTTTCTTGAAATATGCCTTGATGAAGCAATTTCTGTCCTGTTGAGACCTTGCTCTCTAAGCTGTAGGACTAGCTTTACTTTTAGTTTTGGTGTCATGAGACTCCTCCTTATAAAAAGCAAAACACCTTGTTTTGCTAAATTTGGAGGGTAGCAGATCCTTTATTGTGAATTAGGTGATCCTTCTCATGAAATGATGCTGGAAAACATTGCTGATCCTAGTTGTAAACTAAATGATCCCCGAGTACGAATTGTGTGATCCTATATTGCGCAATACGCAGTTAAAGATTGCAATAAAGACAGCACCCTTGATATCTGTAAGTTAAAGAACGAAATGGTCAAACCTTTAATCGATGAAATCTTTACTAAGGCTCAGGCTATCTTTGAATCTATTAAAAGGTGCAGAGCAAACGGTAAAGTTAAAATTGAACCACAGAGAAAATGCTCTGACAGGTTTTATAAGGCAATGGTTTTCCTTGTTAATAACCGACGATGATCGTTGTCGGTTGAAGAGAAATTCCGTGAGATAGATATACTGCGTAACAGCATGATGGCAAGTGATACGTGTAAAGGAGCTGAGAATCTAACTAACGGTTCTGTATTCTCTGTAAAACCTGTGTCGTGAACAGCACTGATTTTAACTCGCATTGATCGGTAAAATTTTCGAATAAAACATCATTATTCAGTTAATCAACAAGTTAAAACGCTTTGTCCTGGTAATACGACTTAAGGTAATACCGGCACCATTCATCTCCCATAGCTATCAGGACCAGTTTTACTTCAGTCGGAAGTCCAAGTACAGATACTTTTCCTGTACTTCGGTTGCACTGAAGGACGATGTAATCGTCTCAATTTGTTGTAAAGATATTTGTCCATACAATTTCTCCTATTAACAAACTAGTTATTAGAGAAAATTGTAATTTTTGGAAAGCTAAAAATTTTATCTAAACATCACACATCTTACGATGTATTGTCAGATCATCTGACTGATAAAGGATCTTTGATTACTTCGGATCTTCTTAGTGATAACGAACAATACTGTCCCAATAGTCAGTAATGACATTTCTGAAACTGGTCTTATCGGATACATGTCCACTGACACAGGTTTCAAATATAGGCAGTTTACTCAGTTCATCACAAAGCATCAGCTCATTTATCTGTCCCAGCTCTGGATGATTGTCTCTACTGTACCCCTGGTCGAGAACAATATTGCATCCATCTTCAATTCTTGGCTCTCCAGAATAATGGAAGCTGGTACTGTCCAAATGGACACTCTCTACCTTGAGCTCCAGTTTCTCTGCTACCTTTGCAGAGCATCTTAAAAACAGCTTCTCTGGTCCAAATTCAGCGATGGCATCCAGAGTTCTTGAAAGAACATTTCTATCCAGCTGCTCAAATGTAACATCTTTACGATTTATCAGAGCCTGTAATGGTCGGTTTCGGTAAAACTCCTGCGTTCCATACAGTGACTGATATGGTACATTCAGGACCTGACAGCATAAAAGCTTTACTATTTCAGAGCTCTTAAACTTAACATGGGAACCTATCTTTCCTATGCAGAACTCAATAGGCTCATCAAGGTTGAAATAATCAAATCCTGCTGCTGTTAATCCCAGATCCCCAAGCTCAGCTGTTACCTGTTCGTTGTCATCATCAAAATCGTCAAGCGATGCCATATTCCTGTGCCTTATATTCTTTTGTACCCAAGCTTTATAAGGCATCTGATGAAAAATTAAAAGCCTTTATGTGATCTGGTGATCCTTAAGTCACGCTGATGAAATTACTACCGATCGTTTTGATCCTTTAATCGCAAAATAAGCAAAAAGTCGTTGAAAATTAAATATATAATTTTATGATGATCATAAATTAGTAGAAAGTGATCTGAAATCAAACAGTTACGACTAAAGTTTTATTCAAAAATTTTACTGACCAAGGTCTGTTTTAAATCCTATATGAAGAAAATCATTGAAACCATGACGCTTCATATGAATGAGATTGAATTTGAAAAGGACAAAAGAGGAACCATCACTGACTTTAAGTGTCACAATATTTCCTCTGATGTCCTAGGTAAACGTATGCCAAGGAATATGGCTTAATTTGGAATAAGGTAATTGGTTATTTCTTACCAATTACCTAAATTGTATTGATTATTTTGTTAAAGCATGAATCAATGAGCTTTACTTCACTTATAGACAGATTTTTATTAAAGATACTGCTTATCTTCTTACTAATTTTTTTAAGTAATCTTTAATGAACTTTCTTCTCTTTTCAATAAAAGTTCTGAAATCTTTTATATCAAGACTTGTATCTTCCGGCACTAAAAGAGATGTTTTATTCATATTATTCTCTTGCGCCCATTCTGCTAGAGGTTTATCACTTTTTGACTCATTTAAGGAGTCATTTAGAAGCTGTAAATTCAATACACTATTCCAATGTTTTTCGTCTTTTGCATAATCAAGATCTTTATAAGGTATAGATTCCGATAGTCTTTGTTGATCTTTGAAAATTGCTGCTGGATGTAAGTGATCTTGATGAATACTTTGATTAAAGTAATCTAGATTTGGGTATAAAAGATGTAGCACATAGAAAGCATCGTTAGAATCTTTTGGAGATTCTAATAATCCATCTAAAAATTCATCATCGAAACTATAGTTTCTTGCAGCATCGTCTTTAAATGCATCCATAAGGTCTTTACTTGGGAATTTATCACATCTGGATTCCTTTAGAACTTTTCGAATTGTAATTAAAATAGAATCTGTTTGACCGCCAAATACAGATTTCAAAAAAGACAAGATCAGCCAATTTGTTATATTATTCTTGTCTTCTTTGTCGTACGTAGCTTTTACAATTGATGATGATAGGTTCTTGTTGAAGACATAATATATTACAGGAATAGCAGCATTTTTGGCTCTGAGAGTTGCATCATTAAATCCCAATTTGGCAAGAAGATTAAATGTTGCAATAATGCTATTCTTTATCTTAATCCAATTATCTTCAAATAATTTAACATTGTTAAATGAAAAATTAACCAACTTAAATCTGATATTGTCAGCTAATAGGAAAAGGCATGTTTTTAACACAAAGTCTTTACTAATTGAGAAATTGCCATTTTTAATATTAAGAACTTGATCAACAACGTCATTCATTTCTTTTCTTGCATCTATTTTCTTCCAATTTGCAGAAGCCATAGACATAAGAAGATCTGAAAAAGATAATGAAGTGCCTCCACTATTTGTTCTAATAAAGATGTCTAGAACTTTGTCAGCATTTTGATCTTCTTGCAAATAATAATTAATCAAAGCCTGACGATGTATTACCTCATATAATTTTGATAAAGTCTCCACTGCATATGGACATGTATTTAAATTATTTTTGGATAAATAGGCTATAACTTTATTAGTCTCATCTATATCAAGAATATCACCAACTTTAAACCAAAATTCTCCAGTGTTTTTTAGTTTAGCTAAGTCATTTTCACACAAAAAACGAAAATCATACATTTTTTGATTATCGTACTGTTGGTCCACTTGCTTGCTAAGATTTAAATATAAATGTCTTGTAGGTAAAGATTCTTCATCGTTTGCCCACCATTTTCTTGAAATTTTATAAGCATAAGATCCTCTAAGACCAATATAAAGGCTGGTTAATCTTTGTTGACCATCTATGATTGCAAAGAAGTCATTTACAGCTACAGTATTAATGTCTTTATTATTTTCGCTATATCGTTCTCTAAACTCAGTCAAAAACTCGTAAAACTTGAAGCCACTTTTAATTTCAGGATCAGAAATTTTCCAAAACATAAATGAATTAATGGGATAACCACGAAGTATGCTGTCAAAGAGCATTTCTATCTGATAACTTTTCCACACAAACTTTCTTTGGATTGCAGGAATGAGAAATTCTCTTTGGTGAATTTTATCTATTGCATTTTTAATTGTTATTGGAGTTTGAAATCCGCTTCCCATTATTTTTCTCCTAAATAAATCTATGGCCTAACTTAACTTTGTTAGATTTTTTATTTTTCATGTGTACTTTGAAAGTATATATAATCTTCATTCCATATTTTGGTACACATATAAAATTTTACTAAAAGTTTTTTTAAGGGTATACAAAAGATCTTTGTTTATGTTAACCATTTTACATTGAGATTCTTCATGCAAAACAAGGATCTTGAGCTATGTCATGAAATTTCTTAGTGTTGCCATGATAATTACTAATTGTCTAAATTCACCAATCAAATTTAAGCAATTATCCACACCTTGCATTGTGCTTTTTGTACAATATAGTGATAGTTTTACTAAAATTATAACTACTCACCGGTTTCGTACCAATTTGGACTCACACTAATGCAGAAGGTAGCTTATGAAACTTCAAAAAGTCCTTTAAAGAATGCATGTTTTATCATTGTCATTCTTATCAATGAGCTTTCTAGCTATTACATTCTTATTTACGGGTTGTGCTAGTGTACTAGGTGTTGCTTGTGAGAATCTTGGTGATATTACCAAGATTAACTCCTACTTTGAAAATGGTGAACCAAAGCTCAATGATGTTCTATCAAAGCTTAACAAGCCCGATTTTGAGATAAGAGATTACAACTTTAAAGTTACAAGACAAATCTATTCTGCAACACTAAGTGATTCTGGTAAAAAGTTAGTTATCGTTCAATACAGTGTTGATTTTACAGAAACTGAGTATCCATACAGAACCTTAAAAGATGCTGTGTTCTTACTAGATGGAGATACCATTGATAAGAACAGCATTATAAAAGAGGTTAAATACTTTGGCGCAGCCTATTTAAATACCATGGATCAATTTAGGTACTACGTCATGTCTGATACCGAACTTAAGATTTGGACAAATCTTGGTTACAGATACTTAAGCGGTAATAATAAAACAGGTTATTTTAAGCCTATACCTAAGGTAAATGAATTCTCAGTTATAAAAGATCAAGTTGAATCACTCTATGGAGAGATTGGATTTTTAGAACCTGAATATGGGCTTAATATGTTAGGCACTAATGGGTATGAGCATAGTGATGCTTACCCTGAGGTTCAGGTGTTACAGGCAGTGCTGTGCTATTTACGTTATCTTTAATAAACACAGCAGCTCAATACCACTCTATTAAGTAAAGCTCAGCTTCTACTTTTTTAGACTCTCAATAGGATTTCGTTATTTTAACTGATTCAAATGTCTCTAAATGGACGAAATATCTTATCGGTGCAAACGTAATTTACCTACTTCATCATTCTTTGCCAAATGTATCAAAGCTGAGCTAACATCAGACTTTTAAGACAATTTGGAACACTACCTTTTGTATTTTGTGCTATCTACTACTCAATCTGTGATCTTAATCTGTAATCTAAAAACCGCTTATATTTAGAAAGTTTGCCCTCTTTATTTTGATGTAAAATTCTTCTGACTGATTTAAAAGAGGCTTGCTTATAGAGTTAGGTTTGGTAATAGTTTGAGTAGTAAGATCTTAGTAGCATCTTACTGTTAGTCTACTTACCTATTTGACTATTTACATATACGAAATGACTTTAGACATTCTTGTTTTCTAGTCAAGATTAGCTTACTCTGATAAGATCGCGCCTTTGTGCTTTTAAAGCAGTTATAAGATGCTGTATGAATACAGCTACTCTACAACCTTACCTAAAAGATAACTTTATGAATAACACAGACAATACTATTGAAACTCCCCTTGTGCTCAATAAAAAGAAGATGCTGATCTTAGCAGTTCAGCATATGTTTGCTATGTTCGGTGCTACTATCTTAGTACCAATCCTAGTTATGGGCTTTTTTAAAGATGCTACAGGTGAAGAATTAACCTCTGGTCTTACAGTTTCTGTTACTTTATTCTGCGCGGGTGCCGGTACTTTAATCTTCCACCTGTGCACTAAGTTACAGGTTCCTGCCTTTTTAGGATCATCATTTGCTTTCTTAGGCGGTTTCTATACTATTGCAAACTTTAACACTGGCATGTATGCAACCATGAGTGTTAATGATAAAGCAGCCTATGCCTGTGGTGGTGTGGTTGTCGCAGGTTTAGTTTATCTTGTGATGGCAGCTATTATTAAATTAGTTGGTATTGCCAAAGTCATGAGATTCCTACCTCCTGTTGTTACAGGACCAATGATTGTTTGTATTGGTCTGTCATTAGCTCCTGTTGCTATTTCAAATTCTGCTGTTAACTGGCCATTAGCCTTAGCTGCAATTCTAACCGTTATCGTATTTAATATTTGGGGACGAGGCATGTTAAAGCTCATCCCCATTTTAATGGGCGTGGTATTACTCTACATCGTAGCTTTAATCTTGGATATAGCAGGCTTTACTAATACTGATGGCTCAGCAATTATTAACTATGCTTCAATATCTAGTGCTTCATGGGTAGGTCTGCCACCATTCCAGATGTGCAAGTTTGATTTAACCGCTATCTTAGTAATGGCTCCAATTGCAGCTGCTACCATGATGGAGCACATCGGTGATATGTCAGCAATCTCTGCTACTGTTGGTAAGAACTTTATTGCAAAGCCAGGTCTAAACAGAACCTTATTAGGTGATGGTTTAGCTACAGCCTTTGCAGGCTTCATCGGCGGTCCTGCTAATACTACCTATGGTGAGAACATCGGTGTTCTTGCTATGTCAAAAGTTTATGAGCCTAAGGTAGTAAGAATGGCAGCATTACTAGCTATTATCTTATCTGTAGTACCTAAGTTCTCAGCTATCATTTCAACCATGCCTACAGCTATCATCGGTGGTATTTCCTTTATTCTTTACGGTATGATTTCAGCTATTGGTGTAAGAAACATCGTTGAGAATAAAGTTGATCTATCTAAGTCACGTAATCTAATTATTGCAGCTGTGATCTTCGTGTTAGGCTTAGGCTTTAAAGACGGTTTAACCTTCTCCGTTTTTGGTACTTCTGTAACCTTAACCTCACTTGCTATTGCTGCAATTGCAGGTATTGTTTTAAATGCAGTATTACCTGGTAACAAATACGTTTTCGATGAGAACGTCATTGAAAACGAGATCCACCACAAGGCTTAGCCTTGTTAAGTAAAAAGAACAGACACAGTCTGTTCTTTTATTAAATGTTATTTTTACTGATGTTACTTTGGTAGAAAGTTATTTTTATTGAGAGTTATATTGGAAGAAGATCACTTTTATAGAAAGCTACTTTTAGATAACTGACTTTTAAAACAGTTTTCTTTACAGGTAAAGGCATAGATAAATTTTAAAATTTAGTAGATTGAAAAAAGGATAAATAGAATGGATTTTACAAAACAGCCTAACATTACAATCTTCAAGCACCCTCTTATCAAGCACAAGATCTCTTTGTTAAGAGATAAAGAGGCTTCTACTAACAAGTTCCGTACTTTAATTGAAGAAATTGCAATGCTAGAAGCTTATGAAGCTTTAAGCGATTTACCTTTAAAAGAAGTTGAAGTTGAGACTCCTCTTGAGAAGTGCAAGACTCCAATGTTAGATGGTTTAAAGCTTGCTATTATCCCTGTTCTAAGAGCAGGTTTAGGTATGGTACCAGGTCTTGATGCTTTAGTACCTTCAGCTAGAATCGGTCACATTGGTATGTACCGTGATGAGGTAACTCACAAACCAGTTCCTTACTACTGCAAGTTACCACAGAACCTTGAAGAGAGAACCTGTGTGATCTTAGATCCTATGTTAGCAACTGGTGGTTCAGCTGTTGATGCTGTAGATATGATTAAAGAAAAAGGTGGCAAAAAGATTAAGTTCTTATGCATCATTGCAGCTCCTGAAGGTTTAGAAAAACTTGCAACAGCTCACCCTGATGTTCAGATCTACGTAGGTCAGTTAGACAGAGAGTTAAATAAAGATGCCTACATCTGCCCAGGTCTTGGTGATGCTGGTGACAGAATCTTTGGTACCAAGTAAGACTCACTCGTGTAAGAGTTAATTCTAAGATTTGATCTGGCTACCTTATATATAGCTTGATATGGCTTAATCTTTCGAGATTTAATTAACTCTTAAGATTTAAGTAGACTCTAAAGATTAGGTAAAAATCTGAGCGTGAAATAAATTCCGTGTAAACCCAATTAAGTCTGATATCATTTTACGACTTAATTGGAGTTTTAAATGGCAAAAATCAAACGTAATCCAGCAGCAACTTTTAAGTAGCTACATCCAATAAGAAGTAAGAATACACTACAGACAATGCTTTGTAAGCTAGATCTTTAGTATAATTGCTGTTATCAGGTAAAGTTGATGTCGTTCTTGAATTTGTTTGACGTTTTCAATGGCTTGACGTATTCAATGTTTAGCCCTGCTACAAAATTATGAATTTGCTTGTCTTATCATTTAGATGTTTACCGTAACTCAATAAAAAAGAACTTGCTCTTTATTGATGGTAATATCTTCCATTAAGCCATGCAGAATACTGTTTTCAGATCCTTTAAGTTTCATTCACATTTCTCAACATTAAAAGATTTAACAATATTGTTTTCTGTAATTATATTATTGACTTTAAAATTTTTAACATAACCTAATTCTTTTTCAAAATCTTTTAAATCGTTTACAGTAAAATCATCTAATTTAATGGGCAATTTTAAATTGCGTTCGTGTCTAAGCGTTTTCACACAAATGTGCAATATATATTTATCTTTAACAATATTCGTTTTTTGTGTATCTTCATCCAACACATATTCAAAGTTAAAATCCGCGTCTTTGAAATAATACTTGTCAAGCCATGACGTGTTTTGCACTTTTTCAAGAAATTCATTTTTATTGCTGTAAATGCGGGAAAAAGGATCTCCACTTTCTTCAGCATGAACCACAATGCGGTAGTTTAAATCAGTATTAAACGCTTTAACAAAATCAATTATTGAAATCATAAGATATCTCCTAAAGTTCTCTTCGACGTAACTTATAAATTAACTGGTGCAACTTCAATAATAATGTAAGGACATACACGTCATAAGGTTGTAATCTCCAATTGTTTTAAGCAAAACAGGACATCTTGGAGATGGCTGTTTTAGTCTAAAAAGCGCACTGATCCGTTTTTCAAATTTTCATCAGTTTAACTGCTAGACAATGAATGCTTATATGAACTTTCATAAGAAAACACTATCGCTGTGTTAGTTGCATAAGATACATTCCTATTGTAGATATGAGGACTATTAGCAACTGCTTTAACCATAGGTTTCTCCAAATTAAATGTTTTTTTCCGTGTTCTGCCTTTAGTAATTTTCTACTGATTGTTTAAGATCTTATAATTAAGTTGCTTTTCTATTTGCTCAGCCTGTCTGCAAGCGTAGCTTAACTTTTGAGAACACGATTTTTGGTAATAATAAAGAGCTTTTTGCTCATTTTTTCTTACATGAATACCCTGTTTGTAGTAAAACGCAAGATTTGCACAGGCAGTTCTGCCTTTGATAGCACAGGCTCTGCTACATGCTGCAATATCACCGTTTTCGCATTGTTTTACAAAACTCCCTCTTGTAAAACAAAGTGCAAAGCTAAGCACTACAAATGCTGTAGCAATGATGAAAGCAAAGCTGAACACAGGATGTGTTCTAAAATTGAACTTGAGATTTTTTAAGCTGTCTTTAAATTTCATACTACACTCGCTTTTACGGTCTAATACCTTTAGCTGGTATTTTATTGATGGTCTTTTATCGTTCTTTTTATCTAATAAACCGATCTTAGCTACAACTTTGCTCTTTGCTTTTATAAACTCCGATATATGAGATTTTGATTTGTATAACCAAGTTGCAGGTGGCCACATGGTCTTTAACTAAAATTTGAAAGATAAGGCTATGAGTACAAAGATCTAAGAGAAATTAAGGATTGAGGAATTTAGAAGAAAATAATCATTGCCTTACCTTATGAACTAATCTTATAAAGGCATCGTTCCAGATTTAGATTGGTGTATAAAAAAAAGTAAATAAATACCTTTTGAAAATCACGCTTATGATTAAACAGCTAATTCATGATTAAAAAAAATTGACAGGTATCAGGTTGGTTCATGCTCTTAGGACTTAGTGCGCCACATGATTAGCCTTATGTGGCGCTTAGGATCCGTAGGTATTATTCAGTTAAGCTTTGCACTTAAAATTCATTGTAAGCTTAAACAGCTTGATACTCTGTAAAAGCCCTTACTTTAGGATCTGCATTAAAGACTGCTGCTATTCTTAAAAGCTCTGTTTTCTTAGGCACAATATTGCCATAGTCTCGTGTTTTAATCTGTTCTACTGCATCGAGTAGTTTTGACTTAGCTTCAGTCTCATTTTTTGCATACTTAAATTCAAAGACGATTCTTCTGTTATCTGTATTTACAACTAAATCAGCTCTACCTTTTGCTTCATGAACTTCAGATAGTACTTTCTGATGTGCACCTAACAGGTAAAGCTTTAACATATTCTGTACTGATGATTCTGACACGATTGGATAATTGTCATAGGACACAGAGTTTAAAGCACTGTTAAAGAGGTTGATGATGTCATCAACAGTGCCTACTTCTAACAGGCTTCTACCATAGTCATCAGTGATATCGGTGTTGCCTTTAAAGATGTTGTTTGCAAGCAACCTGTTTAAGGCTTTATAGATTTCACCGTTTGGAATACCTAATGCTACTGTAGAGGTTTTATTAAGATCTGATCTTAAAGTTAAATATCCTGTCTGACACATCAGTACGTTCTGATTGATTGTGGTTAATGCTGTAGGATTTTTAAAATCATCACTGGATACTTTTAAGAACTTATCCTTGTCTAAGTATTCAAAAATATTCAGTTCATGTGTTTTTAAATAGTTAACTAGGATTGAAGGTAAGCCACCATTGTCGTACCAGTATTCACCAAAATCTACAAATTTATTTTTTACAATATTTTGGAAAAATTTATTTACAGACCAGGTACTGAATACTTTCTTTTTATAGAATTCATCAAAACAGTAACCATCATAGTTCTTGGCAAGTCTATCTAACAAAGATTCAATCTGAGCTTCGGTTACGTTATTTACGTTGCAGTTGTTCTCATAGGATGCTGCAAGCTTTAAATAATCGATGTAGTACTTTTTTATCTCGTCACGGGTAAAGCCTATCATCTGAGAATAGGCACTTGCATTGGTAATATCTCTGATATCAGAACCAATTGAAAAGATTTCTACATCTTTTAATCTGGTGACACCTGTTATTCCTAAGAATTTAATTGGCCACTTATTTTTAATAGTGTCATAAAAGCTTTTGATTTTTTCCTGAAATTGCTTATATAGAGTTTCATTATTGATGTTTGCTGTCATCTGACAGTCATACTCATCAATTAAGATCACTATTTGACGTTTTTCTTTTCTCAGCTCATCTAACAGGAAGTAGATTGTGTCTTCAGGTTCGACTTTCTCTTCGTAGTTTTTGACATTGATGTCTCGTGCAAATGAGCTAATGATTGCGTTTAGTTTTTGCTTAAAATGCTCAAGTGAGTATTTATCTAAATCTAAAAAATTCAGTCTTAATACAGGATAGGTAGGTTCTGTCCATTTATCGTAAATCCAAGTACCTTTAAAGTAAGGCTCTACACCTGTTTCAAATAAAGTTGCTATGGTATCTAAGGTAAGAGATTTACCAAAACGACGTGGACGGGAGATAAAAACTCGCTTTAGTTTGACGAGCTTTGGAATATATTCAGTCTTATCAACATAGATAAAGTTCTCTAAAGTAAAATCTATAAATGAACCTGTTGAGCTGATATCTTTCATATGTAATTATCTCCAATCTACCTCTACGATTATATATTGAAAAGCTCCTGTTTTGACCTAATCAGGGATAATTGTTGCCAAATTTGAGAGAATTTTAGAAAGATATTTTCAAAATCAGAGCTAGTGGCACTCGTTGCACTGAATGGGCCTGCTGTTCTTATATTCAAGATATGTGCAGTGCTCTGTTTTATCTGTTGCAAGTAAAGATTAGTAACTATTTCATGAGCAGATAGCCTATTGCGCCACAGGATAGACAATATGAACGAGACCTTCGCTGAAATGTAGAAACGTGGATTTACCGTGTATACTGTGAATGTTATTTAACAGAATCGCGGAATTACCGCATACATATAGGAAGGTCTCTATGAATAGGATAGTATACATTGGAATAGATGTCCATACTTCAAACTACACATTATGCAGTCTTGATCCTGGATATGGTGTTAAAAAGGATAACTACTTTGCTGAAGTTCAGTTTACCAATAACTTTGTAACAAATGTTGTCAACTATGTAAGCAAATTAAAGAAGAAGCTTAAGGACAGTGATTTTGTTTGTGGCTATGAGGCAGGATGTTTAGGATACAGCACTTATAAGGACTTAACCAAAGCCGGTATAAAATGCGTGATCATGGCACCATCAACAATGGCAGTACAAAAAGGCGGTAAGAAGGTAAAGAATGATCGCCGTGATGCCAGAGTGATAGCCCAGTGTCTGGCATATCAAACTTATAAGGAAGTGTATGTGCTCAGTGAGCATGATGAAGCTGTAAGAGGCTATCTGCGAATGAGAGATTCTCATAAAAAAGAGCTAAAGCGTATAAAGCAGCAAATCATAGCTTTCTGTACAGGTCACGGATTGTTCTCTCCGACCAAGAGTAACTGGACTGTAGCTCATTTAAAATGGCTCAAAGGCTTAAAGTTTAATGATCCTGTAGAACAGGAGATCATCAATGAGTATTTATCCAGCTTAACCTTTCTTAGTGACAAGATTAAGGCTATGGATGTCAGAATTGAAGAGATGGCAAGTGAAAAACAGTACTGTGAAAACGTCAAGAAACTAAGATGCATCAAAGGTATTGAAACCAATGTGGCACTGACATTACTTGCAGAAATTGGAGATTTTAACAGGTTCTCAAAACCAACTGACTTTGCAGCCTATTTAGGTCTTATTCCAGGAGAACAATCGAGTGGAGATAAGGTAAGAGGTACAGGTATTACCAAGGCAGGTAACAGTACCCTGAGACGAAAGCTTACTGAATCAGCCAAAGGATACTGGCGAGGCAGAATAGGAATAAAATCGGCAACGTTCAAAAAGCTTGAAAAGGAATTGCCAAAAGAAGTTACTGAATATGCTTTAAAGGCAAATACAAGGCTTCAACGTAAGTTCTTTAATATGACACATGTCAAAGGAAAGAACATGAATGTGGCAGCATCAGCGTGTGCTAGGGAAATGGCATGCTTTGTATGGGGACTCATAACGAACCATTATGAAAAAGCACCAGCTGTACCTAAAACAGATGAAGAGCTGTTGGATTTAAATTAGGGTAAGAAACGGAACTAATAATTGCGGAGATATAGTAAGTGAGTTTGCAAAGACGCTTTAACAATAGGTTTGAACTAACTACGATAAAACTATGAAGGCACAATAAAGTGCTCCTCGCTTGTAGACAGTAGAGTTCGCGGCAGAAACCATTGACCTGAGGTATCCAATCCTCGTATAACAGAGTGGCCAAGCCCCGCAATAAAGCTGTTTAGAGCGTCTTCTCAAACTCATTAAAAATATTATTTGCAATTATTAAAAATTTACTTGACATGGTCTCGTTCATAACAGTTTTTATGTGGCGCTTAGGATCCGTAGGTATTATTCAGTTAAGATTTGCACTTAAAATTCATTGTAAGCTTAAACTTCCTGATACTCAGTAAAAGCTCTTACTTTAGGATCTGCATTAAAGACAGCAGCTATTCTTAAAAGCTCTGTTTTCTTAGGCACAATATTGCCATAGTCTCGTGTTTTTATCTGCTCTACTGCATCAAGTAGTTTTGCCTTAGCTTCAGTCTCATTTTCTGCATACTTAAATTCAAAGACTATTCTTCTGTTATCAGACTCAATTACAAGAGCGGCGCTACCTTTTGATGAATGTAGTTCTGCGCTTACAGAGTTACAAATACCTTTTAGGTATGTATAGAGCAATTGCTGAACCATCGCCTCTGTATTGATTGGATAGTTATCATATGAAACTGTGTTTAGAACAGTATTGAATAAACCTATGATTTCACCTGCATCTTTACTTTGTGTAAGAATTTGTTCATTAACACTCAAAAGCTTTGTATCATCAAAGATATTTAGTGCCATTAGGGAAAATAGTGCATTGTAAACTTCACTGTTTGGTATTCCTAAAGTCATAAAGCCTTTTGAGTATACAGGTGAGCGTAAAGTTAAATAACCTGTCTGGCACATTAAGACATTCTGATTGATAGATGTCAAAGAAGTTGGATTCTTAAAATCATTTACTTTAATGTTAATTGTTTTATCTTTATCAATATAATCCAACGCATTTAACTTATGGGTCTGCAGATAGTTTGCAAGAATTGATGGCAAACCACCATTGTCGTACCAGTACTCTCCAAACTGAACTTTTTTCTTATCAACAACTGACTGTAAGAATGTATTAACCGACCATGTACAAAAAACTTTCTTTTCATAGTCTTCATCAAAGCAGTAACCATCGTAGTTTTGAGCAAGTCTATCTAACAAAGATTCAATCTGAGTGTCGGTTACGTCATCTACTGAGCAGTTGTTCTCATAGGATGCAGCTAACTTTAAATAATCGATGTAGAACTTTTTAATCTCGTCTCGAGTAAAGCCTATCATCTGAGAATAGGCACTTGAGTTGGTGATATCTCTGATATCAGAACCTACTGAAAATATCGCTACATCTTTTAATCTGGTGACACCAGTAATTCCTAAGAACTTAATTGCAAACTTATCTTTGATGTTGGCATAAAAGCTTTTGATTTTTTCCTGAAATTGCTTATATAGAGTTTCATTATTGATGTTTGCTGTCATCTGACAGTCATACTCATCAATTAAGATCACTATTTGACGTTTTTCTTTTCTCAGCTCATCTAACAGGAAGTAGATTGTGTCTTCAGGTTCGACTTTCTCTTCGTAGTTTTTGACATTGATGTCTCGTGCAAATGAGCTAATGATTGCGTTTAGTTTTTGCTTAAAATGCTCAAGTGAGTATTTATCTAAATCTAAGAAATTCAGTCTTAATACAGGATAGGTAGGCTCAGTCCACTTGTCATAAATCCAAGTACCTTTAAAGTAAGGCTCTACACCTGATTCAAATAAAGTTGCTATGGTATCTAAGGTAAGAGATTTACCAAAACGACGCGGACGGGAGATAAAAACTCGCTTTAATTTGACAAGCTTTGGAATATATTCAGTCTTGTCAACATAGATATAGTTCTCTAATGTAAAATCTATGAATGATCCTGTTGAGCTGATATCTTTCATATATATTTATCTCCATAACCTACATCTGAGATTATATATTGAAAAGCTCTTCTTTTCCCTTTATCAGCGACATTTTCTACAAATATCAGTTAGTTTCTGTCAAAATCTCAAAGAATTATCAATTGTTTTATCGTTACTAGTCCACAGTGCTCAGCTATTCGATCTTTTGGCTTATATTTGAATCAGTCAATTGCTCTCGTATCTTTTGACAATAGAACTTATCAATTCAAAAACTTACCCGTAATACTCTCTTTTGAGTTTTTAATATCATCGACAGTGCCTGTAGCTACAATCCTGCCACCTGCAATACCGCCATAAGGCCCCATATCAATGATATAGTCAGCATTTCTTATCACATCAAGATCATGCTCAATTACTATGACTGTAGCACCACTCTCAATTAGAGTCTGGAAAACATCTAATAGTGTTGCTACATCCTGTGGATGTAAACCGATGGTAGGCTCATCAAAGACAAAGACAGAATCGTCCTGACTGTGACCTATTTCTGAGGCAAGTTTTAATCTTTGGGCTTCACCTCCTGATAAGCTTGGAGTTTGCTCTCCTAAGGTTAAATAACCTAAGCCTAGTGACTCTAGAATTTTTAGACGGGATGAAACTAGCTTTACATCTTTTAAAGCCTCAATAGCCTCTGCTACATCCATATCCATAAGCTCTGGTAATGAATACTCTTTACCATCTCTGGCTTTGTAATGAATTTCATGAGCTTCATTAGAGTAACGTGAGCCGTGGCACTTAGTGCAGGGAATTTCAACATCAGGTAAAAACTGCACATCAAGGGTGATTTCACCTGTACCATCACAGACTGGACAGCGCAGTTTACCTGTATTGTATGAAAAGTCGCCTGCCTTATAGCCTTTCTCTTTAGCTTCTTTGGATTTAGCAAAGAGCTTTCTTAACTCATCATGAACATTTGCATAAGTGGCTACAGTAGAGCGTACATTGATACCAATAGGTGTTGCATCAATGAGCTTTATCTGTGATATACCCTCACATTTAACCTCTTTTATATGCTCTGGCAGCTTGGTGTTATTGATAGAAGCTGTAAGTGCTGGGATTAAGCTTTCCAACACCAAGGTAGTTTTACCAGATCCTGAAACACCGGTGACAACTGTTAATCTGCCTTTTGGTATCTTTACATCCATAGCTTTTACAGTATGAATTGGAGCTGTCTTTAAATAGATAGTCCCCTTTTCAAAGAGCTTAGCTATTAAATTACTGTGATCTTCTTCTAAAGTAGAACTCTCATGAGCTTCATTTACTTTAGCATCTTTATCTTTGTTTTCACTGTCAGCGCTAATAACAGGTCTTCTGCGTGTTTTATAATCACCTTTTAAATAAGGACCTATTACTGATTTGTCATTTTTCTCAATATCCAGGACACTGCCTTTTGCTAGAACATGCCCGCCTTTAGCTCCAGCTACAGGTCCCATTTCAATGATGCAGTCACTTTCTTTTAGAATTTGGGTATCATGATCGACTAAGAGTACGGAGTTACCATCAGAAATGAGATCATGCATTACATCATTAAGGCCTTTAATGTTCTGAGGATGCAGTCCAATTGAAGGTTCATCCAGAACATATAACACTCCTGTAGTGCGGTTACGCACTGCACGAGCTAGCTGCATGCGCTGTCTTTCACCTGTAGATAAGGTTGAAGAAGCTCTATCCAAGGTAAGATAGCCTAATCCAAGATCAACTAATCTTCTGGCGACTTCTAAAAAGGACTGACAGATACTCTCTGCCATTTTGTGCATTTCTTGAGGTAATGAAGATGGGACATTCTTTACCCATAAGATGACATCATCTAAGGTCATCGAGCAGACCTCATCTAAACTCATGCCTTTAATTTTAGGTGCTCTGGCTCTGTCGTTTAATCTGGTACCATGACATTTTGGACAGATATCTTCACGTAAGAACTTTTCAACTCTCTTCATACCCTTTTCGTCTTTTACCTTAGATAAGGCATTTAAGACTGTGTATTTGGCATTAAAGTAGGTAAAATCCATCTCACCTGAGGCACCGTTAGTCTTATTCTGATAGACCATATGCTTTTTAATGGCAGGGCCATTAAAAACAATATCGCGCTCTTTTTGTGTAAGCTCTTTAAAAGGGACATCAGTTCTTACCCCAAGATCACGGGCGATATCCTTCATTAAAGACCACATCAGGGTCTGCCATGGCAGCACCGCACCTTCATCAATAGTTTTACTCTCATCAGGGACTAAGGTTGATTCATCTACAGTTCTTACAAAGCCTGTGCCTGAGCACTCAGGACATGCTCCCTGTGAATTAAAAGCAAGTTCTTCAGCTGATGGTGGATAGACTGCTTTATGACAATGTGGACAAATGATTTCTTTTTCTGCTGCCACATTAAGTGTTGGCTCTAAATAATGACCACAGTTCTCACAGCGATGAGAAGCAAGACGTGAGAACATTAAACGCAATGAATTTAAAAGCTCAGTTCCTGTACCAAAGGTACTGCGAATACCAGGAACACCTGGTCTCTGGTGCAAAGCAAGCGCTGCCGGCACATATAAAACCTCATCAACATCAGCTTTAGCAGCTGAGGTCATACGACGACGGGTATAAGTTGATAATGAGTCTAAATAACGACGGGAACCTTCAGCATAGATGACTCCTAAGGCTAATGACGATTTACCTGAGCCAGAGACACCGGCAATACCCACGATCTGATGTAATGGAACATCGATATCAATGTTTTTAAGATTATGAACCCTGGCGCCTTTGATGACGATATTTTCAGGTTGCCCTTTATCTAAATGGTTATCTTCAATCATGGTAAAAGTCTGTCATTATAAAAAGCTCGGTTATTTCTTTAGTAAAAGCATAGCCTTTAGACTCTATTCTTAAGTTTTATCCTGAGCGAACTTTACCTAGGATGTCTACGCTGTTTCTAAATAATGCAGAGAACAATGGTCTCTGCATTATTTGATTAGAAATTTTAAAGATGCTTACTCTTAGATAAGGCCTTGTGTCTCATCAAAGCCATAATACAGATTTAGAACCTGTACTGCCTGAGCTGATGCACCCTTTAACAGATTATCAATGCATGAGCAAATAACAATGTAGTTATCTTTCATAGCATAGCCGATATCGCAGAAAGGTAAGTACTGAACATCCTGTAACTTAGGCATACCCTTCTTTACTCTTACTAATGGCTTGTTGTCATAGTATGAATAAGCTTTAGCTACCTGCTCAGGAGTTACACCATCTTTTAACTTTGCATTGATGGTTGCATGAATACCACGCTTAAAGTCACCTAAATGAGGTGTAAAGATAACCTCTGTACCTAAGTGCTCAGCAATCTCAGGCTGATGACGGTGTGTAAATACACCATAAGCATTTAAGCTTACCTCACAGAATGAGTTAGTAAGCTTTGCCTTACGTCCAGCACCTGATACACCTGACACAGCGTTAATTGAAGGACGGTAATTTAAGTCTAATAACCCGTTCTCAATTAAAGGCTTTAAAGCTAACTGTGAAGCTGTAGGATAGCAGCCTGGCAGTGAGATCATCTTGGTATTCTGAAGAGCTTTTACATCAACATACTCAGCTAAAGCGTAAACAGCTTTCTTTAAAAGATCTTTGTGCTCATGAGCAAAGCCATATGCCTTTTCAAAGACATCAGTATTTGAAATTCTAAAAGCACCTGACAGATCAAATACAGCAACACCTGCATCTACCAAGGCAGGAGCAATATCATGACTTACTTTATGATCAGTTGCTAAAAATACAGCATCAGCAATATCAATAATGTCTTTTGCACCGGTTAATGGCTGTAGAACCTTATCACATACACCATTTAACTCGCCGTAAAGTTCTGAAATCTTTTTACCTTTATCCAGTGAATTTTCTGATACAAACAGACCTGTAAGTTCTAACTTCTCATGTCTTGAAATAATTCTGCAAAGCTGTGCTCCAGCATAACCACTAGCGCCTACAACAGCTACCTTTACCATGTTTATCTCCGTTATTTATAAGAGCCTAAATTGAATTTTTACAACTATGCAAACTAGTTTAACTTATGTAGAAAAAATGTAGGCAATTCTTGTAAAACCAATGGATTTGCACCATTTTTCACCAGGTAGAGAATAAAGATAGAAATGAATTTGATTGAGACAATCTATTCCATAAAGAGCGCTGCGTACACTTTATGGAATGATTTTTTTAATGAGGTGTTATAAAGACTAGTCTATGCAAAGCTAATAGTGAGATGCAAATAAAGCTCTGCACTCAGGTGGCATAGCTCTCTTCTTTTTAACTTGAGGTTTACCTTTTTTAGCAGGCTTTTGTGCATATTTCTGTGGATAGAGCCATGAGTCTAATTCCTGACCACAGCCATCTCCCTGTGGAGCTTTAGCCTGATTTACACACAAAGGACTGTCTAATGGGCAGGCAAGTCTTACATGCATATGACCACGGTGACCAAACCATGGACGCAATTTTTGCAGCCAGCTCTTATCGTGACCTTCATAGACCTGACATAATGCTTTTTTAATACCAGGTGCTACAAAAATCCTTTCTACACGACTGTCTGAAGCTGCTAAATAAATTAAAGCTACACGTCTTTTATCAAAGTTCTTAGTTACCCTGTTATGAGTATCCACAAGATATACATCCTGAGGATGGGAGAGCTCAAAGAAAGATTTCTTTGGAGTTGCAAAGTCAAAAGAAATATCTACATCAAGACCTGACTGATGAGAACCATGACTTGAGCCACCTCCAAAAGAGCCTCCCTGACGTTTTGACAGATCTCCTATCAAAAGATCAGGTAAATTGTAGTGTTTGGCTTTTAATACTAACTTCTGGATGTAATCGATAAGCTCTGGGTGGCCATAGTTTCTGCCCCGTCCCCAGATCTGAACCTGATAATTGTTGCCGTTATTAAGAGGAACAGCACCTTTAATACAGCCGTTTGCATATTCACCGATTACCTCGGCAGCTGTAGCTGTTCCAACAAATGCATTGGCGCTAAATAATAAAGCTGCCGTAAGTGCAGCAGCTTTTAAAGATTTTAAGATCATTTTTACTATATCTTCTACGCAGAGAGCTTTACGAACCTAACTACATAGCTAATTACTCAAAACTGAACAGTCTTCTAAAGAATCCTACCTTAGCAGCAGAGATAATTTCTACTTCAATAGATATTCCCTGGAAACAAAATTGGAATGGAGGAATTTCAATATTGTCATCCTGCATTGCAGCAAATATTCTTTTGAGCTCATTATACAGTTTTACTAGATATTCATAAGCACATCTTTCAAGAATTTGGTGCAAACTGTTTCTTACATCTACTAGCTCAGTTGCATCATTGGCTCTTACTGTTCTTACAATCTCAGCAATGTTGCAACCTGTAATAAACTGTATCCACAGTTTTAAAGATGGGGTAAGCCAAATATCTGAGAAAACATTACGAGCATCGTCATAAAGTCTGTTTAAGTTCCTTGATACAAGATCCTTGGCAGCAGCTCTTTCTTTGCCTCTGCCCTTTACCTCATAGCGTCTGTAAATGGTACGTCCTGAGGCATCACGGATCTCTTTATAGCAGTTTTTGAGCTTGGTGTCTGGAGCATTATCTGTAAAGTACAACTTTTGCACATCACTTCTACGCTCAGCATACTGCTTTTGTAAGGTATCAAAATCAAAATGCTCGAAGCGAACTGCACCGTTAGAATCAAAAGACTGCTTGATTAAAGATGCTAACAGCTTTTCCTTTTGATCTCCTGATAAGAACACATCAAGATTTTCGATTATGAAGTTTGAAAAGTTCTCTAACTGAGCACTCTTTAAACGACGAACATCCCCCCTGTCTAAGGCAATCTGACGGGCTACTTCTAATCTGTGATTGTAAATTGAGTAATAGATTAGAACCCAAACCTGCATCTTGAAGTTTAAAACGTTTTTAAAGATGAACTCTGCCATCTCATTGCGACCTTCAAGATCTTCAGTTCCTCGGTTCTTTTGACGATGATATACCCAGTCACAGGCATACATACTCATCTCAAACCAGTCAATTCTGTCAGCTAGGGTGCCACTGAAGAACTCTTTAATCTCATCATCAGTTAAATCTTTAAATGAGTTTACATCGCGCTCAAACCACTTATCTTTGGTTTTAGGTAAAGGCCAGATAAAATTAAACTGCATACCACCAGCGCCCATAGAACGCTTGGACTTAGGGTGTTTTGCCATTTCTTCTAGCAGGAACCATAAAGCAGCCATCTGATGCAGGCGCTTTAAAAGAGGAGTGTAATTGGTATTCTCTTTGTCATCTGGCAACATACCAATAAAATCACACATTTTTGAAAGCGTTGTACACAAAAGAGCCTTTTCATTGTCTGCAAAAAGATCATTCCATAGCTGTACAATTGAGACTACAGCAGAACTGTTTGATAGCAGAGAGTAGAAAGGTTCAACTGTTGCATCAAAGCAGACTACTGATCTGCCTTTTAAGTAGTCTGCTTCAATCATATCCTCGATAGTAGGAAGATCACGATTATTCTCAATGAAATCTCGTGAGATCTTCATATCGACTGATGCATTAGACCAGCGAACTCGATTAGGAGTGGTTGCTGGTTTTAAAAATGAATGAACATAAACCTCTGGTCTGTCATTTTTATTGCTAGACCAGCGGAGAACGCCATATTCAAGACACAGCCCCATCTCACCTTCATTTGGAGTATATGCATCCACAAAAAAGATTGCAGGGCTTTTAGATCTTTGAACCATATTACTTTCTAATTAGAAACTTTGAGCCGGTGCACTTGGAGCTAACAAATCAGTGTCATCTTCAAGTACAGCGCCACCATTATCAACATCAGACTGAACTTCATTAGCCATTGATGATGAGCTTCTGGCAGTTGTAGCTGGTGTTACAGTTAATGATTGTGCATTTGATGAATTATCTGATACTACAGGAGCACCATCTGATGAGTTTGGAGTACCTGAGGCATCCATATAGTCAAAGATTGGGTGGATCTTCTTGATACCGCCAACTTTTCTTGTCTGGTTGATTGCTCTTTGACCTTCATCACGAGTAATGTATCCTAACAGATATACTACGCTATCTTCGGTATAAACCTTAAATCTGCCAGAGCTAATCTTTGAACCAAATAACAGTGCACTCTTAACCTTCGAGGTAATAAATGCATCATGTGCAATTACACTTGCCTTAATAGGATCTTTATTGGATACACAGTTGAAAATTCTCTTTACGTTAGGAACTTTCTTGATATAGCCTAAAGCCCAGTTCATGTATTCTGTATCACGAGTCTGACCTACTAAGAGCACATTACCGTTTACTGATACACAGTCAACTCTAAAGACTTTAGAATCAGATCTCATACGATCATTCTTTAGAATTCTGGCTACCTGGTTTTCAATCTTCTGATCATCTACCTGAACATCAACTGTACGGCTATCTGAACCAATAAAAGCCCCCGCACCAGCTGCGGTTGCACCAACTAAAGCAGTAACGCAACCATTACAAATCAACATTGATGAAGCTGATACAGCTAAAACTAGAGTTAATTTCTTAAAATCTGATACAAAAGACATCCTTTGTTCTCCACTCTCAACAAAATAAATAATGTCGATGCTTTCATAGTTATTTTTATTATATAAGCTGATTATTGTAACAAAAAAACATCGTGTGTTCAGAGTGTTAAACAATAAAGTGAGATGCTCATTTAAAAAATATGAAGTAGCCCTTATAAAGCAAAAGCTATAAACAAGATTGACGAATGAAGTTTAATTCTGATATTTGATTGAAGATATGTTCTATCTAGAGGATTAGAGACTAGAAAATCCAAAGAAAACAAGAAGAACGAAAAGTTAATTACCCTGAAAAGAAAAATCCCCTGAATACAATAATCATTCAGGGGACAACAATCAAACAAACATAAGGAGTACGTGAACTATATCACATTTTTTCATTTGTGATCACTTTCTCAAAAAATATTTTTTAAGAATTTTTATGAATTCTTATAAATCAACAAGTTAATAAAAATTAAAATTTAAAAAAATTTTTATCGCATAGTTCAGTTTTACAAAATTCAATGAAAATTCCCCTGTTTTAAGCAAAATTTGCCTCAATTTTTCAGATTTAGATCTTTTAAGTATATTCTGATCTCAATTTATATATATGTTATTGATTTTTAATAATTATTTAGTCCGCATTTTAGATGTCAGTTTACTTTAGTAGATACTAATAGTTAATTTAGTTGATACGGATTTTAAATTTGCTTTACATTTTTATGTGATTCACCTTGCACTTATTTTGAAAATTCAAAATTAGCTCTTAGGTCTTTTGTTAAGTCAGTTATATTTGTATCTTACTTAAGGCAAATATAACTGAGTTATAGAATAAAATTAAAAAATTGAGGATAGAAAAGATAACAATTCATAAAGCTGATATTTATCTTATTTTCAAAAAATTTTCACTTACTTTTTGAGCTATTTGAAAGTGAAGTAAATTGAAATTCCTGAAAAATTTTTGAAAAAAGAATCGAAAAAAATTGACAACAGCTTTGTCTATTCTTATAATGCATTCCGTTCGGTGATTAGCGCAGCCCGGTAGCGCATCTGGTTTGGGACCAGAGGGTCGTAGGTTCGAACCCTACATCACCGACCATCTAAACTTCTCTCTTTTACCCCGTACATTTTGAAGAAAAAGTTCCAGACAATAAGATTAGAGAATTTATAGAACTACCAGTTGCTGATGCATACCTAATTTCTTATGCAAAAACTCACAATTGCATTTTAGTTACTCACGAAGAGCCAGCAAATAAAATCAATGCAAAAAAGAAAGTCCACATTCCTGATGTGTGTAATGCAAAGGGAGTTCAATTCACATCAATCTATGAAATCATGAGAAAAGAGAAGGATTATCACATGAATTTAACTCCAAATAAATAAGTTATTACAAGAATTCTGTTTATCTCCTCACATCTTTTTTCAACCTCCCAATTAGCAATTTACTTTAAAAACTCAAGTTCAGCTTCATTTTCAGGATTTCATATTACCTTACTGATTGCTAAATCAGTTATACAGTTTAACTATAACGAGGTATAAATAATTAGTATTTTACATATACCTAAAGCGTCTATATACTTTCAATAAAGCTTAAGACATAGCAACCGAATGTTGGGCGGTTGTTTAGTTTAAGCCCCAATCAGTTTAATACTGTTTTGGATTTTTAAGATTTATCTTACCTTTGGTCCAGTGCCATTTGGCACTGGATTTTTTTATTTTGATTGTCTCAAATTTAGAGGTAAGCTTTATTGTCTTATTAACTTTTTGATTTTCTTAAAAAGAGGAAGCTGCTATTGATAACTGTTTTATAGCTTCTTTAGTTTTAGCCTCATTTGGATCTTCATCAAAGACATATAAACCTACTGGGATCTCGTAAACTAGAGTAGTAATACCTAATAAGTTTGCCTTTTTATCAGCACCGAATCCGTTTAGATTTACTGTAGCTAAAAACAAAGCATATGAGTCAGATGCTGACTGCAGCTTGTACCCAAGATTTGATACAGTAGCTCCAAATGGAGCAATTCTTCTGTTAACAGAGTTCTCTACCCTGTCTAAAGGAGCTGACTTGAAGGCTTTAGCCAAATTTACATACACAAAACGACCTAACTTAAAATAGCCATAATTGCCATCTATGCCTATTTGAGTAAAAGCAATGTAGTGACTTAATCTACTGATAATTCCCTCTTCTAGAGCTTTAGTATCCATGCAGGGAGCTGCAATAAAACCAAATTTTACAGAATTGCCAAAGGCTGCTTTTGTGAACTTGTAGTAGTTAGTATCCTGATTTAGAGTACAGTAGTTCTCAGGAAGATTTATCTTAAAAGTATTATTTAAAAAAGTAGTTTCTACAGCCTCTGCTTTAAAACAGAGTAACAGCATGAAGGCTGCAATTAACTTTGATGCAGTTAACTTTTTCATGACTTTTTATCCTTAGCTTATCTTATAGTCTTTGCTTTACATCTTTTGGGCAAATACAATTTAATAAAGTTAAAAACTGACGCAATTTTTGTTGAAGCTTAAGCTTATTTACTTTGCAATAACTTAGATTAGCAAAATCTTATTGCAGTCTTAAACATGTTGCTTTTTTCAAAATTAAAAAAGCTCTTAAAGCGTTGTAGCCTAAGAGCTTTGCAGAGCTTAAGAAAACTCTTTTACAAAATTGATTGTAACCGAAACTTACCTTTAATTTTTACTTACAGACTTTAAGTTATTAAAGTAGGTTGGGAAGGTCTTATTGATACACTCAGGATCATTGATAACAATGTCTCTGTCAAAAGCTATTAGTGACATACACATTGCCATACGGTGATCATTGTAGGTATCAAAGGTTGGGGTTACATCATTGCGTGTTGAACCATCAATGCTGATATAGTCCTCACCAGATTCTACCTTAACACCTAACTTTGACATTTCCTTGACCATAGCTTCAATTCTGTCAGTCTCTTTAACTCTCCAGCTGGCAATATTTCTGATAGTTATAGGACCGTCTGTATATAAGGCTAATGGCACTAAAGTCATGGCTGCATCAGGCATTGCATTCATATCAATATCAATACCGTGAAGCTTTGACTTCTTGATAATTACAGAGCTTTCAGTTTTCTTAATCTTAGCACCCATTTGAGCTAATACATCCAAAAACTTAATATCGCCCTGTACAGAATCCTCAGGTAAACCGTAGAGTTCTAACTCACCGCCAATGGCTGCAGCTGCTGCAAAGTAAGTAGCACCAGTTGCATCCCCCTCAATGAGGTAAGAGCCAGGTGAGGTATAACCTGTGCCTTCTACAGTAAACTCTGAATAACCGTTACGACTTACCACTGCGCCAAATTTTTCTATGAGTTTTACAGTCAGATCAACATAAGGTTTTGAAATTAAGTCGCCCTTAATCTTAATTTTTAGTCCGCCGCAGACAGGAGCTGCCATAAGCAGAGCTGTAATAAACTGACTTGAGGTCGAACCTGAAATAGTTACCTCATGAAACTTAGGTACAGCACCACGAATACGTACTGGTGGAAAACCATCATTATTCAAGTATTCAATGTTAATACCTAATGAGCGTAAAGCCTCAGTTAATGGACCAATAGGCCTTTCCATCATGCGGGGTTCACCTGTAAGCGTGAACACACCTGTTGATACAGCTAAAGCTGCACATAATGGACGCATTGCAGTACCTGCATTGCCTAAATACAGCTCTACAGAGTTCAGTCCTTCATTAAAGACACCGCCCATACCTGTTACATCAACAGAACTTACGTTAACCTTGAGCTTTACCTTTAAAGTCTGTAAAGCCTCAATCATTCGAGAGGTATCATCAGACTTTAAAACATTTAATAACTTGGTATTACCTTTAGCTAAAGCTGAAATTAACAGAGCTCTGTTAGTAAGGCTCTTAGATCCAGGCAAAATAACCTTGCCTTCTACGGACTTTATCTTTTTTAAATTAAGGGCGTTTTTCAATTATTTCATTTCCTTTAAGATCTTATCTAGGGCATTGAACAGTCTATCATTCTCTGAAGGCTTACCGATAGATATTCTTAGAATATCCTGTAACTTGTAACCTAGAAGAGGACGCACAATGATGCCTTGATGTAATAGCTTATCAGCAATTGCCTGAGCATCATAGCCCTTAAAATCAACTGCTACGAAGTTAGCCTTTGAAGGGATCATAAACAGGTTATGATCTTTGCAGAAAGCAGCATATCTTTCGCGCTCTTTTGAGTTGTTCTCAACTGTCTTCTTTAAGAATTCAGTATCATCTAAAGCTGCAACAGCAGCTGCAAGAGCTACGATATTTACGTTAAATGGAGCTCTTAAACGGTTTAATAAAGAGGTGATCTCTTTATTAGCTACCATGTAACCTACACGCAGACCAGCAAGACCATAAGCTTTTGAGAAGGTACGAGATACAACTAAGTTTTCAAACTCTTCAGTCCATAAAGCGGTATCCTCAAAAGTATCATCTCCGCTGTTGAACTCGTTGTAAGCCTCATCGATAACAACTAATGTAGTCTTTGGAACCTTTTTAATAAATTCCTTCATAGACTTAGAGCTTATTGCTGTACCGATAGGATTTGAAGGATTAGCAAAAGCTACAATACGTGTATCCTTGTCAATAGCTTGAGCAATTGCATCTAAATCAGCATTGTAGTTTTTTAGAGGGATCACTTTAGCTTTAGCGCCGTTTACAGTAGTTTCCATTGGATAAACAACAAATGAGTACTCTGGGAAAACTACATTAACCTTATCATTTACAAAAGCTGCGAATAATAAGTTGATAAGCTCATTTGAGCCTGCGCCTAAAGTTAGCTTTTCAGGATCATAACCGAACTTATCATGTAACTTGTGCTTTAAGTAGTAACCGTTTGAATCTGGGTAAATATTACCCTGCTCTACACACTTTAAAGCAGCTTCTTTAGCTTTAGGTCCCATACCAAATGGGTTCTCATTAGAAGCTAACTTGATGACATTTTCTAAACCTAACTGGCGCTGCACCTCTTCAATTGGCTTACCAGCTTGATATGGTTTGATTAAAGTAATTCCGCCGTTTGCAAGTTCACTATAATTTGTCATTTTTCATATCCTTAGTTTTCAATATCATCATTGTAGAGTCTTTTATAAAAAAGCTCAAACCCATGAGTTTTTTATAAAAAAACTCACCTAAAAGGTGAGCTTTTTGTATCAAAAATTCATCTAAGATCAAATTACAAAGCCTGATTAGAGCATCTCTTCTAATTCCTGCTGATGCTGTTTACGCTGAGCCTTCTGGCCATACATCAACTGATCAGCCGCTGCGATGAACTCATCTGGAGTTATGTATTTCTCTGAATACTGTACATGACCTATAGATAAAGAAATAGTCATAGCATAGTGTCTTGAGTTATTACACTTGTTAAGCTCTTCTTCTAAAGTATTAATATAGTTCTGAGCAGTCTCTGTAGTAGATTCTTTTAAGACTACAGTAAACTCGTCACCTGCGTATCTGCAGATAAAGCAGTTCTTTTTAAATGCTGCCTTTTTAAGGCATGAAGCAACTGTTAGTAAAGCCTTATCGCCCTGATTATGGCCATAGGTGTCATTGATACCTTTAAAATCGTTAATATCAATAAAGATAAGACCTAGGTTTTGGTCTAGTTCATCAGTCTTTTCAAATAATCTGCCAAGATATCTCATGAGCTCTTTACGGTTGTTTAAACCTGTCAAGAAATCTACAGATACTGCTCTGTCCTGAGAGATTAACTGCATTACAAAGACCATGCAGACTAAAATTCCGAGCATGCATGGTAAGATAAAATACCAGCCTAACGGGATCAGTATAAATGGACCACCTACAAAGACAATTCTTAAAAAGAGTGATGCTCTTTTTGAAACAATAGATCCTTCACAAAGATCTTTTAAGAACCTGTTAAGATCTTTGGCTGCTAACAGGAAAAAGCTTAACTTGACGATCGGGATAAATACTAAAAAGATCCAGTCAGAATCAGAAAAAGTCATACCATGATCGCGAGAGAACGCATAGATAATATGGGTTGCTTTATATACATAGATAAATGAAGTTAAGACAAAGGCAAAATAGATAAAGTGCCTTAGTTTATCATTCATAAAGTGCGTGCCGTATGCATGAACTTTTAGCAGGACAAACAGGATAAAAGGTGTGGCAAAAGACACATATCCAAAGATGAAACCAACTGAGGCATAGACAATATCAAAGCCCATCTGATTGGAAAAGACTGTTTTTTCTTTAAAGAAATCTAAAAGCGCAAAGATACCTACTAATACTGCCTGCACCATTAAAAAAACAGAAAAATTAAAAGTAATTTTTGAATTTGAAGATACTTCTAATGACTGATTTTTTAATATGGTACACAGAATAAAAATCGATGCGACTGCAAAATAGAACATCGAAGTTGAATTGATGCTAATAGTCCCCATTTACAGCTCCCTGATTCTTATTTTGCTTATCTAAGTACATAAGCTTATCTGCTTTTGCAATCAGCTCCTTAATATTCTTTGAATCTGGAGCTACAGGAACATAACCACAGCTTACAGACAAATCATACTGTTTATTTGAAAAGATAAGTCTTTCTTCTAGTTCATAGGTAATGTTCTGTATGATCCTTTTGACTTTGTTTTCATCAGAACCATTAACAACTAAGACGAACTCGTCACCACCCATTCTAGCAACAAAGGAATTAGTCTCACCGGCAATACTCTTTAAGGTCTTACCTACTAAAGAAATGGCCTCATCCCCTTCAATATGACCATAGGTATCATTAATATGTTTGAACTTATCAATATCAATAAAGACAATAAAAGCTGCTCCATGCTCACGTGAGACGAAGACATTATTGATGAACTTATTAAAGCTTACACGATTGTTAACACCTGAGAGTGCATCCTGAGAAATTAAAGTCTTAGAATGAGTCATGATGTTAAACATAAGAAAAGTGGTAATTGAGGTTGCAAAATCTATATAACCAAAGATTAGTTGCTGTAAGAACAGCACTATGCACAGGATTAAATAGAAAAAGAAATGATTTCTTGCTACATACTTGATATCAAAATCAAGATTATAAACATAGGTTTTATAGCAAAGCCATGAACCAATGAGGATATAGAAGTTGATGATGAAATATAAACTGATACCAGTAGCAGTTGAGATTAAAGAAACATCAGTAGCACTAAAGGCGCTGATATTAAAGAACACTAATAAAGATGCTTCAAAAATGGCTGGTACTACATAAGCCCAATCTGATTTTATGTCGTTTCTCTGATACTTTTCTTTTAATTCATTTAAAACAAGGTAGAACACTGAGACTATAGACAGCAGTAAGGATAACTGCCACATTAAAGTTAACAAATATGAATTTAAAAAGAGTGAATCACGGTAGCTAGATACTGTTACAGCAATATCAGTTGCCTGTGTCACAAACACAGTCAAAATAGAAATGACATGAATATTGGCAAATCTTTTTTCTGTTTTTATAACAGAATAAAGCATTGGTAACAAAATCATGGAATTAAATATAACTAACCAGATTTTGCCTAAAATAACGTCCAAAACACACCTATTATTGTTCTTGTTATGCTGTACTAAAAACTTTCAAAAAAATTCTCTCAGAAAGCAATAAGCTTCTGATGCAATAAATATAAATAAGTATTCTGCTATATTTTTCTGATAATAATTAGCTGTATTTTTTATTAGTTATTGTGTAAATAACTTTTTTACAGTTTCTTATAATTTCTTTTCTTGTAGAAAAGCTAAAACGTGATAATAAAATCTTGAATAATTCTAAGGCTATTGAGCGCTTATTGGCAATGAAAATCGAAAATGAACTAGATCTTTTTGCGTGATCTGTGATGATAATAGACAAATCTGCCAGTTGCCTGGCAGATAGGGGTTAGCTTAGCTCTTATGCACGAACTTCTTTGCTGTCAGCATCAAAGTCATGATCAAGGCCATGGATCTGAGGTTTGCCCTCTTTCCAGTATGGAGAGAGTTTACGTAAGGTACTGATGATGCCTGGTAATACCTCAATTGTCTTATCAATTTCAGCTTCTGTGGTGAATCTTGATAAAGAGAAACGGATGGTACCGTGAGCTGCTGAGAATGGAACATTCATAGCTCTCATCACATGGCTAGGCTCTAGCGATTCTGATGAACAGGCTGAACCTGAGGATGCTGCAATACCATACTCATTTAACATCAATAGAATTGCCTCACCTTCTACGAACTTGAAAGCTACGTTTAAGGTATTGTCAGTTCTTCTTGACTCATCACCGGTTACAAAGCAGTCTGGAATTGCCTTTAAGATACCCTGCTCTAGTTTATCTCTTAGAGCTTTTACTCTTGAAGATACAACTGACAGGTTCTTTTTAGCTAATTCACATGCTACACCTAAACCTACGATATATGGCACGTTCTCAGTACCCGCTCTTCTACCGCGCTCCTGATGACCGCCCTTCATGAATGGGATAAATCTGGTACCACGTCTTACATATAAAACACCGATACCCTTTGGAGCATGGATCTTATGACCTGAGAATGAGAGCATATTGATCTTGGTATCTTTTAAAGAAATAGGCACTTTTGCTACAGCCTGAACTGCATCGGTGTGGAACATTACACCATGCTTGTAAGCAATCTCTGCTAGCTCTGGAACTGGGTAAATGTTACCAGTCTCGTTATTAGCCCACATAACTGATGCTAGTGCTGTATTTGGAGTTAATAAGTTTTCAAACTCTTTTAAATCAAGATCACCATGGTTTGAAACTTTTAAATATTTGATGGTAGCACCATGTGAGGATAAGAAATCACAAGTCTGCATGATAGCAGGATGCTCAACTGGAGTTGTTACAATCTCAGTCTTACCCTTTTGTGACCATAAAGCTGACCATAAAGCGGTATTGTCTGACTCGGTTGCACATGAGGTAAAGATAATCTCATCAGGATGCTCAGCACCTAGAAAATCAGCTACCTGCTCACGAGCTTTTGCAATTGCCTTTTCTACAGGAACACCATAACCATGCTGTGATGAGGCGTTACCAAAATATACGCTCAAATATGGCTGCATTGCCTCTACCACTTGAGGATCAATCTGAGTGGTAGCGTTATTGTCTAGGTAAATACCACCTAAACCTGCGCCTAAATTCATATTATCCATTTTTGTCTCTATTTAATAAATTCTGTTGACTAAACAGTCTGCAATCTTAATCAGTTCTCCATTGCAGACTAAAACTCATGTTTACTGCAAACAAGCTTTTAAATTAAAGCTTGATTATCTTGTAGTAACGCTAATCTGACGACCGGTGCCATCAGTTAATTTCTGCTTGATAAAGCCTAAGGTCATGTCTTTCATCATGCCTGAAGCTACAGGACCTGACAGTTTTACAATCACGTCAGCACCAGAGATTGCATCTAGCTCTACTGATGAACCTTCACCTAAACCTTGAGAAATCTCTTCTAAGATCTTCTTTACATCATCATAGATAGGAGATGACTTGGTCTTCTCATCAATAGCAGCATTTACAGCAGCGCTTGCTGCACTTGCACTTGTGGTATTTGAAGATGCAGTAGTTGAACTGATTGAGCTAAAACCTGTTGCAGGAGCTGTAGAGGTTGTAATAGTAATTGAGGGAATAGGAGTTGGTGCATGACCTGGTCTTGGTACACCACATTTTTCAAGATCAACCCAAACCTCGTCGATGATCTCTTCAATTCTCATCTTGCAGCTGCCGCAACCACCACCAGCTTTAGTGTAGTTGGTAACTTCTTCAACTGTAGTTAAATGATTTTCCCATACAGCCTTTTTAATCTTGTTGATACCCACTCCGAAACAGTGACAGATTAACTCACCATCATCATGTGAGTGCTCATATGACTGTCCATGGTAATTAGCAATAGCAGCGTCTAATGCTTCACGGCCCATCACAGAGCAGTGCATCTTTTCAGGAGGAAGACCGCCTAAGTAATCTACAATTTCCTGATTGGTGATCTTTTCAGCTTCTTTTAGAGTTTTACCCTTTAACATTTCGGTTAAAGCTGATGATGAAGCAATCGCACTGCCACAACCGTAGGTCTGGAATGATGCATCCTCAATAACTTCAGTTGCAGGATCAATTTTTAACATTAAACGCAGAGCATCACCACAAATGATTGAGCCTACATCACCAACACCATTTGCGTCTTCAATCACACGTGCATTACGTGGATGAAGGAAATGATCTTTAACTTTATCTGAATAATCCCACATTTTGTGTTCCTTCTAATTGCTAGTGGTACTAATAAAAAACTTGTTCTAAAAAGTAACGTTATCTGTAAATTTCAAAATCTGAAAATTAACAATGCAACAAAGTAACTTCCTGATAACTAATGCTAACTTTCTCTGTTATGGCGCTAAAGTTGTGTCGCTAAAAAGAGACTTCCCTTAAGATTTATCTTTTTTATTATCCTCAACTTTTTGCTCCACAGTTTTCAGATCCATAGGAGCTCTTGATGAGAATTCTTTTTTCAAAACTAACTGTACTTTAGTTTTGCCATAATTCTGCTCTAAATTAAGAGTAAAATTATTTAACTTTTCAATACTATCAAAAGAAGCTATCGCCATATATGTATAGTCAGCTCCAAGTCTGTATAAAGAGCTGACACAAAGAGTCTTTTTCATATAAGACACAAAGTCTGCTTCTTTTACTATATTTACACAAACATATAAAACAGCTTCAACAGTAAGTGCAAAGGTACCAGGATTTATTGAAACAGTATAAGCTTCAATTACATGATTTTCTTCTAAATGTCTTAATCTTGCAGCTACAGCAGGAGCGCTCATAGAGACTTTAGCACCTAAATCTCGTAAGGATAAGCGACTGTCATCTCTTAGTGCACACAAAAGCAGTAAATCTGCAGTATCAAGACTAATCATGAATGATCTCCACTACCTCAAAGCCAGCATCAATAATAGCATCCTTAATGGCGTTATCTTCAACACCGTCTTTTAAAGTTAAAGTAGCTTTTTTCAGCTCAAGTGAAACTTCAACCTCACCTGAAGAGAATGGAGTTAAAGCTTTTTGTACGCTTTTTACGCAGTGTTGACACTGCATACCGTTAATTTTAACTGTAGTCATCTTCTTATTACCTGTTAAAGTATTCTCATCCTTTATATCAGATACTTCATTATTCTTTAAAACTTTCATTAAGCTCAGTCTTAGTGCATTTAAAACCACACAAACAGAGCTTATTCCCATAAGAGCTGAGCATAACATTGGGTTTAGCTTTACTCCTAAACTCTCATAGAAAAGACCTGCTGCAACTGGGATAGTTAATACGTTATAGATTAAAGCCCAGAATAAATTCTCTTTAATGTTAAGCATAGTCTTAAATGAAATTAAGTAAGCATTAAAGACATCTGTGATCTTTTCATGCAACAATATCACATCACAGGCAGACACTGCGATATCAGCTGTACCTTTAAGACCAATACCTACATCAGCCTGAGATAAAGAGATACTGTCATTTACACCATCACCTGCCATTGCGACCTTGCGGTCTGTACTCTGCAGATTCTTAATAAAGGTAGCTTTCTGTTCAGGTGTTAGCTCTGAAGCATATGAATCAAGTTTAATGCTCTTTGCCACATCACGGGCAGGACCATCACTGTCACCTGTTAGCATCAAAGTCTCTTTACCATATGCTCTTAAAGACTTAACCAGATCTTTAGCATCTTTCTTTAAGGTATCTTTTACAGTGATGTAAGCTACGATATCTTTACCTTTTAATAAAGTTAAAACTAAAGCTCCGCTGTAGGCCATAGTCTTTTTTAGCTGTACGCCAAAGGCACTGTCAGAAACACCTAGTCTCTTTAGCATTCTGTCATTACCAAAGGAGAAAATACTGTTATCAATAGTACCTTTTACTCCCTCCCCTTTTACATAAGCATAATCTGAAAGCTCATGAGCTTTTGCTTCAGGGAAGCTTGATACTATGGAACGAGCTATAGGATGTGAACTCTTTTTCTCAAGAGAAATAAGCACGCTCTGTAAAAATTGATCTGAAAGTGACTTATCAATCTTTTCAACAGAGCTTACAGACATTCTGCCGTAAGTTAAGGTGCCAGTCTTATCAAAGGCAAAGACTTTTACTCGGCTTAATTCTTCTAGAGCTTCTGGATTTTTAAAGATGATACCTTCTTTGGCGGCACGGCCGGTACCAGCTACAACTGCTACAGGAGTTGCAAGCCCCAAAGCACATGGACAGGATACTACCAGCACACTGATTGCAAACTGCAATGACAGTGATAAGGAAGAACCGTGGACAAAGTACCATAAGACAAAGGTAATCAGAGCTAAAGTTAAAATAAATGGAACAAAGTATGAAGCTACCACGTCGGCAATTCTTGCAACCGGAACTTTAGTAGCAGCAGTTTTTTCAACTAACTTTATGATCTTGCCTAAAGTGGTATCTTCACCTGTGGTGGTAACCTTTATTTCAAGATAACCGTCAGTTAAAACACTTGATGCTTTAACCTCATCTCCACTTATCTTTTTAATCTCACGGCTCTCACCTGTAAGTGAACTTTCATCGATAAAGCCTTCACCACTTACTACCACCCCGTCAACACCTAATCTTTGTCCCTGCTTTATTACTAAAACCTCGCCCTTTTTAACATCCTGCAGGGCAACTGTTTTTTGAGTACCATCCTCAGCTTTAATTACAGCAGACTCTGGAATTAAGCTGTATAAAGCATTGATAGCATCAGTAGTTTTTACTTTAGCTTTCTTTTCAATATATTTACCGATTGAAACGAAGCATAAGATACCGGCAGCCCCTTCAAAATAGACTGCTTTATCATCTATTAACACCGCACAGGTATCTGTAAACTCGATAGTTGACAGTACAAAAACAGAATAGATAAAAGAAGCAATCGCACCTAAGGATACTAAAGTATCCATATTAGTAGAAAGATGCTTTAATCCTTTAAAGGCATTTATAAAGTACTTTTTCTCAAGTACCATGACAAAGAAGGTAAGAACACCCTGCACTGCTGCATTGATAAAACCGTTATGAATAATTTCAAAACCGGTCATATGGCCCATAGAAATGAGCATGATTATAAAGGTGGAAATAATAGCTAGAATTAGATTTATAAAATCATGATCTCTTTCTTGGCTGCCTTTTTCCATAGCTTTAATTGAAGCTATGGTTGAATCCATAACTTTAGCGCCGTAACCTGCCTCTGTTACAGCATTGATTACATCTTCATCTTTAAGGTTATCTTTAAAAGTAACAGTAAGGATGTTCTGCATTAAATTAACATCAGCGTTTTCTACGCCTTTTGCTTTCATGGCGGCTTTTTGAACTCTAGTAGCACAAGCTGCGCAGGACATTCCCATTACTTGGTATGTTTTGATCATGATAGTTTCCTTTTTAAACTTTCGATATATTACAGCATTAGGAACTTTTTTAGGTGTTATTGAGAATAATTTTTGTCCACAATTATAGATTTATTTCTGTTATATAAGATTTTTAGATATCATCTCAAAAATTCATAAAAAAACCTAAGATCGTATTCTGTAAACAGCAGATCTTAGGTTTTACTTTGAATTTATCTAGGTTTATGGCTACTTAAAGCTCAAAGTTCTCATAGCATTTAAAACAGCAATGATAAGTACGCCTACATCACCAAAGATTGCCATCCAGATATTTGCAAAACCTAAGGCGCCCAGAATCAGGATTAAAAACTTAATCCCCATCACCATATACATATTAGAGATAGCTAAACTGCAGGTTCTTCTAGCTAAATTAATGGTCTTAGGAATAGTATTAAGATCATCATGCATAATAACCACGTCGGCAGCTTCTACAGCACAAGCTGATCCGATATCCCCCATCGCAATACCTACATCAGCACATGAGAGCACTGGAGCATCATTTAAACCATCACCTGTAAAGGCAGCAGGAGTATTCTCCTCTTTGAACTTGTTAAAGTTATCCAATTTATCCTGAGGTGTTTGCTCATAGAAAACTTTATCTAAGTGAAGCTCATTTGCAATATTCTCAGCAACTGCTTTTCTGTCACCTGTAATTAAACAGGTCTTAATGCCAAGTTTAGATAAAGCGCTCATCATAGATTTAGCTTCACTCTTTAACTCATCGAATAACTCGATAATACCTAAGAGTTTGTCATCAGAACTTACATAGATTGCGGTTCTGCCGTTCTTATTTACAGGAACTTCACCTTTTACATATTCTTTTACTAAGTCTGCTTTTCCTACAGCAATCTTGCGTCCATCAACAACTCCTGTAATACCAAGACCTGCGCGCTCTTCTATTTCTGTAACTTCAACATCTTCGACTTGAAGCTCATTTGCATGATTTACTACAGATAAAGCTACAGGATGAGTTGATTTTTGCTCCAGAGCTTTTGCATAGGTAAAGATTGTCTTTTCATCGGCATTAGAAAACTTTTCAACATTTACTACCCTAAACTTGCCGTAAGTTAAGGTACCTGTTTTATCAAAGGCAATGGCCTTTAACTTTGATAAAGTCTCCAAATGGATAGTGCCTTTTACAATTACACCAATCTTACTGATAGCTCCCATACCGCCAAAGAAAGACAGAGGCACAGAAAGAACCAGTGCACATGGGCAGGATACAACTAAGAATACCAGAGCTCTTTCAATCCAGTCAGAAAAACTTGCACTAGGAACTACTACAGGAACCAAAGCTAAAAGACAGGCTGAAACTACCACAATAGGCGTATACCAGACAGCAAATCGTCTTATGAGGTTCTCAGGACGTGACTTATTAGCTGAAGCATCTTCAATTAAGTTTAACAGACGTGTAATTGAAGAGTTTTTATGTAAGGTATTTACCTTTAAGGTAATCACTTTACCTTGATTGATACAGCCCGATGGAACAGATTCACCTTTTTTATACAAACGTGGCTCTGACTCACCTGTAAGAGCTGAGGTATCAATAGCAGCGCTATCTTCAATTAAATTACCATCAATAGCTACAGATTCACCTGCTAAAACTCTAATGAGATCTCCTATCTTTACCTGTCTTGGTTTGACGATAGTTTCAGTACCATCTGCATTAACAAGTCTTACTTTTGATGGCTTTAGTTTTACAAGATTGGAGATCTCGGTATGAGCTCTACCAGAGGCATATTCTTCAAAAATCTCACCTATCTTATAAAAGACCATCACCGCTAAAGCTTCTGGAAGATCCTGCAAAGCAAAGGCTCCAAATGTTGCAATCATCATTAAGAACTGCTCTGACATACGATGTTGCTTAAATAAAGTCTTAAAAGCTGCTACGATAATGTCAGTTGCAATTAAAAGATATGCAATTACAGCTATAGCAACCTGTACTTCAAAAGGAATTGAAGCTATTGAAGAGTATTTTACAAATACCAGGTAGAGCATACATACAGTTGCAATACCTAAAAATACTTTTTCATATTTCTCATAGAGTTCTTTCATAGTGTTTTCCTTCTTACTTGAACTTTACCTTAACGAAACTTTTATCTTTTTTCAAATTAGTGATTAACTTTTCTATAGTTTATTATTCTATATTTGAGCAATTGTGCAACTATTAACTTCTAAAAAAACGCAGTTTCCTGCGTTTTCTTTAAAAGTTAATCACGTAGCGAAATGTTAATACCATCTTCAAAGCCGTTAGCTACTGACTGAGCCTGTTCTACAACTGCATCTTCATCAGCATCATCATTTACATCTAATACTAATGAGCCCATAGAGAAATTTAAATTTGCATCATTAAAAGCATCTTTTAATAAGCCTTCTAATTTAGATGCACAATGTGGACAATCAAGACCAGAAATATCGCAACGAACTTTCATAATATTCTTCCTAAGTAATGAAATACTAAATATAACTTCTGATTTAATTATACGACAGTTGCGCACATATTCAACTATTATTTTAAATTTCTTATAAAAAGCTCTCAAGACTTTTATCTTATTGATCTTCAGATCTTTTAAATGATGCTTACGAGAAAAAAAGCTATAAGCATTATGTTAGATTTTGATTACTTTAGCTTCATTGTCCTTTAAAGTAGTTTAGGTGCTTAGTAATATTTCCTGGCTCTTTACCACTAATCTGTAAGAAAGATTCAAACATATTCATGAGCAAAGTTTTGCCAAAACGTCTTGGTCTTGTAAAGAGCAGTACGTTTGAGCCTTTAACTTTAGACTTATCATCTGCTGTAGTGATATCTGCAAACACTTCTTTTAAGTAAGGTGTCTTATCAACATAGTAGCAGCTACTTGTGATTAGCTCTGCAAAGTTATCAACACTTGTTGGTAATGGTAAGAATTGTTTGTTGCTCATTAGTAGATCCTGATTTATAAAAGGTCTTTTTCTTATATAAAGTATAACGTATTAGTTTTTCTAAATAAGGTATTAAGTGACAAAAATTGCCATAAATAAAAAAAGCGCTAAGTTTTTTAAGGCTTAGCGCTTGTCTTTTTTAGAGATTATCTTTTCTTTTTAAATCGTCTTAATTAGATTGTCTTTGAAGCAATCTTTAAAGCTGTCTGTGGCTTTGAATCAGGTCTGAACAGCATGTATAAGAATGCAGCTAGAACGATGAAAGCAGCAACAGTAAATACGCTGAATGGAACTAAACCAGTAATCAAACCACCGATCTGGAAGATTACTAATGCTAAGCAGTATGCCCAAACAGTCATATAAGTGATTGCAAAGATCCACCACTTGGTTGAACCTAACTGTCTCTTCATAGCACCTAATGCAGCAGCACATGGAGTTGACCACAGGTTGAAGCTTAAGAAACTTAAACCAACTAAGCTCATTAACATTGGGCTTGGAGTTAATCCTGAAACCTGTGAGAAGTAGTTAGTTAAAGCAGCAGTTAAATCTGACTCACCACCTTCGAACTCACCATCTAAGCCAAGAACAACAGCTAAGGTACCTACAACATTCTCTTTAGCTAGTAAGCCGTTGAATACAGCAACTGTAGCCTGCCATGAACCGAAACCTACTGGTACAAATAAGAAGCAGATTGCTCCACCGATAGCAGCTAAGATTGAGTCATCTACGTTCTCAACCATACCAAAGCCGTCAGTGAAACCGAAGTTTGCTAAGAACCATACAACTACTACAACGGTGAAGATGATTGTACCAGCCTTTACTACGAATGCTCTGCAACGCTCGTAAACGGCCTTTAAGATATTACCGATGGTTGGCATGTGGTAATCAGGAATTTCCATAACGAATGGAGAAACCTCTTCTTTGAATGCACTGTTCTTCTTTAAGATGATACCAGTGCAAACAATTGAGAAGATTGAGATTGCATATACGAATGGAGCAAACCACCAGGCACCATCAAAGCATGAAGCAAAGATCATAGTCATGATAGGTAACTTTGCTGAACATGGGATGAAGGTAGTAGTGATCAGGCCAATACGTCTTTCATTGATGTTATCAATGGTCTTGTTAGCCATCAAAGCTGGAACACCGCAACCTGTTGCGATAACCATTGGAATGAAGTTACGACCTGACAGACCAAAGTGACGGAAGATTCTGTCCAGAACGAATGCTACACGGGTCATGTAACCTGACTGCTCTAAGAATGACAAGAACAGGAATAAGAATGCAATCTGAGGTAAAAAGCCTAAAACAGCACCTACACCACCTACAACACCGTCAACAGCTAATGACTGTAACCAGTCCGGAGCTCCTGCACTCTCGCATAATGCAGTAACAGCATCGGTTACGTAACCGCCGAACAGGTTATCGTTAACCCAGTCAGTGATAGTTGCAAACTCTGTTTCACCATCATCGTTAGTAAATGGAATTAACTCTAGATATGAGGTGAAGTACATAGCTCCGAAGTAAACTAAACTTACAACGATTAAGAAGATAGGTAGAGCTAAGATCTTGTTTAGAACTAACTTATCAATTGCAGCGGTAATTGCTGAAGCTGATTTAACTTCTTTCTTGCAGCTGTTTAAGATCTCTTCGATTACCTGGTAACGGCGCTTAGGGAAGTAAGCCTGAGCATCTGCATTGTAAGCCTGCTCAATTTCAGCAGAACCACGAGCCACCTCAGATAAAACGTCCTGCTTATCTTTGTAATCTTCTAAATAAATCTCGTCGCTCTGTAATAAAGCAGTAGCAATAAAGGTACGTGCATCTTCATTTAAAGATGAATCTAACTTTGAAGCTACGTTGTTAATTGCAACATTTGAAACATCTTCAAAGAAAGACTTAACTTTAGGAGCTTCTGCGCTCTCTAGAGCCTGAATTAACTTATCAATACCCTGTTTGTTTGATGCTGAAATATCAACAACTTTTACGCCTAACTTTTCAGACAGCTTCTCAACATCGATGGTGATACCGGTTTTCTTTACGATGTCCATCATGTTTAAAGCTACGATCATAGGCTTGTTGAATGCTGCAACTTCTAAAGTTAATGACAGTGATCTGTCTAAGTGTGAAGCATCAACGATGTTTAGAATTACATCATAGTCATCTGATAATAAGAAATTACGTGAAACGATTTCTTCAGGTGAATATGGTGATAATGAGTAAAGACCTGGAAGATCAACGATATCCCAGTCTTTTGATGAAACTTTACCGATAACTTTATCAACAGTTACGCCAGGCCAGTTACCTACGTACTGATTTGAACCTGTTAGAACGTTAAATAAGGTTGTCTTACCGCAGTTCTGATTACCAATTAAGGCAAATGTTTTCTTAGACATTACATAACCTCCACTAATGCGGCATCGCTCTTGCGTAAGGTAAGAGAATAACCTCTTACGTTAAGCTCAATTGGATCACCTAAAGGAGCGCTTCTAACAAAAGTTACCTTGGTATTTGGGGTGATACCCATATCAAGCAGTCTTCTTCGTAAAGATGAGCCTTCACCGTGAACTTTCACAACTTCAACAGTCTGACCCACTTTGATGTTATCTAGTGTGGACATATTCTTCACTATTATGTGGTTAAAGGTTAAAATTTTTTCTCGCCAACCGTAATACTAAGCTAACCTTTATTAGCTTCTAGTAATCGGAATTATCTATAATTAAAACTCGTTATCGTAGATTTATTTAAATTGCCTACAACTAAACCAAGTTATCATTATTTAACGTTCGTAACTATATGCTAACTATATTCAAAATTCAACAAGAATTTTGTAAAAAACAAAATTTGTTCTGCATCACATTTTTTTGGTGCATGTGTGAATAAAAAATTCGATCACTTATAATGGACGAAATTTTCGAAACGTTATTTTGCAACTATTATTTGAGTAACTATTTATACAGTTTTCTATACAGTCTTCTAAACTACTTTGTTTTCAATCTGTTAATTGAAGCTGTTTAAACCGCTACTACAAATAACAGCTGCAGATAACCTTACTTATATATATAACAACATATATACTGGAGCTCATTATGATCCACGCTGTTGATCCACATGGAAGTTTCTTTAAATTCTTCAACAGGATCCCTTTCATCATGCAGATTGTTCTAGGTATGATTTTAGGTATCATCCTGGCTTACTTAATTCCACAGGGACAAAGCTTTATCACCATGTTAGGTGATCTCTTTGTATCAGGCTTAAAGGCAATTGCACCTTTACTGGTTTTTGTGCTGGTTTCTGCTTCTATTGCCCGTCACAAGCAAGGCGCTGATGCTAAATTAAAGCCAATCTTAGTGCTTTATGTTTTAGCAATGGCACTCTCTGCTGCTACTGCTTTAATCATGACAAGAATTTTCCCTAGCACCTTCTCTGTATTAGCATCTCAAGCTGTAGCTGATGCTCCTCAGGATGTATCAACTGTGTTAGTAGGATGCATTAAGAAAGCTGTAGATAATCCTGTTAATGCTTTAATCTCAGGTAACTATCTGGCAATCTTATTATGGGGTATCCTATTTGGTATTCTTTTCCGTAAAGCAAATGATGCAACTAAAGCTGTTCTTTCAGACTTTGCTTCAATTGTAAGTGGTGTTGTAAGAATCGTAATCAGATTCGCTCCATTAGGTGTTTTAGGCTTAGTTTACTCATCATGCACCCAAGAAGGTGGTTTTTCAAACTTATTAAGCTATGTTCATGTAGTTGGAGTGTTAGTTGCAACCATGTTAATCATTGCTCTTGTAATTAACCCTCTATTAGTATTCTTAACTACCTTTAAGAATCCTTACCCTCTTGTTATCACCTCAATCTTACATTCAGGTATTACAGCATTCTTCACAAGATCTTCTGCTGCTAACATTCCTGTAAACATCGCTTTATGTGAAAGATTAGGTGTACCACGTGAGTCATACTCAATTTCAATTCCATTAGGTTGCACCATCAATATGTCTGGTGCTGCAGTTACCATCGTTGTTATGACAATGGCTGCAGTTAATACCCTGGGTATTGAAGTTAACTTCGGAACCTCATTCCTGATGTGTGTTGCAGCTGTTGTCTGCGCCTGCGGTACATCAGGTATTGCCGGTGGTTCTTTAATGCTGATCCCTCTTGCCTGTTCAATCTTTGGTATTTCAAATGATATCGCAATGCAGGTTGTAGGTATCGGTTTTATTATCGGTGTAATTCAGGATTCTACTGAAACAGCTCTGAACAGCTCATCTGATGTTGTATTCACAGCTGCTGCCAATAAGATCACAGCAGTGCCTAAAGACTAGATAAAAGGAATTATTCTTTACATAAAAAAAGTCCGCTGTGCGGACTTTTTTTGTTAAAGAACAGTATATAAAAAATAATCAGTCATCCTTTTCGCTCAGATCATTAAGAGCCACTAAAAATTCCTGATTTCCTTTCTTTTCAATGAAGTTTCTTACCTCTTCATGCATATGTACTATCTTTTCATAATATCTCTGCTGATAGCCTCTTGCATTAGACAGTTTATTAATACAACTATCGATTGCTTCATATATTTCATTAAGATACTCAAGATTCATGTGGTTAGAATCATTTGGAGTCAGAAAATCCGGATCTTTTGCTCTGTATTTTAAAGACACCAGAAGAAGTAACGTTGCTGTATAGAACTTTGATTTAAAATTATTCTGCACAAGCTGTTCTTCAAGCATGTCATAACTCATCTGAACCATGTTGTCAGCAGTAGTCCTGTCCAGAATATTTTTTGCTTCTGGAATATAGTTTAAAAGCCATACTAATCCCTGTGCATAATATATTTTCTTTCGCCATCCACGCTGAAGGTTATTTATATACCAGTAAATCAGTCTGATTGCATCTTCACTGTCATAAAGAACTTTGCATGAAGTTCCAAAGAATATTTGAGGACTTATAAAACGGCTCTGACATGCCAAATGCTGCAGGCAAACTTTCTTTAAAGTGACAGGTGCAAACCTGTAGAATACTTTTAATTTTGTTAAAGCTTTTAATGTTGCCTGAATTGCACTGTATCCCTGTTCGCTTTTATGCGTCAGCTCATATGCATGGCTGCACACGATTTTCAGGATCCTGTTGAGATATAAATTATTTATCTCACTTCTGGTATTAAACTCCAGATCATAAGTTTTATACGAACGGTTGTCGTTATGTCTTGAATAAGGCAGTCTCCTTAAAAGCTCCTTAATATTCTCATCATCAAGTCTGAAGAAAGGCTCTGTCCTGATGTAGTTTTCAAGGTACTGACAAATTTCAATCAGATTCTGGTTCTTTTCATCAGTAGGGAAAACAGGACCAAAGGTTAATATTGAAGGATAAGGCAATCCTGTTTTTAAATTTGCAAGACTCTTTTTCTTCATCTTCGAATAATCAAAGATAAAGCCATTGTCAGAGTAGAAATTAAGTTCATCCTTTATTTTTATTCTGGCAAGACCAAAGGCAGCTTTCATTGAGACGGTGATGTATAAACGCAGATCTTCAGGAGCCACTTTCTCAAAAATACGCTTTTCAAAGCGTATACCGTCATCGCCTTCACCCGTACTTTCCACTCGAAGATAAATAGGAAGTGAATTATGACCTTTCTGAATGCCAAGCTCTTTAAAAGGCTCCAGAGAGTTGTACTCTTTTCCGCCCTCTACATACTGCCCTTCTTTTACCAGACTCATCCAGCTCCAGTCTTCAGTCTCTTCAGAATAATAGGCAATTTCAAGCTTTGGAAGACAATCAAGGTAAGTAGGTCTGTCGTTTTTTAAATTCTCATAATACAGTCTTGAACCTTCTACAATCAGATCGGTATCAGAGGTCCATACCTGTATGTTTTGTGAGGACAGTTTTTTCTGAAGCTGTGCGGATATTGCCTCTGTTGCAATGTCTCCACTCAAGAGGATGGCATCATACTTTTCTTCACTATTTCCCAAAACAAAGTCATACAGGGATAATGATTCACCAGCTCCATGCTCTAGCTGCACCACTCTGTGCAGAAGATCAGACTGAATAAATCTATTTTCCGCATCAGGCTCAAGGACAATACTCTTTACGACAGTTTTGAGATGGGAGTCACCAGTTTCAAGAGGTAAAGGCTCTTCCTGATAAGTTTTTCCTAAAGCTGATCTTACATAATCCGATCTGGTATTAAAAATCTCCCACAGAGTTTTATCTGAGCACTCTTTCTGCCCTGATAACTTCTGCCTGAGACACTGACATAAATAATCAAAGCCTGAGAATACCCTCTTCTGTATTTTAGGTCTGGTTCTTACAGGTACAAATTCATTTTTTAAACGTCGGAGTTCAAAAACCGCACTTTCTAAAGAATCTTCCCCAAGATAGGCAACTTTAATTTTCTGACCTTCCTTAAAAGAAATTCTGCTCTTGTTCTCCTCAATAAATTTCATTAAGGCGGCAACTTCACGCCAGATCAAGGTGACCTCAACGTTTTTAGAGCTAAAAGAACGGATCAGATATTCCTGGGAATATTCCGTAAGCTCATTGGGTATTGGAATGATATAGTGATCTTTCTGATTTTTTTTAGTTTCAATGCCATACTTCTGTTTAAATTCATTAACCAGAGCCTGTACATAGCTCACTAGTAATTCATCTACACTGACATCAATATTTCTTACGGTTTTACTGTCTGAAAAGTTATCTCTGAGCTTTACATTCAGTTTTGTTCTTGAGAAATCCTTAGAAGATATAAACTTATTCCAGAGCATGCAGACAGGAAATCTGTCAACAGCATCAAAATCGTCAACTCTCGATTCAAACGGAAAACTAAAGCCCTGGGAGATACGGTTTCTGTTGGCATCAGATCCTGCAATAAAATCGTGATATCCCCTGACCAGGACCACATTCATTCTGTCGCCGTTAACATACTGCCTGTCTGAATCAGCCTCATGGACCTTATCATTCATGCCATAGGCTTCAATTACGTATGCACTCATAGAATATTTCCAATATAATCTGCCAAAAAGTCTACTATTCCAATTGCATTCAGCCCCCAGTCATTAGGATTTGACGAAATGCAGTACATGCCAATTCCGTTTTCAGTTTTTTTAAACTCGATTCCATTTTTGATATTTGCAAAAATTAAAGCACCAATATGATATTTGCCCTTTGTCTTTTCACTGTTGGCCTTACTTATTTCCAATGTCGCATTTTTAAAGATATCTTCTATTGAATCAGACTGTTTTGACTGAACGATATTGACTGAATAGACCGGTATGATGAAGTTGTTACTGTTTTTATTGTCTCCATCCATTGAAATGATCTTGATAAAACGCTGTGTACCAAGATACTTTAATACAGCGTTTTTAGGATACTGTGCTTCATGCTTGAAAGCGTGACTCCAGAGCTGGATTTCATAATAGCCATTATCCTTTGTACTCAGAATAAAGGGACCTACAGGATAGGAGCTTAATTTTTTGCCAAAGTGCTGCTCTTTATAAATCTCAATATAGGAATCTCCCATACTGTCGAGCTTTAAACCTTTTGACTTTAATCTGTCTGACGATACAAGAGAACAGAAGGCTGACTGCAGGAGCAATCCTGTCAGATCACAGAAGGTATTGTCCTGATATTTAAAGGAGAGATCGAGCTGTCTTTCCTGACGGATTAAAGTCAGATAATATTTCCAGATAACCTTATATCTTTTTTCATTCTGTAAAACGTAGTTTGGACCTGGCAGAGTATTCTGTCTGGTTATTTCATTCCAGACAGGATTTTTTAAAATTATGGCAATCTGCCTTTCAAGCAGGAGCACCTTTTTAACACGTTCAGAATTGTAAACTTTAGAGTCGTGAGAGAACTCAGAGAGGTATTTTTCGCATTCTCTTTGAGCTCTATACAGAAAATCCTTGAGAACTCTGTTTTCTAGCAGATCATATTTCTCAACTCTTGCTATACCCATCATCTTAAAGTCGTTGGCAGCAACCTTCTGTTTAAGAGTATCACCTGGCTGTTTGATTAAAAATCTTATACATGACTGATCGAGCTCTTTAACTCTGCTCAAAGGCAACATCATGCGCTTTCCTGAGAGTATCTTTCGCATACTTCTGCATAAAGAAGGGAGCAGTTTTAAGAGTTCATCACTGATACTTGCAATAAAGGAATAGCGTGGTCTTTCCTCTCCGTTGCCAAGAAGCAGCAGTAAGGTTTCAAAAACCTTATCTGATCTGCGTTTTTCTCTTTCGTAATTGGCAAGCTCATCAAAATAGGAAAGATAAAGCTCTAGAAGCTTTTTGTTTTCCTCACCTGATGTAAGTGTATTTTCAAGACCTAACTGCAGTTCTGGTAAAGTATCAGATCCTTTTACCTCAAGATATTCACCCTTATGATTTTTAGGCAGAGTATAGGTATAGCTGTATAAAGCATAGTTAAAAGGATCATTCCTTACATTTTTAGCAAGCGGATAAAAGAAGTCCTTTACCTGCTTTTTTATAGCATTGATATAGAACTCCTGATGGATCTCAATTAAAGAACCACCTGTATATTTGAGTTTTACAGGATCCTTTAATTCCTCAAGAGTATAAGCTTTTGCAAAATCCTCTGACCACTGCCACGGATAGTTGCGGACACGCAGCACTATATTGCTCATAAGTTACAGCCTGACTATCTTGAAATACCCTGCCACATGAACATGCCAGTGTTGAACTCGTCATTCTTGACATTGTCAAAGGCCTCTTTGAGAGCATCATCATTAAGAGTGTCAATTACACGCTCAATAGTGTCAAGACATCTGATACTTGAGTCCAGAGATAAATCTATGCCTCTTACTTTTGGCATGATCTTCTGCTCAATCTGATCTGCTACAGCAAGTTTTATATCAGTATCCACATTTTCTTTTGGATAGTTTGCAACATAGGATTTAATTGCATCATTTACACGGAAACCGAATGGTTTACCGATGCATGACATGGCATCGTTAAGTGAAGAGACACAGTCATTTACAAAGTCAAGATGCTCTCCTAAAGAAGCATCGACATCCTCCTTGGACACTATCCATTTTTTGTACAGGTTATAGCTCATTGCACTGTGAGGCTCAATTGCCACTCCACTGTGTTTTGAATTTTCCTTGCTCATTGTCTTATTTGAAGGCTTACCAAAACGCAGCAGATTGGCTCGGTCCAAAACCTTATCTGACAAGGTCTGAGTTGATTCGTCCTCGTTCATGGTACCTACAAACAGCACGTTATCAGGAACCCAGATACTGCCAAAGTTATCATCAATGGTAATTTCAGCCTTCATTCGCTGACTCTTGTCATTGACATTAACCACAGTTCTTCTAAGTTCAAGACGTGACAGGAAGTTTGCAAAATAATACTCGGTTCTTGCAAGATTCATTTCATCAAGAAGTACCAGTACCATACGGTCTTTCAGAATATCAGCTGTTTTTTGAGCTTCAGGAGAACGGATATAAGGCTCTTTTGTAAATTCATTTTTATTGTCAAAAGCCACCAAGGTTTTTGATAGTTCAGTTGCCTGGAATTTCTTTTCAAGATAATTGTAAAAGCCTATAAGATCCTGAGGAGAATCCCATCTTGGTTCTACAGGTATCACCACAGTGTATATACCGAAGAAGGCGCCATATTTTGTAGGCAGCAGAGTTTTACCGGTACCGGAGATACCTGCAAGCACAGTAAGCGGATTAACTGACTGGCTCTTGAGTGCTGTATGAAAAGCTTTGATGACACGATTTGAAAAATGATAGTTTTGTAGCTCCAGGTACTGCTCAAACTTATTGAGTTCCTCAACCTCTTTTTCAGAGAATTGATTATTTCCCTTAGTGCCTTTTGCAAAAATTTTAAGACCATCTGGAGGATCCATCAGATTTCTGTAGCCTTCAATAAAGTCTTCTGAGGTCTTCTGATGCTCATGCTTTAATTTCTCGATTTTAGATTCAAGCTCAGTTGCATTAGAGCGTAACAGATTGTTCTTAATTTCTGATTTGGCAATATCCTTGCACAGAGAGTTAAATTCTTCCTGTTTTTTCTCGATATCAGTCTTAAGCTTTTCAACCTCACTGCGACGTTTGCTGTTATTAGCCTCTTCTTTATCAAGTTCGTCTTTTTTCTTTAACATCTCATCATATGAGAACTTGGTCTGGGAATAATCACGATTTAACTTGTCGCTACGCTCCTGAATAGAATCCAGTTCCTTTCTGAATTTTTCAAGTTCCTCTGATGAGTTCTTGAGGTTGGCAATCTTATTTTCCAGATCTTTAAGTTCCTGCTCAGCCTTATTCTTCTTATTCTTCTGTGTTTCAAGCACGTTATTTAAGAAGCTGATCTCTGATCTTATCTTGTAATTCTCATTGCGATTGGTTGAAAGTTCACTCTGTACAGCCTCAAGATTGCTTTCAACCTGCTCTAACTGAGCCTGCAGATTGTCTTTGATAAGTCCGTCATCAAGATGCTCCTTTGCATCCTTGATTGCCAGCTCATACTCATGTCTTAATCTTTCAATAGCCTCTTCATAAGCTTTAGCCTCGGCTTTGAACTGCTCAGCCTTGGCCTTGTATGAAAAGTACTCTGACTGATTGAGCTCCTCTTTAGGGAAACGTTCTACAAAGTAGCCTGCTGTTTTGGCAAGAGTAACACCAATCAGGACAAGGATCAGTAAAAGGGTTACCACACCGATTGGAACGAGGTAAATGATATTTGCATTGATAAAGTCTGTCATTTTTAATCTTCTCTGTCTTTTAATCTTGGCTGATGTTCAGCATTACTTTTTGCTTTTTTCCTGATTATCTAGTTTTTCTTTTAATTCCTGCTGTTCCTTCAAAACCCTGTTCATAAGTTCCATCATATTGCTCTGAACGGAGGCAACTGAATCTGATAACTGCTCCACTTTTCCTGAGGTATCCTGAAGTTTTGCGTTCATATCATTAAGAAGAGCGCCTCTGTCGCGTTTGCCCAACTCGTCATTTACACGTTTTTGTGTGGCACGGATACCCTCAAGAGCCTGATTTAAAGACGCTGTTCCACTCTCAAGGCTGTCAAAGATATCCTTTCTTGAGGTCAGGGCTTTAATTGAGTCTACAGAGTTTTTTATGGATTCAATACTTGATGCAAGCTCTTTATCAACACTGCTGTATGAGCTGTTCAGTTTCTGAGTGATATCTGAAAGCTCTTTTTCAATTGAAGCGTAAGCTGTCGACTCCTTTGCAATCAGATCTTCAAGTTTCTTTACAGGAGAATCCAAATCTGACAGTTTTGCTATCTCCTCTGTCAGCACATCCTTTCTGGCAGTAAGAGTATCAGTCTCCTGTTTAAGTAAGTCTCTGTCATTTATAAGTTTGTCATTTTGAGCACTCTGCTGTTTTAATTTTGTCTGATTATCGTTATAAGTGGCAACTGCACTGTCATTCTGTTTTTTAACTTCTGCAAGACTGTCGTTTGCTTTAGCTAGTTCGTCATTTGCACTCTTTACAGACGACTTCACTGCAGTAAGTTCCTGCTTTGCCTTTGACAGTTCATTCTCAATGTCGTCCCTTTTTGAAATCAGATCATTGAGCTTTCTGTTTTCTTCAACAAGACTGTCATGTTTTTTGTTTTCTGCACTGAGTTTTTCGCTGACAGTTCTGATCTGGCCACTGATATCATTGAGATCATTCTTAAGAGCTTTCAGTTCACTCTCAGACTTGAGATATTCCTTTTTCATATTAGGAAGATCGCGTTTTATAGTCTCATAATATTCGCGCTCTGCAATCAGATGACTGAGTTCAACATCAATCTGCTGCTTTTCCTGTTCCACATGAGCCCAGACTCCAATGGAATAAACCATAATGACCACAAGCAAAAAAAGAGCCGTCACCATCAGTGCAACCAGATGCTTGAGGCAGAAATGAGTAATTCCACCAGCATTCTTTTCTTTTTTATCATCCATAGTTAAAGCCTTATCTGTTTTTATAGTAACCCTTTGTATCTGTCAGCAAATTCTTTTGCATAAGCTCTAGCATTGAGCTTAAACAGGCTTTCGTCAAAAAATTCAGGCACAAACTTGCTGCTGCCGTTTTCAAAAGACTCTGCATTTATCAGACGATCCGTGTCTATCTGACTTAAGATCATCACTGTTTTCTCTGCTGCTATCCCATCTGTCTTAACCCTGCTGTGACTGTCAGGCTCTGATATGCCATCGATTATCAGATATGAAAGATCAAGATCATCAATACACTTTTTCCTAACTGCAAGTTTCTGCGCTTCAAGGTAAGGGATAAAGCGCTCAATTGAGGATTCTGACTCTGATTTTTCGTAAGATTCATCTGAAGAGTACATCTGATTAAAACGCATTGAGATAAGTCCGTCATCATCAACGGATAAACGGTCAATTAAAGAATAGGCAGTGATATCATCAGATTTATCAGATGACATCTTTCCTGTTTCACTGTCTTCATCAGTATTATCATTTTTTCTAACAATAATGGAAACAGATTTTGATTTTACAAAAGTCAGGATCAAATCAGCTATACCGGTATTTTTGTCCACCATCATCAGAGTCTTATCAAAGATACTTGGAATAAACAGGGATTTTGCCATTTCACTTACTGTTGAGAATTCACATACCGGAGAGACAAGTGAAAGCATAGCCTTAAGATCACCTCTCTGTTTAATATCCTCATAATCAAAAAAGTCATGCCTGATTTTAAAAAGTAGAGAAGTCTCTGGATCTTCAAGGCGTTTTAGTAAGGATGCAAACAGTTCACCTGTACTGTTTTTGAGCTCTTTACAGTCTGCCTTACCGGCACTTAGCAGAAGTTTTTCCTCAATGCTTTTGAGCTTTGCCTTTTCGTAAGTAAGTTTCAGATATCTGTCAAACAGCCTTACTGTCTTTATAAAATCCTTTAAAGATTCTACTGAAGCAGGCCTTTTGAGTCTGCAAAGTCTGATTACTTTGTTGCCTATAAAAAGTGAATTTGCAAAGTTGAACTTTGCAATATCAAAGACTGTTAACTTATTCTCCTGATATCCGATATAGTATTTTGACAGGATCTTCTGACAGAGCTCACGAAGCTTTGTATATTCTGATAAGAGAAGCTCTTTATTATCAAGTGCTCTGCTTGACACCTTTTCCTTTAAAAGAGAGTGCAAAAGCTGTAACTCTTCATCGTTTAAAGCCTGATTAAAGGCAATGTCACTGCATTTTCTGAGTGCTCTTGAGCACTTTATAAAATCATCTAAAGGGAAATCGTCATACTCTTTAAATTTATGCACCTTACTCTTAAGTCTTCTGCAAAGAGAATCACTATCATTATTAAGGTTGTAGTCATCATCCTTTTTAAAGAGTGAGGCTGTTCTATTTAAGTTATCCTCATTATTTCCATAAGAGATGACTGCACCAATGCTGTTTGACAGCATCAGATTTTTTGCTGCATATTTGCATAAGGTGGCATAGTCAAAATTCTCAGTTACGTACATCAGAGAGTTTTCTTTTGACAGTACGTTGCAAAGAACAATCTGCCCTGCTCCCTGCAGTCTGTCACTGTCACAGTCCCTGCCGATTACAAGATCTTCAAAAAGAGTTATATCGCTTGAGTCATTGCATACCTGTCTGCGGCTGAAACAGGATAATGCTGTATTATCAAGTGCCTTTTCATCAAGTCTTAAAACAGTTTCTAACTGAGCCATTTTGTACAGGATAGACGGCTCTCTCTCATCAACAGGGACTATTACAGCTCTGTTAAGGATAAGCTCTGAGTGATTTTTTATTTCCTCGTTAAGAGGTCTGTCTGATAGGACCTGCGGATTTAGAGGATCTGATTCACATTCAAACAGGTTGGAGATTAATAAAAGAGCATTCTCAAAAGGCATATCTGCCTTTGAAAGTTCAAAATTATCAATGCTGTCAAAGTCACTTACAGGAGAGAGGTTGAGCTTTAACAGTAAGTCATTTGCAGCCTGCTCGCCTCTGTTTTTTGCTATCTCTTTTATAAAGCAGCTGTTGACAAAATACCTGTCATTTTTAAGTTTTCTAAGATAACAGTCAGCATTGTCAGTATCCACATTGTCAATGGCACTGCAAAAGACAGGCGTAAAGTTGCCGTAACCGTCTGTATAGACAGGATAACCGAACAAAAGTGCTCTAGTTGCGTTTTTATCAACACAGGATGTGACATTTAACGCCTCAGCAGGAATTTTTGCCTGATAGGCAAAGAAGCTGTTTTTTTGTGTTGAACGAACGAAAAAAGGAGTGAAGTGTCCTTTAAAAAGACTTTCTGAAAACTCTTTTTTATTCAGGGTAAAGTTACTTACTCTGATAAGTAAATCGTGCTTTAAATGAAAAACCAGCTCCTTTAAATATCTGTAGGAATCGTTTTCATTAAATAAGCCTGCATTTAACAGAATTTCTCTAATCTCGTCAGAACAGATACTTTCATTTGTGATTGATAATAAAAAGTCTTTGAATGAATAATGACTGCCATCAGGTCTTGCAACTCTGTATCTTTTACCGTTACTGTCTTTTTTTATAAGCTCTTTATCAGCTATCAGTTCATGCTGTGCAAGAATAGCCTCACCGTAAGACAGATCGGTTTTGGCATAGATCTTCTTTCTGAAGTCTCTAAGAGAGCGGGCTGAAGATATGTTTTTAATTGCAGCTAACGCCTTTTGAGTATTCTTATCCATTTTACTGCTTGTCTACAAAGCCTTTACTGAATCTGCTCTTTGGTTTCTTTTGGACATTGGAGCTTTCATAGTCTGCATATGCCTTTTCCTCGTTTTCTAGCAGCAGTTTACTTCTGTTCTGAAGTGCTTTTGCTCTTTTTGAGATTATAAAAAGCAGTAGCAGTACTAAAGCTACAAGTGTAACCACACTTAATGAAGAATATAAAAAGATCTGAGCAGGAGTGCTCTTTGTCTTACTCTCAAGATTTCGCCTGTTCAGTGATTTATTCTCATTTTTGAGCTTTTCTATTACAGCGCCGCTGTCCTTTGAAGCTGTTTCAAGTTCCAGAAGTTCCTGCTCAAGCTTTTTTATTTCCTCCTCGTACTTTGCTGTAAGCTTAGGATCAGAGGATTCATTTTTCATTTTTGTCAGTTTGTCTTTTCTTGAAAGGAAGATTGCCCTCTTTTGAAGAAGAGTTTGAGTAGCTTCCTTCTGGTGAGCCATATCCTGAGTTACTGACACATTTAGCATCAGTCTGAAACCGGTATCTTTTGATACAGTAGGCTTGTTGTTGGTATATCTTTTCTTTTCGCTTCTAAGAGAGCTTGAAAGCTCACTTTCATTTGTAAGATAGCTACCGCCTCTTACGGTACTGCCGCCTCTCTGTCCTGCCAGCCCCTCAATACCTGTTGCCTGGAAGGCTTCGAGCATATACTCCTGTGCATTGCCAAGCATATCAAACAGTCCAAGTGCATTAGGACTTTTACGACCAATAAGCTGTAACCTTCCGTTTGAGCTGTCAGCTCCGTAGAACCAGGCATAATCATTCATCTGCAGTTTTCCTGGCAGTACAGGTCTTTGAGCTTCCAGATCCTTTTTACTTACAGCAAGTCCACCTCTTTGAGCAAAAGACCAGAAACATTCTACTGGCAGTGTGGCGTTGGCTTTCTCCTTACCCATTGAAGGTGTTTCAGGGATAGACTGCAGATAATCTGAGAAGGCTTCTGCAACCTTTTGAGCATCGGCAAAACTGATGTTAACCTTTGGCAGAGCATCGGTCTTTGAAGGGTTTGCCTTACATTTGCCATCCTTAATTGCATCTGCCTGACCTTTTGTCATCTCATACTTCTGGATGTAGAAGAAATAACCTTTTTCATCCTTAAAACCACCTCTGACAGCACACTGACGCTCTGACTGCATCAGGGCTCTGCTATCGTCAGATGAACCTTCTGTAAAAGTGCAGCTGTGTGTTATATCAGTATCCTTAGCATCATTTGTATAAACCTTTCTAAAAACAATAAAGTAGTCTTTGCTGTTACAAGGCAGAGGTAACACCAGATCATCCGGCATTGGTTTAGGATTGAATACTTTTGGACTTAAATCTGCAGGAGCTGTTGACAGTTTTGCAGCCTCAGCAGGTGCTGATGATAGAAATAAACTTACAATGAAAAACGATGTCAGATACTTCTTCAGGTTCATAACTTGTATATTGTTTTAACTGGTAATCTTTAGAATTATGCTTTACCTGTCATTATAAAGTAAACGCACACAACAAATATGTGAATTCACTTCAATTATTATACTACCAGAGCTTTATAGATATGGACTGCTGGCAAAATTAGTATGGATTAACCATTCTGTGATAATTTCATTACTATTTGAGTTTAAAACAAAGTAAACTCCTGCAGGATCAAATTGATACAATTTATTTTAAATAGCAGGTACAAATGATGGTTGATCAGAACAGAAATACAATTGATGGATTAAAAAAAACTGAAGCTAATAACAATTCTCCTGTAGACTTATGTTTTGATCCGTCAGAAGCCTCTATTACGCCTTCTACAGATAAAAGCATTCCTAATAATGTGTTGGATGTATTAGTTAAACTTGGTGATAAAAAGGTTAACAATGATCCTAAATCTACTGCTGATACTAATAATGCAGATCAAAGTAATGCTCTACTGCTAGAAGACACTGTAAGTAACCTTCTGGATAAAATCATAGAAAAGCGTGTAAACCTGTGTTTAAATGAACTTGGAATTACTGATTCAAGTGGAGCTTTAAATACTGAGTTTATAGAAGAGATTGTAGAAAAGTGTCTGGAGTTGCGATTAAAAGATCATAATTTTACTACTCAAAAAGAGCCATCTTTAAAAAAGAAAACTTTCCCTGCAAAAGAAGAAGTTGAAGAAAAGAAATCAAAACAAAGTTTGAAATCTCCTGATATTACAGCATCAAAATCGTCTTCATTAGAAAAGGAAACTCCCCCAGCAAAAGAAGCTGTTGAAGAAAAGTTAGAGCAGAGTTTGAAAGAGCCTGTTCTTACTGCTCCAAAGGAATCTTCATTAAAAATGAAAGTTTCAACAGCAAAAGAAAATGTTAAAAGTGACTTCAAATTCCACCCTGATACAAAAGAAGAGCTGTTAAAACTCTGCAGAGATGAAAGTGTCTATCTTGGAGATATCGATACATCTAAAATCACGGATATGAGTTGTCTGTTCGAAGGTGATTTTATTCGCTATAGCAGGGACTTCTCTGGCATTGAATCATGGAATGTTTCTAATGTTACAGATATGAGTTATATGTTCTCTAACTCTTCATTTAACAGGGATATCAGCTCATGGGATGTTTCTAACGTAAAGGATATGAGTGGGATGTTTGCCGGCTCATCATTTAACATGGACATCTACTCCTGGAATGTCTCAAATGTTAACAATATGAATTGTATGTTCAATGGATCTTCTTTTAAGAAAAACATAAGTTCATGGGATGTTTCTAACGTTAAAGATATGAGAGAGATGTTTAGTGATTCATCAAACAAATCATACAAAATTCTCTTAAGAAAAATTCATTAATGTCAGTGATTAAAAAGCATATTCAAAGACAATAAATTTACAAGTACTGACATTTTTTAAGATATTACATAGTAGGTACAAATGATGATTAAACAAAACAGAAATACAATTGATGGATTAGACGAAACAGAGCTAAACAACAAATCACCTGATGACTTATGTTTTGATCCGTCAGATGCCTCTATTACACCTTCTTCAGATAAAAGCATTCCTAATAATGTGTTAGATGTACTTGTTAAACTTGGTGATAAAAAGGTTAACAATGATCCAAAATCTACTGCTGATACTAATAATGCAGATCAAAGTGAAGCTGTACTGCTTGAAGACACTGTAAGTAAACTTCTGGATAAAATCATAGAAAAACGTGTAAACCAGCGTTTAAGTGAACTGGGGATTACTGATTCAAATGGAGCTTTAAATAAAAGTTCTATAGAAGAAATTGAAGAAAAGAACTCGAAACAAAATTTGAAAGCCCCTAATATTACTGCTTCAAAGGAAATTGTTAAAAGAAAATTCAAATACCACCCTGAAACTAAAACAGGACTTTATAATCTCTGCAGAGATGAAAGTATCTATCTTGGAGATATTGACACCTCAAAAATCACGGATATGAGAGGTCTGTTTAAAGATACACTTGGAAAAGATTTCTCTGGCATTGAATCTTGGGACGTTTCAAAAGTTACTGATATGGGTGGGATGTTTTATAACTCATCTTTTAACCAGGATATCAGCTCATGGGATGTATCTAACGTTAAAAATATGAGTTGTATGTTCTATAAATCATCTTTTAACCAGGATATCAGCTCTTGGGATGTTTCGAACGTTGAAAATATGAGTAGAATGTTCTCATACTCATCTTTTAACCAGGATATCAGCTCATGGGATATTACAAATGTTAAACTTGCAGAAGATATGTTCAAAAACACTCCAATACTAAATAAGAACAAACCTTCAAAAATAGCATTTAAGTACCACCCTAAGACAAAAGAAGAGCTGGAACAACTTTGCAGAAACAAAAGTGTCTATCTTGGAGATATCGATACCTCAAAAATCACGGATATGAGTGGGCTGTTTGAAGTAGTTATTGATTGCTATGACAGAGATTTTGATTGCTATGACGGAGATTTCTCTGGTATTGAATTATGGGATGTTTCTAACGTAAAAGATATGAGAGGGATGTTCGTTAACTCTTCATTTAACCAGGATATCAGTTCATGGGATGTTTCTAACGTTACTGATATGAGTTATATGTTCTCTGGATCAGATTTTAATCAAGATATCAGTTCCTGGGATGTTTCTAACGTTAAAAATATGAGTCATATGTTCTATTATTCTGGTTCATCTTTCAACCAGGATATCAGCTCGTGGGATGTTTCTAACGTTAAAAATATGAGTGGTATGTTCTCTTACTCTTCTTTTAACAAGGATATCAGCTCGTGGGATGTTTCTAACGTTAAAAATATGAGCACTATGTTCTCTCACTCATGTTTTAACCAGGATATCAGCTCATGGGATGTTTCTAACGTTGAAAATATGAGTGGAATGTTCTGTGAATCACCTTTTAACCAGGATATCAGCTCATGGGATGTATCTAACGTTAAAAATATGAGTTGTATGTTCTATAAATCATCTTTTAACCAGGATATCAGCTCATGGGATGTATCTAACGTAAAAGATATGAGAGAGATGTTCTCTTACTCATCTTTTAATCATGACATCAGCTCATGGAATGTACCGAATGATGATAAGGAAGCATTATTTAGCCTATATGAGCTCGAATATTGATACTCATTCATGTTGCTACCATTTGTGATCCATGTTTTTAAGTAGCTTCATGCGTAAGATCAAGACTCTTTGGGCTATTTTCATCACAGTCTAAAATATTTTGAAGTACACAGCGATGCTCTACCTGATGGCAGTCTGAAAAGAGAAAGTATCTTAGGAATAGGATTTAAACTCCTAAAATAACCTGCCAACTCACAATAATGGAGCTTTAATAATGGAGCTTTAATGATATACGTAACAGGCGATCTTCACCGATAAGTTGATATCGACAAGTTATATAAGATCGCAAAACTTGATACTGTGCCTAATATCGTCCTGATAGCCGGCGATTTTGGTGGGGGCTAGTATTCAGCAGGCCCCATGAAAATGGCATACAACCTAACCAGCACGACAGACGTTTTTTTAAGTACCTGTCATTTCTTCCCTTAAAAATCATCACCTGCCCTGGCAATCACGAGAACTACGACACTATCTCAATGCTACCCAAAACAGAGGCTTACGGAGGCAGAACAGTAAAACTCTATGATAATATTGAACTGTTAGACAGAGGTTATGTCTTTACAATTGAAGGTAAAAAGATCTTCTCACAAGGAGGAGCAATGTCATCTTACAAACAGTTCCGTACTGAACATGAGATCTGATGGTCTCAGGAAACTGTGACTGAGGAGAAGTTTCAGAGATCACTAAATAAACTTACAAAAGTAAACTTTAAAATCGACACTGTGCTTACTCATACAGCACCATTATGAATTTTATCCTCACTTATGGATTTCTACATAAGAGATTCGTTTCATACTTTCTGCTACATGAAGGCTTTCTCTCATGATATCAGCACCAGATATCCTGAGAAATTAAGACAAAGAACTGATTTTAAGCACTGGTACCATGGTCATTTTCACGAAGACATAGACTTTAAATGTGATAACAGAAAATTCTCCTGTAGCTTAAACTCATTTACAGAACTTTCGCTCTAATCACTTTCAAAAGTAGTCATCTGTAATCATTGGAGACAGCAGATTGTGTATACCAGAATTATCAGTGGAATTTTAAGATGGACTGGAATGAGCTTACTATCTGAGTCCATCTTTTACATGGAAAGAAAAGCTGTTTTAACTATCTCTTCTCAGAGTTTTCGTTAAACAAGGTCATAGCAACACCATTTGGCATAACCTTAAAGCCTGATTTCTCATAAAAAGGACAATTGCTTTTATCCTCAGGCATAACATCGATATAAAGATAGTCTTGATATTTCTCTTTAATCATCTTGATAAGAGTCGATGCAATATGGGTATCCTTGATACTCAGAATCTACTAAGACGTAATTGATAAATGCCACCATTTCACCATCATCTAAAGTTCTGGCAAGGCCTACTAACTTATTTCCATTCCATGCTGTAACTAAAGTTTAAGAATTCATTAGAGCTTTATGTAATCTCTGAGGGAAATTAGCTGAATACCAGTTAATAGACTTAAATAAACGGTGAGTATCCTCTTTAGAGAACTTCTTTTCAAAGGTGTATTCAATTGACAAAATAACAATTACCCTTTTTAGTATTGGCCTTCTTTTAGGCCTGTTAAATTAAGTATATCTTCAGAGCTCATGCCTTTATTTTTCATTTTTATGGCAATATTTACTTGTGCCTGCTTTGAACCTTCTTCTATTCCTTGTTTCAAACCTTTTTCTATTCCTTGTTTCAAACCTTTTTCTAGTCCCTGTTTTAAACCTTCTTCCTTTCCTTGTTTCAAGCCTTCTTCTTTTCCTTTTTTTTGACCTTCTGTAAAACTTGATTCTAAAGTTGCGTAGTTATCCCACATTTTCTTCAGACTTTCTTCATAAGCATATTTTTCCTTTTCTGAAAATTTAGCTATTTCAGCAATTCTAAATAACCTTGTGAAAACTTGTTCTTTTAAGGCAACAGGTTTGTCATTTAAAGCAGAAAGATTCTTAATCGCAAACATCCACTTATCTTGTATAGTTTCAAGTTCATCTGCATTTTTAGTGAACTTTGGTAATTCTAAATAGTAGTAAGCTAATTTGTCATAAAATTGTTTTTTTACTGCTTTGTCATACAAAACAACTTCATGGAGATATGGTTCACTGTCTTTATCTAATACAAAGTTTAAAATACCTATGGTATAAACGGCCTTTAATTGGTAATTCCAAACTCCTTGTGGAGCTTGATTTCTTATAGCAAATGAGCTGTAAAAGATGCTTCTATCTTTAAAATAGTTCTGAACAGCATTTTGCATTTCGACAATGATATATGCATCATCTGAGGTTTTGCAGTATACGTCAAAGATTGCATCTCTATCTGAGACTAGATCTCCTAATTGCTCTAAAGATAAATATGACAAATCTACAATCTTGTCTTTTAAATTCAAAAATGAATTTAAAAAGCTTATTAAGATATCTTTGTTTAGTTCTGTTCCAAACAGTCTTTTAAATCCAAAATCTGTATAGGCGCAGACATATCTACCTTGATCAATTGGCATAATTGCTTCCTCTTAACTATTTTCTTTATTTTACCTTACAATCATAAAAAAAGATCTTCCCCTTTTAATTAAGTGAAAGATCTTTTATTGTTCTTTTCTAGACTGTACTAGAAACTTTGTATTAAAGATTTGAACTTAAACTAGTTAAGTTTTAGTTCCTTTAAAACATAAGCTTTTAAAGTATTGTAGTCAGCAGGTAACTCTACAGCCTGTGAAGCTAACTTAGCTTTATCAGCTAAAGCCTGAGGTAGAGGTAAATCGATACCTAAAATTCTGTCTACATCAGCTTTGAACTTAGCTGGATGTGCAGTACCTAAGAAGATACCAGTTTCACCTTCTTTTAGGTTATTCTCTAAAGTCTGATATGCAATAGCAGCATGAGGCTCTAAAACGTAACCAGTCTTCTTATAAAGGTTCTGCATGGTCTTTTCTGTTTCAGCATCTGACATAGAACCAAAAGCAAAGTCCTTTAAAGACCAGCCCTGCATCTTAACTAAAGCTTCAACACGTGGCCAGTTGTTAGGTCTTGAGATATCCATTGCATTAGATAGAGTTGCAACAGTTGCATGAGGATCCCACTTACCTGACTGTAGGTAACGAGGTACAGTGTCGTTTGCATTACATGAAATAACAAAACGAGCCTTAAGACCTAAAGCTTTTGCAATTAAACCTGCGGTGATATTACCAAAGTTACCGCATGGAACTGAGAATACAACGTTGTTTCTCTTCTCTTTAGGCAGCTGTGATACAGCCTCAAAGTAGTAAGATACTTGAGCTAATAAACGGCTGATGTTAATTGAGTTAGCACTGTTTAAACCAACAGTAGTTTTAAACTCAACATCATCAAAAGCAGTCTTTACCATATCCTGACATTCATCAAAGATACCGTCTACCTGAACTGCCTTAATATTCTTGCCTAAAGTTGCAATTAACTTTTCCTGAAGATCTGAAATCTTTCCTTTTGGATATAGAACTACAACATCAATACCCTTCTGCTCATAGAAAGCAGCAGCTACTGCAGCACCAGTATCACCTGAGGTTGCAGTTAAAATGGTTAAATGCTTATCACCACGGATAGAGCCTAAGACTCGAGCCATGAAGCGAGCACCAAAGTCTTTGAATGCTAAGGTGGGACCGTGGAATAACTCTAAGGCATATACATTCTCATCAGCTTTTACTATTGGAGCTTTAAAAGTAAAAGCATCAGCAATAATGCTCTCTAATTCAGGGATCTCATCACCGATTAAGTGACGTAAAATCTTTTGAGAACGCTCAACTAATGGTAGGTCTAATAACTCATCTACATTAGCTAATGGCTCAATATGATCTGGGAAGAATAAGCCCTGATCTTTACCAATACCTTTTACAACTGCCTGTGCAAAAGATACCTTCTCGTTATGATCTTTTAAATTGTATAGTTCCATAATTTATTTACTAATCCTCTAAAGCTTCTGCATAGGCACCACGTCTGTCTATCTTACAAATATGACAGAATCCGTCTTCGTTGGCGATAAAGTTTCTCTCAAGATATTCTTTCATCTGCTCTGCCTTTTCTTTGTCTTCAAAGATTGAGAATACAGATGAACCTGAGCCTGAAATACCGGTTGCAAGAGCACCCAAGGTCTTACCATGCTCTCTTGCATCAGTAAAACCTGGAATTAAGCTTGCTCTGTATGGCTCTGCAATTACGTCGATTAAGCAGGAAGCTGCAAGCTTGTCATTACCCTCATGACAGGCATGTACGAAGGTAGCTAAACGACGACCAAAGGTAATCACATCAGCACGTGAATATTCCTTTGGAAGAATTTGACGAGCAGCATTAGTTGAAACTTTAATACCAGGGAAACATGATACCCAGTACCAGTTATCAAAATCAGGAAGAGTTGTAGATATCACTCCATTTTCCTGAACGATAAGCTGCAGACCACCGAAATAGCATGGAGCAACATTATCGTAATGAATAGAGCCTGAGATTTTTCCCTCAAGTCTACCCATAAGCTCAAGGCAGCCTTCCTGACCTAAAGCTTCTGAATGAATAGCATCTAGTGCTACTACAGCAGCTACCACAGAAGCTGCTGATGAGCCTAAACCTGAGCACACTGGAAGGTTCTTAGATAACTCCATGTGCACATCTTTAACTTTTAAGCCTTTTTTCTCTAAGGCATCTTTGTACATTAAATATGCATCGTATACGATGTTCTTTTTTGGATCAGATGGCAGTTTGTGGGCAAAACGACCAACCACTGCAACATCACAACCTTTCTCTGAGTTTTCAGAGATGGTAATTTCATCTCCTAATAAAGCTCCATCGATTGGCTTTAGAGCTGCACCTAATAAATCAAAACCTACTGACAGGTTTGCAGCTGATGCTGGAGCGTATGCTTTAAAAATCTTAGACATGGTTAAATCCTAATCCTCATGAGCCCAATTCTGTAAACGTAAAACATCAGAGAGCACTCCTGCTGCAGTTACTGCAGTACCTGCACCATAACCTCTGATTACCAATGGAATTGGCTGATAGTAAGCTGTGGTGAAGGCTAAAGCATTCTCACCATCACGAACCTTGAACAGAGCCTGATCTGGACCTACTGCCTGAACAGAGCAGGTGCACTTGCCATCTTTAATAGAACCGACATAGCGTAATACCTTACCTTCAGTTTTAGCTTTTTCAACTAAAGCTGTAAATGAAGCATCAGCTTTCTTGATGTTCTCGATAACTTCCAAAGCATTATTGCCCTGTAAGTATTCAGAAGGAACAGCTCCTTGTACATCAACGTCTGATAATTCTAACTTCAGACCGCATTCACGAGCTAGAATTAACAGTTTTCTTGCAACATCCATACCATCAAGATCGTCTTTTGGATTTGGCTCAGTAAAGCCCTTCTCATAAGCAATCTTAGTTGCCTCTGATAAGGTCATACCATCTTCAACTAAACCAAACAGGTATGAAAGAGTACCTGATAAGATTCCTGAGAAGTCAATAAGTCTGTCGCCTGCTGCTAACTCATTCTGCACAGTATTGATTACAGGAAGACCAGCACCTACGTTTGCTTCATATAAGAACTTTCTGTGCTGAGCACGAGCTGTTCTTCTTAACTCCTGATAGTACTCATAAGAACCGGTGTTAGCTTTCTTGCTAGGTGTTACCACATGGTAACCTGCTTTCATGAAATCAACATACTTAAGAGCTAACTCTTCAGATGAGGTGCAATCAACTAAAACAGGGTTAATTAAATGAGCGTCTTTAATTAACTGCTCTGCTGCCTCTGGAGTTAATGTAGGTTTATCGCTCTTAGCTAATAAATCTTTATAGTTCTCTAAATCAACACAATTTGGATCTGAGATAAAGTGCTTAGAGTTACCGATACCTACAACACGAATATCAATACCATGACTGTCTGACAATTCTGTTCTCTGACGCTTTATCTGAGCTAAAAGCTCACCACCTACACCACCGCAACCGATTAGTACAACATCTATACGCTGTCTTGAATTAAAGAAAGCTGTATGGGCAAAAGCTACCGCCTCTGTAACTCTCTTTTGTGAGATTACAGCTGAGATTGAACGTTCAGATGAGCCCTGAGCAATTGCTCTGATGTTTACGTTTGCCTCAGCTAAAGCTCTGAAGAATTTGCCTGAAATGCCGCGCACCATACGCATACCGTCGCCGACAACGGAGATAATTGCGCAACCTTCCTTTATTTCAACAGGATTTAATAAGCCATCTTTTAGCTCTAACTTAAATTCAGCATTGATTACTTTCTTAGCCTTAGCAAGTTCTGACTGGCTGATGCAGAATGAAATTGAGTACTCAGATGATGACTGAGTAATTAAGGTAATAGAAATGCCTGCTCTTGATACAGCGGTAAACAGACGACCTGCCATACCTACCATACCCTTCATACCAGGACCTGAGATATTGATTAGAGCAACATTCTTTAAGTCAGAAATACCTTTAATTGGTACTGATAAATCAGTTTCCTCAGAAATTAAGGTGCCTGGACCTTTTGGATTCTTGGTGTTCTTAATTAAGCAAGGGATCTCAAACTGTGCAATAGGAGCAATGGTACGAGGATGTAGGACCTTAGCACCAAAGTAAGATAACTCCATAGCTTCAGCGTATGACATCTTCTTTAGAAGAACTGCGCCTTCTACTACTCTTGGATCACAGCTGTAAACACCGTCAACGTCTGTCCAGATTTCACAGCATTCAGCATTTGAAATTGCAGCTAAACATGCAGCTGAGTAATCAGAACCATTTCTGCCTAACAGTACTAACTGACCTTGAGCATTACCGCCACAGAAGCCTGACATTAAAGTGATAGCTTCTTTGTCATCAGGCAGAGCGGCATAACGTGCTCTTGACAGCTCAATGTTTACAGAAGACTCCATGATACCGCCTTCTGTTACTAATACCTGAACAGGATCAATTACTCTTACTTTCTTGCCTAAAGCCTTTAACAGCTCTGACATGATTAGAATTGAGAAACTCTCACCACGGCTTTCAACGAATGCCATTACAAGTTCAGGACATACACCTAATAAAACCATACCATCTAAACGCTGTTTTAAGATGTCCATGGTTTTGTTGAACTCACCTAAAATTCTGTCGGTGTCGAACTTTTCGTACTTTGAGCCTAAGGTTGTAATAATTGGTTCAACAATAGCGCGGATCTGAGCGAACTCTTCGCTTCCGTCTTTACCGGCAGCACCCTGTGCTACCAAAGCTACTAATAAATTGGTGATCTTTGCTGGAGCAGACAGAACTAAAGCTGTCTGTGATCTCTTAGCAGTATCAAGCGCAATTTCAGCTACATCCTGAAATCTCTGAGCATTTGCAACTGATGTACCGCCAAACTTAAGAACGCGCATAAAACTAGGCTCCTGTTGAAAAGCTGAATAATCTTTTTATAGTTGAAGTTAACGACTTTTAGATTTAAATCTGTCTTGTTCTAAAACATTAATCTTACTGTCTTAAACACAGGTAAATAATCCTAACCTTACAAATTTCTAGATAGGTAACTTTGAATATGTGCTCTACATCTATAGATCTGTAATGTTGTAATAAAGTTGATGTTAACTTTTATATTTATTGAGTAATTCAATAATAGATATATGAAAGCCTTATTTTTAAAGTTTTATAAATTATTGTCAATTCAAATTTGCCTCGTCTTTGCCATTTTTGGCAGGAAGTGGCAGGCAATCTTTCTTATAAATTAAAAATATTATTAAAGATCATAAAGTTAAATAATGGCACTATCCTTGCAACTTCCTAAAAAAACACAATTTTTGGGAAATTATAAAAATGGGAAATGTACTGAATTTGGGCAATGTACAGGCAATTTTACTGTCATCTGACAGTACGCTTGCTAAAAAACTGTTTTTTTCTATGCAAAGCAATGCTGTAAATACATCAACCCTTTCATCTAATGCTACAAGTGCAGCTACAGTAACGCTTTTACCGAATACCAATCTTATAGCCAACACTATCAATGCAGGAGATCTCAATGCTAGCAGTTTAGTTGCATTTCAACGAGAGCTTGAAAGACAATCTAAACAGCAAACTTACGAGGATAAGCTCAATTCTTTAAAGCAGGGAATCATTTCTGCTGAATCTAAAGCATCTTTAGATTCAGCAACTGCAAGCTCTGCTTTTTATTATGCTAATAATAAAGAACTAAGATCCTCATCGAATTCTTCAAAAGCAGAGTTTTTAAAAGGTAAAAAAGCTCTTCACGGTGAAGCTTATTCTCAAGATTTTGGTTCTGAGAGTTTAGAGCCTGTAAATACTGATGCTTTAGATGAGTTAGCTCCAGTTTCTAGACCCGATGCTTCATTAAATAATGATGACACCGATCCTCAAGTAATTGAACAAGAGTTAAAAGAGATATTTTTAAATTCATCCCATTGTGCTTCAAAGTCTATCTTTGAAAATGAATTGTCCTTAGATGACACTCCTATCTTTTTTGGATCAGAACATTCTCTTAGTGTGTCAGCATCAGTAGCTCAATTAGTCGATAACATGGTAAATACTCTTTTGAGCTACCAAAGCATTCCATTAAATAATGCCTTAGAGATGATTACAAATATCTCTATGTTAATGAAAGCAGTAAGTGACTGCTCTACTACTGCTATTGAGACCATCTCTCAATCAACTGTACTAACAAACCAGTACAATCCTAAAATAATCATGCTCCCCCTGTATGTCTTAGGTTATAGCCTCATTGATTACCTTAGACGCTATAACTGCAAGGAGTTCAATTACAAGAAGGAAAGACAGAAAGCTGAAGAAAAGATCGCTAAAAATGAGAAAGAGCGTAAACAAAGAATGGCTGAGTTTGCTGCTTCTTTCCAGTTTAACTACAGTTAAAGATGTATACAGCTGTTAATGCTGTTTAGATTTTCAAAAGAAAGAGTTATAAGTCTCTTTTAGAGTGGAAAGAAAAACACAGCAATCGCAATGCTCTTTTAATTAAAGGTGCTAAAGGTGTTGGTAAAACTACGCTTGTAAAAGAGTTTGCTAAAAATGAATTTAAACCTACATTCTGATTGACTTTGAAACAGCAACTAAAGAGCTCATAAGCTTGTTTGATGACATGCAGAATTTAGATTGGTTCTTTCTAAAGATGCAACAGTTTACTCATGTAAGACTCTATGAACATGACTCAGTCATTATTTTTGATGATGTTGAGTACTTTCCTCGAGCAAGACATGCTATCAAATATCTTGTAGCAGATGGCAGATATAAATATCTAGAAACAGGCTCATATCTTGAGCGTAAGAAGAACCTTCAAAATATTCTGATACCAGGTGAAGAGTTAAAACTCACTCTAATACCTTTAGATTTTGAAGAGTTTTTATGGGCTACTGGAGATGAAATCACAGCTGATACCATAAAACAGCTCATAGAAGATAAAAATGAGGCAGGAACGACTCTACACCAAAACTTAATGCAAAAATTTAACCTCTTCATGTTAATAGGAGGTATGCCTGAAGCTATCGGAACTTATACAATTACAAACAACCTTGAAGAGGTAGACTGTGTAAAAAGACAGATCCTAAAATAATATGAAGATGATCTTTTAAAGATTAAGAGAAAAGGATTTGCTTACAAGTTATTCAAGGCTATACCTGAAAACCTGCTTAACAAAGCCTCTAGATTTATCCTGTCTAATGTAAAGAAAGGAGCAAGATCTGTTAGTGTTCAGAAGTTACTGCCAAATATTTTAAGTTCCTATGAACTTAACATTGCCTACAAAGTAATGAATCCAAATGATGAAGTAAGTCTTTTTGCTGATGACAGCCGCTACAAATTGTTTCTTTCAGATACAGGACTTTTCATTACACTTGCTTTTATCGACAAGAAATACACAGAGAATGTAATTTATAACTAATTGCTTTCAGATAAGCTTGAAGCTAATTTGGGTTATGTTTACGAAAATACTATAGCTCAAATGCTAGTTTCAAAAGGTTATAAACTTTTCTATTACACTATGAAAAGTGAAACCTCTAATCATCTGTATGAAGTAGATTTTTTAATCTCTGAAGGTGACAAGATAAGTCCTATTGAGGTTAAGTCTTGCAATTACAGGCAACACAAATCACTAGAAGTCTTTTGTGAAAAGTTCAGTAGAAGAGTAAAGAACAAATACGTTATCCACACTAAGAATTATGCTTTTGCTAATGGAATACATTTCCTTCCTGTATATATGGTTCCCTTTTTTTAATTCCTGAAGATTTGAGATATTAAGGAAGAAAGGCTCATAAGTACAACATGACAGTTTCATAACCGAATACACAGAAAATTTGGCTGTACAATACTTTAAACACTTAATATCTCAAAAGAAATTTGCACCAAAATTTGCCACCCTAATAAAACGCTTACGCTCACATAAAACATCGCATTCTTATGCAATAAGAGCTGTCTTTTTGGGGTTGCAAGAAAAAAAAGCGCTCAAAATATGCTTTTTATAGTAAAATATCGAAAGTTTGTGTGCTGAAAAGAAAGTGATATTCAATCAGAACAGCACTAACGGCTGTATCAAAAAATGTATTTATTGAGGATAGGATCATGAGAAAACCTGTTGTAATGGGTAACTGGAAATTAAACGGTACCAAGTCAACTGTTACTGATTTAATTAAGGCATTCAGAGAGCCAGCTGACAAAAATGCAAACGTAGATGTTGCAATTTGTGCTCCTGCTATTTTCATTGGTATGGTTGAATCATTAGCAACTGGTTCAAGCTTAAAGTGGGGTTCAGAGGACTGCGATATCCACACTAAGGGTGCTTACACTGGTGAGAACTCACCTGAGATGTTAAAGGAATTCGGCTGCACCTACGCTATCGTTGGTCACTCAGAGCGTCGTGGCTACCACAATGAGTCAAATGAAATCGTAGCTGGCAAGTTCAAAGCTGCTCAGGATAACGGTTTAACTCCAGTATTATGCATCGGCGAGTCAGAGGCTGAGTACGATGCAGGTAAGACTCTTGATGTTTGCAAGGCAGAAATCAAGGCTGTTATCGATTTATGCGGTATCGAAGCTTTCAAGAATGCAATCATTGCTTACGAGCCAATTTGGGCAATCGGTACTGGTAAGACTGCAACTCCTGAAATCGCACAGAACGTTCACCACGGTATCCGTGAGTTCTTAAAAACCTTCAATGCAGAAGTTGCTGACGGCGTACGTATTCTTTACGGTGGTTCATGCAACGCTAAGAATGCTGCTGACATCTTCGCACAGCCAGATGTTGATGGTGGCTTAATTGGTGGTGCTTCATTAAAGGCTCCAGATTTCACTGCTATTATCGAAGCAGCTGCAAAGGCTTAATTTAAAAATAACGGACACGTGTAATATGGCAATCAAGAAAATTGGTGTTCTGACCTCAGGTGGTGATGCACCAGGCATGAACGCAGCTATTCGTGCTGTAGTTCGCACAGCTTTATCATATGGTTGGGAAGTTTTAGGTGTACGTGATGGTTACTCTGGATTACATTCAGGTAATTTCGTACAGTTAAACAGTCACTCAGTATCTGATCTGTTAAACCGTGGAGGTACTTTCTTAGGTACAGCTCGTTTTCCACAGTTCAAGCAGCCTCAGGTTCGTCAGGAAAGTGTTGAAGTTATGAAGAAACACGGCATCGATGCTCTAGTAGTTATCGGTGGTGACGGCTCATACATGGGCGCTAAGTTAATTTCTGAGTTAGGCTTCCCTTGCATTGGTTTACCAGGCACTATCGATAACGATATCGCTGGTACTGATGCTACAATCGGTTTCGATACAGCTTTAAATACAGCTGTTGAAGCTATTGATAAGTTACGTGACACCTGTTCTTCACACAAGCGTATCAGCGTTGTTGAAGTTATGGGCCACCACTGTGGCGATTTAGCTGTATGCGCAGCAGTATCATGCGGTACTGAGGCAGTTCTTGTTCCAGAAGTTCAGTGGAACAAAGAGCAGGTTTATGCTGACATTAAGAAAGGCATCGATGCTGGTAAGCGTCATGCAATCTTAGTTGTTTGCGAGAACCAGACAGATGTTCACCAGATGGCTAAAGAGTTAGAAGAGTTAACAGGTCTTGAGACCCGTGCTACTGTTCTAGGTCACATTCAGCGCGGTGGTTCACCAACAGCTGTTGACCGTGTATTAGCATCACGTATGGGCGCTTATGCTTGTGAGCTATTAAAGAGTGGCGAATCAGGTCGTTGTATCGGTGTTGAGCGTGGCGAACTAGTTCACCATGACATCATCGAGTGCATCAACAACATGAAGCACCAGTTCATGAAGAGCACTTACGATTTAGCTTTAAGTTTGAAGTAATTATTGCTTTTCTTAAAAATGCCCTCTTTTGAGGGCATTTTTGTTTCTTAAGATTTATCTTCCAAAACTTATCTCTACTTTTATGTTCACAATTTGCCACTAATAAAGGCAAAATGAGAGCTTTATAATATATAATTTTAGATGTAGGTTTGGAGATAAATACATATGAAAGATATCAGCTCAACAGGCTCATTTATAAACTTTTATCTAAATAATTACATTTATGTAGATAAAACAAAGTACATTAGAGACCTTATAAAGCTTGAAAGAGTTTTTATCTCCCGTCCACGTCGTTTTGGTAAATCTCTTACCTTAGATACCATAGCAACTTTATTTGAAACAGGTGTAGAGCCTTACTTTAAAGGTACTTGGATTTACGATAAATGGACAGAACCTACCTATCCTGTATTAAGACTGAATTTTTTAGATTTAGATAAATACTCACTTGAGCATTTTAAGCAAAAACTAAACGCAATCATTAGCTCATTTGCACGAGACATCAATGTCAAAAACTACGAAGAGAAAGTCGAACCTGAAGACACAATCTACTTCCTGTTAGATGAGCTGAGAAAAGAAAAACGTCAAATAGTGATCTTAATTGATGAGTATGACTGTCAGATGACAGCAAACATCAATAATGAAACTCTATATAAGCAATTTCAGGAAAAAATCAAAAGCTTTTATGACACTATTAAAAATAAGTGGCCAATTAAATTCTTAGGAATAACAGGTGTCACCAGATTAAAAGATGTAGAAATCTTTTCAATTGGTTCTGATATCAATGATATTACTAAGGAAAGTGCTTTTTCACAGTTAATAGGTTTTACCCGTGATGAGATTAAAAAGTACTACATCGATTATTTAAAGTTGGCAGCCTCCTATGAGAACAAATGTAGAGTTGAAGAAGTAACTGACACTCAGATTGAGTCTATGTTAGATATGATGGCTCAAAACTATGATGGTTACTGCTTTGATGAATTCTATAAAAAGAAAGTATTCAGTACCTGGTCTGTAAATAAATTTTTCCAAAGTGCGGTATCTAATAAATTTGTATACTTTGGAGAGTACTGGTACGACAACGGTGGCTTACCATCAATCCTTGTTAACTATTTAAAAACTCATGAGCTAAATTCTTTTGACTATTTAAATAAAGAAAATCCTATAACAATTCCCGTTAACGATTTTATGAATCCAACATCTTTAACTACTATCAATCAGAATGTACTGATGTGCCAAACAGGCTACTTAACCTTACGCTCTGCTTTAACTAGTGGAGATCTTACAGTAGATTTGGGTATTCCAAACGGTGAAATCTATAAAGCCTTAAACAGATTACTTGCCATCAACTTTTATAAGGAAGGTATCTATGCTTTAGCTAAAGGTGTAAGAGACCTATTAGGTGCAGGTGAGATAGAAGATATCATAGATAGATTTAACTCAGTTATAAATTCAGTATCTTATGATCATTTCCCTATTAACAGTGAAGCTGCGGTACAGAACTACCTATACCTATTCTTAATAGGTGCAGGTATTGAAACAACAACTGAAAGTCACTCTTCAAAAGGAAGAGCAGATTTAATTATAGAAACTAAAAACAGACGCTTAGTCTTTGAATTAAAGTATGCTGAAGATGAAACTGTAGCAAAGGCAATGCTTAGTGAGGCTGTAGAACAGATTAAGTCACGAGACTATGGCAATACTGAGCCTAAGAAAAATGAGCTGTTAAGAATTGCTACTGTCTTCAATGCTGAGCCTAAAGTAAGAGCTTTTACAGAGTATCAAGCTGTATAAAACTCTAGTTTTTGATTTTATCGAAATTAGATCTGCATGGTTTTAAACAGATGAAGATCTGAAATAACTTCCTACCATCAAAATTGAAGTGTTAATTTTATAGTTATTTTTTTATAACATGCTTATCTTTGTGCTTATAAGTCTTGTTATAGGAAATTACTATATTCAGCCATTCTTAAATAGTATTATCTTTCGCTAACATTCATCTGTAAACTCAAATCATATAAACAATAAATGAGGTTACAAATGACAGCACATATTCCATTTAAATACGATTTCGTTGGATCTTTTTTAAGACCTGAAGCAGTTCAGAACGCCAAGTCTTTATTAAAAAAAGGGCTCATCTCAAAAGAAGAATTAACTAAGGTTGAAAACACCGAGATTGAAAAGCTAATTGCAAAACAAAAAGCAGCAGGTTACCACGTAATCACAGATGGTGAGTACAGAAGAGCTTACTGGCATCTTGATTTCTTCTGGGGACTGAACGGTATTGAGCAGACAGAACTGAGTCACGGTTACTTTTTCCATAATGAGGAAACGGCAAAAGGCTCAATCAAAATTGTCGGCAAAATTTCAGGAGAAAACCATCCTTTTGTTGAGCACTTTAAGTTTGTTAATCAGTTCTCTGATGAACACCATGTTGCAAAGCAGACCTTCCCCGCTCCTGCTCAGTTGCTCGCTGAACTTTTCAGAAAGGACAATATTGAAAACACCAAAAAATTCTACCCTAACCTTGATGAACTAATTAAAGACATCGGTGCTGCCTACAGAACAGTTATCAGAGAACTGTATGCGGCAGGATGCAGAAATATCCAGGTTGATGACTGTACCTGGGGAATGTTTGTGGATGAAAAGTATTGGGTAGCCCGACAAAACGGCAATATTTCTTTAGAAGAGGAAGCTGAGAAATACCTTAGAGTGAACAATCTTGCCTATCAGGACCGCCCTGAAGATCTTGCACTTACAACTCATATTTGTCGTGGTAACTATCACTCAACCTATGCCTGCACAGGAGCATATGATCCTGTTGCACCTATTCTCTTTGCACGAGAAAATGTTGATGCCTTCTATCTTGAGTTTGACGATGAAAGATCCGGCGGTTTTGAACCATTAAAATATGTACCTGAAGACAAGAAGGTAGTCTTAGGTTTAATTACTTCAAAAAGAGCTCAGCTGGAGGATAAGGAATTCATCAAAAAGAGAATTAAAGAAGCTTCTAAATACATTCCTTTAGAAAGACTGTGCCTGTCTCCTCAGTGCGGATTTGCCTCATGCGAGATCGGAAATAAGCTTACCGATGAGGATCAGTGGAAGAAGCTAGCACTGGTAAAGGAAATTGCAACTGAAGTTTTTGGTGAAGCATAAATAAAGACATCTTAAGACTGATCTTAAGCAGTAAAACCTAAATTCATCTAAAGGAGGACACTGTCCTCCTTTTTCTCTATACGATCATATCCAATCAGATCACAATCTTACTTTCACTCAACAGTTATGAACTGAGAGATCAGAGTTATATAAGGTCATAAAGAGCTTATTAATGCCAGCTCATGACTTTACAAAAACATAACAATTGAAGATCAGATCTTTAATAATGAGCCTGTATATTTATAGTCGTAGAAAGAAAAAATAAATTTAAACGTTTGTTGTATAAAGAATAGTTGTATTGAAGCTTTGCTGATCGTTATTTTTTGAACATGAGTTATAAACCTGGTTGTTGTGGTTAGTTTTGATAGGTGGGCTGATTATGTCAGATGTTATTGCTAAGAATGAGTTGAAAAATTTTGATGGCTATGAGTTTGATTCTTATGAAGACAGAGCTGATGATGAGATTGTTGATAAAATCGAAGATCTGATCTTTGGAAAGAATGATAAAAAAAGCTCTGACTTTTTAAAGGCATTATGGAAACTCAGAAATGATATGTATCAGGATGCCTTTTAAAAAGTTAAGAAACTATTAGAAACATCACTCGAGGAGCTACTGCATGGAGAGCTCCTATTTTTACTCATTGCAGATCTTTAAGACTGAAGCACTGCTGTAAAAGCTCCTGCATCGTATCAAACCATAGAATTCCCCCGTTTTATCACAGTCTGAAAACACTCTTGAGAAGCTCTTTTCCCGCCTCAGTTTTAAAGATGTGTTTCATAAAATTTTCGATAGACTGTTTTCTGTATCCTTTCTCTGAAGCATTGGCGATGTAATCTGCTTCAATCAGGATCTGATGATCTGTACCATCAATTTCAGTCAGAGTGTGATGGTGTCCCACAAGATACTGCACTCGCTTTAATATGCTTTCATCAATACCGGAATCTTTTAGAAACTGAACGACAAGCTGTTCGCCTTCTGTTTCCTGATGCTTAGAGTTGGTGTTGCCGTATTTTGCACGGCAGAGAGGACAGGCAATATCATGTGTTATAGCAGCAACTTCCAGGATGTACTGTGTTTCACTGTCGAGGTGCTCTAATTCACCTATGGTTTTAGCATAGGTCCAGACTCTAATGAGGTGATCGATATCATGAAGATTTCCTTCAGAAAAAGTGATCATCCTGCGCATAATCTCAGAAACTGCAATCATGTATGCTCCGCACACTGACATACATCGACAAACGATGAGTAGTCTACAAAATCCATTAGAAGAAACATTATTTAACTGCAATAAAAAACTATTTAAAATTTAAAGTATCCTGCAGTTACAAAGCTAACTGAATTACAGCCATAATGCAAAAATAACGTGCGCAGAGGCTAAAGCAAAGAGTCCGGCGAGTACATCATCAAGCATCACACCTAAACCGCCTCCTATGCGTTTATCGAGCATGCTGATAGGAAATGGTTTTAAGATATCAAAGATTCTAAATAACACAAAAGCAAAGATTGCGTAATACCAAACTGATGGGAAGCAGATGATAGATATGAACATACCGTCAAACTCATCGATAACAATAGCACTGTTATCATGCATACCCATAGCTTTCTCTGTAACTGAAGATGCATACCAGCCTACAAAGAAAGTAAGCACAGCTACAGCTATTTGTACTTGCCAAGGTAAATAAACTAAAAGCATGCAGATAGGTAGAGCTGCTAATGAACCGTAGGTACCTGGAGCTTTAGGAATAAGACCAGATCCGAAACCTAATGAGATAAAATGAATTGGATTTTTGATGCTTACTTTAGATAGATAAGATCTGTCATGCTTGTCCATAATTACGTCCTTATTAGTAAATTTACGTAATTATAGCCTTTTTAGTAAATTTTAGAAAAGTAGAGCGTAGAAAAGCAAAAACCCGTACCAGAAAACTGATACGGGTTCTTAGAAAGGGAAGCCTGGCAGTGACCTACTCTCACACAAACGTACGTTGCACTACCATCG